>Ga0265334_10000530_pt1 | contig 19442 bp, 17 predicted proteins | sample 42023metaG_FD_192442 | JGI IMG/M metagenome (GOLD analysis project Ga0265334, IMG submission 192442) | Rhizosphere microbial communities from Carex aquatilis grown in University of Washington, Seatle, WA, United States - 4-20-23 metaG | ecosystem: Host-associated > Plants > Roots > Rhizosphere... | reverse complement strand
TGCCTGCCCCGGAGACGAACACAAACGTCATGAAGGGGTTCTTCTTGAGGAGGGTTTGTGCCGCCGCGAGGGCGATGTCCTTCGTAACCTTCCGGTAGGCTTCTTCAGTCTTCCCGGCCGAGGTGATCCCCAGGCAGAACAGGCAGGCATCGTATCCGGCCAAATCGCTTTCTATCGGCGAGAAATCCGTGAAGTCCGGATGGAGAATTTCCCGGAATTTTTCGTGTTTCCGCCCTGTGGATTCACGGACCACCGCCAGGACGCCGGTGACCGATGGGTCGACTAGGCATTCCAAAAGGCAAGACTGCCCCACCATGCCTGTGGCCCCGAAAAGGATGACTTTCATGCGGCCCCGCCGTTCCGGGTTTGGATAGATGAAACCCAAGACAGTTTAACTAGGGAACGCGCCTTCGGGGCTTTTGGGAACATAAAAAAATGGCGCCCACAGCTGCGGGCTCCAGGATAGGTCGATTCGCGTTACATCATCCCGTTAAAATTGCCCGTTGGCCACCCTCAGTTGGAGCCGGCGAAAATCCGCCTGATGGACCGCCTGGGGCTTCAGGGTCGCTCGGTAGAACTTCCCCCCCAAGGGTTCGAAACGCACATCCTCCAACCGTCCCAGGAACTTCGGCCTGAGGTTTCCCACGGGCGCCCCCAGGGTGAATTCGCAAACCTGGTCCTTTTCCAGAAGATCCTGGCTCCCGAAACCCGTGCCCCGCGCCAATAACGCGAAGGGCGAAACCTGTAAGAGGGCCGCCAAGGCCCCGGCCATGGGGCCCGTCGAGATGGGCGTGTGGCGATAATCGGAGGATTGGCGAAGGGTTTGGTATTCCTCCTCGCGTAAGGGACGGTATTCCAACATCGTTCGGACCCCGCGCACTGAACGGTCCTTTGGCTCGACCCATCCCATCCGGATAAATAGCATCAAATCCCCTCGACCCTGTAATGGGAGGCTTAACCCCTACCCTCTAGAGATGACTGAAGATCGATTTATTCCAACTTTTACAAGGGATCTTTTGTGCAAACGTGGAGGCGGGCGGGATGCCCAACTACGGACCGACGACTTCCCAACTGGTCAGCCGCCTGATGAGATGTTTGGAGGGGACCGGGACCGGGTGGCCCATATCCAGATTCATGCCCCTGATTGAATTCTTTCCCCGGATTGGATCAAACGGGGACATTCTTTATATAAATGAGCGAGTATGGGGCATGCCCATTCACCCGCTTGGTCCTGATGATTTATGGGCTCTAATGAAACGCCCCCCTTTTTTGTGATCCCACCCCGGCCCATCTCCAAGGCCATGGAATGAAAGCGGATTTAAGGTACAATCAACTTAAGGCCCGGTTTGGGGAAGTGGATCGGGAATAAATACGAGGTTTTGAAAAAGCGTTTTTTCGGCCATGGCTAAAATCGTTACCAGGATCGACGGATGTACCTGAACGCCCAACTTCCTTCCCTTCGGTCCCAATGGGGCAGGCCCTATCACCTTTGGATTACCCAGGACTTCGATGAGAAGGGGTGGTTCCACCTTGGGAAATCCAAGACCCTGGGCCGTACCCACGATGTCGCGCTTTATGTCCAGGACCCGGACGGCCGTTTCGCCCTCATGAACCACCACACCACCCCGCCCGGCCTCCAACGCGCCCAGGGCGCCGGGGCCGCCCCGGGGGAATCCTTCCAGCACGGAGTCAAACGAACCGCCAAGGAAGAAATCGGCCTCGAGGTGGAGCTACAAAAATTCGTGCTTCACGTTACGCTCGATGCCCGACATGCCGGGGACCTCGCCACTTGGGAAACCGTGGCCTTCTCCGCGGCCCCCACCCCGGGACCGGAAGCCGTCGGCAAACAGGTGCAATGGGCCACCGCCAGCCAACTGGAGGAATTGGCCCGGCGCCTTCGGGAGGGAGGCGACGGCGCCCTGGCCTACCGCGCACGTTTGGCGGAATCCTACCTTTGGGCCCTTGAGCATCCTTTGAGCATCAAGGAGGCGGGCGAACGCATGATGGCCAAGATCGAGGCGTCCTCCGCCGCGAAGGACCCGTTGGTGGGCCACGTCCGGGATTTCTTCTGGTGGGCCGCCGAGGTGCATGGACTTTATGGCGGCGCAGTGGGGGTTCGGTTCCTTCCGGACGCCATGTTGCTGGTGGGCCTGAATGTCCACCCGATGTTCCGGGGACGCGGTATCGGCCATGCTCTCGTGGAATGCGCCGCGGACCGGCTTCAGGACCACGCGTTCCTCGACAGCCTGGGTCCTGGGATCGCGAAGGCCGCTAAGGGAGGGTTGTGGGTCTCGGCCGACTCGTCGGGCTATTACATGCCCTCGGGCTTTAAGACCGCCCGTCCGGGCCATGCCCCACCCTCGGTGATTCAGGCATTGAAGGCCGCGTTACGCGAGGACAAGCCGGTCCTGCATTTCGCGCCCTAAAAGGGTGCCGAAAAAGTGTTTTTCACCTAACCCTCAAGAGGCATTGCCGCCTGACGGCCCAAACGAAAACCTCTTTTCAACATGTCGGGCCAGCAGCCAGGTGTTTCAAGCGAATCGCCGTGAAGCCACCCGTTTTAGGGGGAATGATTTGCGAGTAAGAAACGAAAGAGTCCCTTCAGACCGGCTTTTCGTCCTCCTGCTAAACGCCCATCATTTTGCATGGAATCCGGCCAATCTATACGCACTATACGCATCGTAATTATGAGATGTTTTCCAATGAATCACGACTTCCGATTGATTAACCGATGACTTCAAAGACAGACCGCTTCAACAGTTCCAGGTTCACCGGCTTGGCGAAGAACGCCCGGATGTTCCCCACCAACGCCACCTCGTATTGGGGGTAAGCGCTGACCACGATGACCGGCACCGCCTTCGCATGGGCCTTGAGACAGTGGATCAGCGTCACTCCGCTCATACCGGGCATCCGGATGTCGGTGACCACGAGGTCCAGGTCCTCGCGCTCGAAGGTCTTCAGGGCCTCAAAACCGTTCTCGGCGGTCAAGACCTCATAACCGGCCTCCGTGAGTTCCTCCGAATAGAGGACCCGAGTAGGTTCGTAATCCTCGACCACCAAGATCCGTTTGGACATGGCTTGCCGCTCCTGGGTTTCTTCCCCACCATTGTATGCCCAAGTCCACGAACCGGGCCTCCCATACCTGTGTGGACTTCCATTCATCCGACTGAGGGTTCTAAGCTGTTTCATCGTATAATTCCCGAAGTTCCAATCCCCCAGCCCTGCGACTGAACCCATGCCCCTCCAAACAAACCCCGCCCCTTCGCCCCGAATCCGTCGATCTTGGTCTCCCTTTATCGGGGGCCTGGTCCCCGCCCTCCTGTCGCTGGTTTTCTATTTACCGGCCCTCGGAAACGGCTTCGCATGGGACGATCTGGACCATGTGGCCAAGAACCCCTGGATCCGGACCCTGGACCTTTCCACCCTGAAATGGATGTTCACCAACCGATCCGGCAGTTATTGGATGCCCCTGACTTGGCTTTCCTTCTGGCTGGACCAAGCCTGGGGAGGTCTCCAACCCCTGCATTTCCACGCCACCAACATCCTGCTCCACGCGTTGAACACCTACCTCGTTTTTCGGCTCACCTATCGGTTGATCGCCCTGACCCAAAAAACGGAACCGGCCCCGGAAATCCTCCGACGGGGTTCCTTGGGACTCCCCACCGCGTTCCTGACCTCCCTGCTCTTTGGCCTCCATCCACTCCATGTCGAATCGGTGGCTTGGATCATGGAGCGAAAGGACGTTCTCTATGCCAGCTTCTACCTGGGGGGGCTTCTGGCCTACCTGGGTTACGCCACCCAACAATCCCACCGGACCCTCCGTTTGACGGCCACCTGGGTCCTCTTCCTCCTGGCCCTCATGTCGAAACCCATGGCGGTGACCTTCCCCCTGGCGCTATGGGTTCTGGACTACTACCCCCTCCGGAGGACCCGCCCTCTTTCGGCCCCGAACTTCCTGGAGAAGGCACTCTTCCTCCTCCCGGCGCTCCTACTCGGCCTCTCCATGGTCCGGACCCCGACGGTGCCCTATGCCTATTCCATGACCCGGGATCTCACCCCTCTTTTCCGGTTCATGAACGCCTGCCGTTCCCTTCTTTTTTACCCGTTTAAAATGGCGCTCCCGATCAACCTCTCGCCCCTCGTTCCTTTTCCCGCAACCGGAAACGCTTGGCCCGGATTCCAATATCCCCTCTCCGTATTGGCGGTGGGGCTTTTGACCTACGTCCTTTGGCGGGTCCGGGACAAGCGCCCCTGGCTCCTCGCGGCCTGGGCTTACTACATCCTCTCTCTGGTCCCGGTTCTGGGAATCCTCCAGCAAGCCGGTAGCCAGGCCGCCGCGGACAGATACACCTACCTCCCCTGTCTTGGGTTCTTCATGCCGATTTCCGCTTGGGTCGCCTCAAAATTCCTGGACCGGAAAGGGCTGGGACGCCTGGGGTACGGGATCCTGGCGTTGGTCTTGGGAACCTTGACCCTTCAACAGATCAAGGTCTGGAAGGACTCGCAAAGCGTATTTGAGCGGGTGGTGGCCCTTTATCCGGACCGGGACCCTTGGATCCACATCAACCTCGCGGACCTCTATGTGGACCAGAACCGGACCGGGGATGCCTTGAGGGAATACGCGAGGGCCGCCGCCCTTCCCCCGATCTGGGCCCAGGCCCGGGCATTGGCGGGCCACGCGTCGGTCTTAGCGGGGATGGGACAAACGGACCTAGCGTTCCGTGAACTTCAGGAGGCGGTGGGGTTGGACCCGAACTGCGCCCCGGCCCACCAGGACCTATGGGTGCTTTATGGGCGCGGGAAAAAATACCGGGAAGCCTTGGCCGAGATCCGGGCCGCGATCGTCGTTGAGCCGGGCAACCCGGAGAATTTCAATAAATTGGCCCTCACCTACGACCTGATGGGCGACTCGGACGGCGCGGTCACCGCCTACGAGACCTGCATCCAGTTGGACCCCAAGAACACCGGTTATTGGGCTAATTTGGGGACCGAATACATGAAGAACAAGTCGTGGCTCCAGGCCATCCCGGCCTATCAGCGCGCCCTCGACCTCCAACCCGGGAACGCGGGACTCCACGGGCGGCTGGCCCAAGCCTACTCCAAAGTGGGCGAGACCCGCCTTGCCCTGGAGCAGGCCCGATTGGCCAAACGACCAAACGCTCAAACCCCCTAAGGCATCGGAACAAACCCGCCCAGGGGACGACGGTCTCTTTGGGGGACGGATTCATCCGTGGCTTTGCCGGGCATGGCGTAGCCGTAACAATGCGGGGGCGTCACGCGGCTTTGTCGCAAGATCCGCACCGGGAATGCCGGCAAACCATGCTGGAGGCGGCCCAGAGCACCAGGCCCAACAGCGGCCCCTTCAATAAGCCGAGCCTTCGTGTGCCACAGGGGACTTGGCCGTGCGCCGTTTCCTTCATCTAATCACGGCGCGCGTCGAAGCTCACCCTCTCCTCGGCGATCAGGCGTTCTTTTTCCTTGGCGGTTAATTCCATATGGGCTAACTTCCTCCCGAGAGCGGTCCCTGTTGTGGTTGGCGGGTTATCCGTGTGGGCCTGGGGAGAACCCAAAAACTAGGCTCAATATACCGTCGAATCGGCTAACCCGAAGCCGGATTGTCTGCATGGTCCATTTCTCGACCGGTGAATAAAGCGGTGAGGTGGAAGTTTCAGGTGGTCCCCCTTTCACGATTGTATGGCTGTTGATAACGGCCCCCCGCCAAATAGATACCCGTAGTCCCTTCATAGCCGGGCCCCCTATAATGCTCTTATGGAATACAGCGGCGACGAAGGCTTTGACGTTTTTCTCGAGGAAATTGATTTCCCCCGCGTTTTGCCCGAGATCAAGTCCCGGATTATGTGCGCGCTCTGGTCATTCGAGGCCTGTCCGGTCAACCGGGTCCTCCAGGACCTATATGACCCAACCGACTACAAGTTCCCCGACGACAAGGCCCTTCAACGGTTCATGAACGAGTTGGTGGCCCTCTGGAACCTGCTGACCGCCCACCAGGACCGGGATTCCATCTTCGAGTTGGAGTCCTTCATCGACGCGACCGACCAAGAGGATCTCTTGGCCCGCATCTACGTGAAGAACCTCGAGGTCGAGATGTTGATGCCCTTGTTGGAGGATGGGGACCATATATCAGACGACAAGATCGACGAGTTTTATTCCTATGTGACCCCCATCGAACCGATCTTGAGGGACTTGGTCGCCCTTTCCCATGAGGTGGACGCGGCCTATTCAGCCGACCGCCTGGCGGAATGGAACGACAAGCTGGATGAGATTGATTCACTCCTCAATATGTCCTTCAACAACATCGGTTGGATGTTGGTGGAGGAGAGGCGAAAGGGGTCCCCTCATCCCGCCCCGCCCCTGACGAGCCCCTTCCTCCACGCCGATCCGGAGGGTCCCTGCCCCTGTGGTTCGGGGAGACGGTTCAGGGAATGCTGCCTCGGCAAATTGAACTGATCGCCCTATCCCCCCTTAAAATTTACCGTCGAAGTTATTATTCGTCGGTCTTTTCCAAACGAAATCCAGGAAACCCTTGTCCCATTCGATCCCGATGACTGTCGTTCCAGGGCGGGCCCCATTTTTAGGTGGTCGTGAGATCGCTTGATTGGCCTAAAATACCCGGGTATTTACACCCTTTGTAGGTATTCATGTCGAATCATCGCCTGATCGTTCTTTTCCTGCTGTCCCTTCCCTTCGCATTCAAGCCATCCTTCGCGGAGGACAGGCCACTCCAGAACGTTCCCTTAACCGAGGTGATCCAGAAGGCCCAGTCGGATAACCTCGAGTATAAGGACGAGCTCGCGGTCCGTCTTTTCGAGGGCCACGGAGTTCCGAAGGACCCAGACAAGAGCCTTGAATTGTTGAATGAGGACGCCCAAACGGGTCGACCCGAATCCCAATACCTCTTGGCCAACGTCCTTCTGGAAATTAATACCGAGGACAACAAACCTGATTACGAATCGGCGGCGATTTGGTGCAGGAAAGCCGCCGACCAAGGGTACCTCAAGGCCCAGACGATGTTGGGCCAGATGTATTGGAGCGCCACTGGGCTCGCGCAAGACTACCGCCAAGCCCGCAAGTTGTTGACCGCCGCCGCGGGGAAGGGCGATGGGCAGGCCGAAGGCTACCTCGGATACATGAACCTCCGCGGCAATGGCTGCGAGCGGAACTGCGAGCTTGGGATGAGCCAACTCCATCAGGGCGCGAAAACTTCCCCCGAGGCCCAACGCCTATTGGGATTCGTCTACCAACAGGGTTATTGCGGCCCGGTCGACGACGTTGAATCGGTCAAGTGGTACCAAAGGTCCTATGCCCAAAAAGACTTCGTCGCCGCGTATAACCTGGGCCTCCATTATTTGGAGGGAACCGGTGTGCCGAAGGATGAGGTCAAAGGGGCGAAATTGATCCAGGAGGCGGCCCATCACGGCCTCCATGGGGCCCAATGGAAGTTGGGCAAGCTCTACGAAAAGGGGATTGGGGTGGAGTACAATCCAGCGCTGGCGGTGAAGTGGGCCCAAGAGGCCGCAAAGAGCCTTTTCGTGAAGGTCAATTTCAACCCCGAAGTCAAATAGATGGCCTCAACCGATATTGTCCGCCGTCAACTTCGCCAAATACGGCCGGTATTGTCTCAACATGAATTGGGATTTGAAGTCCTTATAAGACGTGATGCCACCCAGGGCGTGGACGGCGCGGATGAAGACCCAGGCATAATCCCATTGGCCCGGGAGAAAACCGGCCCGGGCCCCGTTGGGATATAGATGGTGGTTGCTGTGCCATTCACCCGTAACCATCCCGGGCCATTTTTGGTTGATGGACAGGTCCCCCACGTTGAAATCCACCCCCGGCCTGCGCCGGTCCCGGCCCCGGCCATGGCCCTCGTAGTTGAAGGTCCGGATCCCCACGGCCCAAACCGCGGTCATCCCGAAGAGCGCCGATACCAAGGCCATGCCGCCCAGCAGGTAAAAAACCCCGAACCAGAAGGCCCAATTCAGCAGGAAGTTCAGGGCCGTCCAACCCGGATGGCTGATCGACCCCCACCGAAGGTATTGTCCGTAAGTGTTCAACCGCATGCCCGTATGGGCCACCAACTTAGCCGTTCGGTCATAATCCGCGTGGGATAAGTCGCGGGCGATGGACTGGTGGTTCACGTCGGCCAAAAAACAGTAGAGCCAGCCCCCATGGACGTTGTAGGGGTCCCCGGGCTTTTCGGATAAGTAATGGTGGACGTGGTGCGAAACCACATACGTCTCCTCGGGGATCACCCGGATGACCAGGTGCCTCACGACGAAAAGCCAGTATCGGTTGGTGAAAATGAAGGCATGGTGGGTCGCGTAGCGGTGCAGGTAGACCGTGCCGAGCGTTCCCATGACCACCATGCTGTAGAGGAAGCCGAGCAGGAAGAGGGGCCAGGTGAAATAACGGAGGAAGAACAGGAAGAAAAAGGGGGCGAAGAACAGGACGGAAAGCCAACCGAACAACGACAACCAGTTTTTCCTGGTTTTAATGACATTCAACCGACCGAAGAATTCCCTGAGGAGTTCCCCGCGGTTGGGACGGTAAAAGGTTTGTTCGTGGATAAACCCATAGGAAGGCGGATCCAACACCCGGTCCAGGAAACCCAAAAGAAAACCCTTGGCTCGCGAAGCCCGTTCACCAGCGTGATTGATTCGATTCGATGCTACCCCTCGCCCCTTCAGGTAGCAACCCCCCCTCATTCCAGCCGCTCAAATTGAGAACGGACGGGGCCGGCGCGGAGAAGCGTTCGACCAAGCCCAAGGTTTCCTCTTTTTGGGTTGAGGAGGCGGGAGCTTCTTGAGGGAATCCGGAGATTGACCCGGCCAATATCTCAACCCAACGGGTGTTTCGGCGCCTTGATCGTGACGGACATGGATACCCATCAATAGTCGGCCCGTGAAATCCATGGGTCGAGTGTGGGGGTGTTAGAGAATCCGGTCCAACAGATCCGGGGGAACGGATCAGTTGGACCTATTGGGCGATTCCGCAAGCCATGGACCGCCTTCGGTTTACCGGGTTTGGGGCGGCTTCGCGGCCAAGAGGGGCCGCAATCGGTCCAGGCATTCATGGACCGTGGCCTTCCCCTCCCAAGCCGGAGTCAACTCCTGCTCAATGATGGATTTGACCTCGTCCCAGTTGAGGCAAAGGGGGGCGTAACAGCCGTGCTTCATGGCGTCCAGGAGAAGTTTCTTGTTTTGGGGGTCCTTGCCGTCCAGGAAGACTTCCGAGTGGGCGATTTTCTCCAGGGCCGGTTGGGCCAGCCCGTCAGCCGCCAATTTCAGGGTCCCTTCCTCGCCCGCGACGTATTTCACGAATTTCCAGGCCGTGCTCTTGTTTCGGGAGGATTTGGGGATGCCATAGGCCGATCCGGTTAGGGTGAAGTTCAGGTATCCCGAGGGGTTTCGGGGTAGCAGGGCGGCATCCCATTGGAATTCACGGATCTCGCGGAATCGGGGGGTTTTCCAAAGGCCGAACAGGATCATGGCGGCCCTCCCCTCGGCGAACATCTCGGCCCCGTCCGAGTCGTTATTCCCGCTCCAAACCGAGGGCGGTGGCATGACTTTATACTTGTTGATCAAGTCCCAACGGAACAGTAGGCCGGTCAAACTGTTGGGGTCGTCCGCAACGGTCCATCGGGTGGGATTCTTGATGTCGTCCACGAAGGAACCCGCCGCGTCATAGATCCAGGCCTCCAACATCGCCCAGCCCTCCACGAACCCCCAACGGGTCACGCGTCCGGCCGAGTCGGTCTTCATGAGTTTTTTAGCGGTCGCCACGAACTGGTCCCAATTCCAATCATCCTTTGGGTAGGGAAGTTTCGCCTCGTCAAAAGCCCTTTTGTTGTAATAAACCATGCAGATGGGGGCGACATCCCGGGGCACGGCGTAAAGGTAGCCTTCCAGGAAGAACCGGTCAACGACCTGGGGATAAAAGGATTTGATGTCCATTTCCTCCCCCATGAAGTAGGGGTTCAGGGGCTCCAAAATATCGTTGAAGATGAATTCATTGTAGTGCACCGAATCCATCAACACCACATCGGGACCCGTCCCCTTGGGGATCGCATCAAGGATGCTTTTGGCGTACTCGGCGAATGGGAAGCGCTGGAGATCCACTTGGATGTCGGGGAATTTCTCCCTGAACTCCCGGATCAAGTCGATGAAGATTCGGTTTTCTTGGATATCCCCATAGGCGGACACGAGGATCCGGACCTTCCGGTGGCGCAGGAAGAACCACGCGTTGAAGCCCGCGAGAAGGACCGCCAATCCCAGGAGAAACGGCCAACCTTCAAACATGGCGCCCCCTTTCCCTGAAAGGCATTATAAACGAACGGAAGTTCATACGGAGGCGGCACCAAGCTTAGCGAGTGCGGGGCGGTTGGGCTTCGAGCATCGGGCGCAGGCGATCCAGGATCTGCGGAATGGTTTCCTTGCCTTCCCAGGCCGGCGAGAGTTCCCGGTCCAGGATCGCCTTGACGTCGAACCAGTTTCGGCAAAGCGGGGGGTATTTGCCGTGTTTCATGGCGGCCAATACGAGTTTCTTGTTCAAGGGCGGTTTTTCATCAAGGAAGTCGGTCGAGTTGGCGACCTTCATCAGGGCCGGCTGGGACAAACCATCTTCCGCAAGTTTCTTGGTCCCTTCCTCACTCGAGACGAATTTCACGAATTTCCAGGCCGCCTTCTTGTTGCGGGCCGACTTGGGGATCCCATAGGCTGTCCCGCCGAGGTTGAAGTCGATGTGCCCCGAGGGTTCCCGGGGGATCATAGCGGCGTCCCACTGGAAACCCTCGATTTCCCGGAACCGGGGGGTTTTCCATAGTCCAAATAGGATCATGGCGGCCCGCCCTGAGGCGAACATTTCCGCCGAGTCGGTGTCGTTGTTCCCCGCCCAAACCGAGTGCGGTGGCATGACCTTGTGCTTATGGATGAGATCCCAACGGAATTGAAGCCCCTTGAGTGTGTTGCGGTCGTCGCAGAAAGTCCATCGGGTCGGTTGTTTGATGTCGTCCACGTAACTTCCGCCCGCGTCGTAAACCCAGGCTTCGGTCATGGTCCAACCTTCGATGAAACCCCAACGGGTCACCTTTCCGGCCGAATCGAACTTCATGAGTTTCTTCGCGGTTTCCACGAAACGGTCCCAATCCCAGTCATCCCGGGGATAGGGCAATTTCGCCTCGTCAAAGGCCTTCTTGTTGTAGTAGACCATGCAGACGGGAGCCGTGTCCCGCGGGACCGCATTGAGATAACCGTCGTGGAAAAACCGGTCCATGACCTGGGGGTAGTAAGCGTTGATGTCCAAACCATCGGAAATGAAGTATGGATTTAAGGGTTCGAGGAGACCGTCCAATAGGAAGTCCGTGTAATGGGTGACTTCCATCGTCACGACGTCAGGACCCGTTCCCCGCTGGGTCGATCCTAATACCTCACGGGTATACTCCCCCCAGTTGTAACGGACCAAATCCACCTGGATCTCGGGGTTCTTCCTCCTGAAAATCTCGATGAGGCTGATGAGGATTCGGTTTTCCTGGATGTCGCCGTAGGAGGAAACCAAGATTCTGGTTTTCCTGTTTTTAAGGAAGACCCAGGCGTTGAAGACGATCAACAGGACCGCCAAGCCGATCAAATAGGGCCAATCGTTGGACATGAATCCCCTTTCGTTGCGGCATTATATCGGGCGGGCGGTAGGGTCAGGTAGGAATCGGACAAGCTTCATCACATCTAACGATTAAAGTCATGGAATTCAGCGTGACGCAAGAACAGTCCACGGAAGACGCAAGGATAGGATAGGTCCTCCCGGTGGTCGCCCGTCCTATTTCGCCGGAAAGGTTTGGTTTACCGTCACCACTCCGGGGTATTCCACCGATTGACCCGAGACCATCAGGGAGGGTTTCACTTGGAGTGTCAAGCGCGTTGGTTGGGCCCCTTCCCCGGCGATGTCCATCGCTAGGTTGACCATCGAATCCAGGGCCTTGCCCGAAAGGACCCGCTTCAAGTCCAAGGACATTTCCATGGGGAGGGTCCCCACTTGGTTGGGCCCGACCTGGAAGGGTTTCTCCAGCAAGCCGGTTGTCAGGGTGTTGCCATCCATCAACAGGGTCCATTGCATCCGGCTCAGGCCCGCAGGCGAGGCGTTCGGGTTCCGGACCTCCAGGTTCAGGGTGAATTGGAGCGGTAACGAGCCCCCGGAGAAGGCCGACCTAAGTTTAAACAGGGTCGTAAGATTAAGGTCGGAGATCGTCCCGCCCTGGATCGGCACCCCCGCCAGGGTTGTTCGGCTGACCGAGGCCAAACGGAACTGGCACTTGGAGAAGGCGGTTATTTGCTGGATCTGGTCCATGACCGAACCGCAACCCGCGAGAATGAAGGCGGACACCACGAGGACGGCGGATCGGATCAACCTAGCGGAAGGGAGTTTCACGGGCAGGTCCTTATCAGCAGTCTTATTCGCTGAACATTATCCACACCAAGCCGGGAAATGCGACCCGGTTTTTCAGCCATGGCCCTTCTGCTCCCCGAAGAAGACCGAAGGCACGATGCCTTTGGTCAGGTTGAGGGTTGCCTCATCCACAACGGCGTTATCCACCTTGTGGATGATGAAGTACGCCAATTTAATCAGGCCCTTCATGGAATAGGGTTTGATGCTGAGGATGAAGGGCGGCTGGCCGTCGCGGCGCCCCAGGATCATCAAGTACGGGCCCCTATTGGGATCGACCCGGCCGAAGGTACTGCCTTCGCGGACCGGTTGGCCGATCACCTCCCCCACCAAGGAAGCGGCGACGCCTCCGTAAAACCGGAAGATGGGGCTATCCTGCGTCCCGGTGCGGGCGGAGGCGATTTCGGTCCAGCGGATTTCCCGTTTTTTGCCGATGAAGTCCCGGTGGACGATCCTTTCGGCGTCGAAGGATAGCCCGCTCGATCGGAATTGGAAATACACTCCTAAGGCCAGAAATAGGGCGGTCATGATCCAGGAGCCCAGGTCGGTTCCCTTGGGATCCTGTAGGCAGCCATAAACGGCGAAAAGCGCCGCGCCCAAAAGGATGATTTGGACGCTCCGGACTATGACGTCCACCGGAACGGTGTACGGAAGCCTGGTTTCGGACACTACAACGGTGGCTTTGCTTTCGATTTCACCCATGGGAAGCCATCCATTCCTAAGAGGTTCCTTCGAGTCGATCCAACCGGTGGGAAGTCGTTTACTTCGGCAAGCATTTTACCCTTCTACCCCACCTCTGATCCCCATCAATAGTCCCTCTTCGAGGCGCTTTATTCCCTTCAAATACCCATTGCCGCTAATCGCCCACCTGGATGTTATCGATTCCAGGATGGTCTCTTAAACAGAAAAACCCAGGTGCTTTCGCACCCGGGTTTATTTACTTGGTAGCCCCATGGGGAATAGCCCCTATAAAACTCTTGTAGGGGCTCTGCCCCTACATACCCCGAGGCCAAACGACATGAGAAACTCCCGTTTCTCATACTCTTCCCACGAGGTTCGATTCCCCGTGGTCCTGACAAAAAAATAACCCAGGGCATAAAGCCCTGGGTTTCTGACTTGGTAGCCCCACGGGGAATCGAACCCCGATTTAATGGCTGAGAACCACTCGTCCTAACCGTTAGACGATGGGGCCACACGGTCACTTAAGAAGCTTAGGTTGACCTGACAACGCTCGAATAGGCAAACAACTTAACTCGGACCCTTCGGGCCGGGTTCAAAATGGCTGGGAGACATGGATTCGAACCATGATAAACGGGTCCAGAACCCGTTGTCCTACCATTAGACGATCTCCCACCCCACAAACAATCTGGAACCTCCCCGGGGCCTTTCCCCAGGCAGGGCGGGAATTATAACCAACCGTCCCCTTGTTCCCAAGGGGTTTTTACGGCGCCAAAGACCCTGGCAGGGCCCCGTATCAGGCTTTCGGGGACCTACACGCAAGTCTTAACACAGGAACCGCAGGGTGCACAGGGATGGCCCATCTGGTGGGTAAAGGCTCCGGCTTAACTGCGGTACTCCAAAAGCGCGGGCTTCGGCAGGTGGCCTCAGCCCTTGGGGTTCAATACCGCCATTTGGATCTGGTCGTGGTACTCGCCGTCTCGGAGGACGTAGCCTTTGCGGACGCCCTCGATCTGGAATCCGGCCTTCTGCAGGGCGTTGAGGGACCGGATATTGTAGGCCGCCGAGACGGCGCCGATCCGGTGGTATTTGATCTCCTCGAGGCCGTAGCGCACCATGACCCGGGCGCACTCGGTGCCCAGACCCTTTCCCCACCAGTTCTTCTCCCCGATGAGGAAGCCGAACTCCGCGGTCTTATGGCCGGGGCGCTCGTCGAAGAACTCGGCGATACCCACCGGGTGCCACTTGCCCTGTTCCTCGGCCTCGATGATGAAGGATTTGGGGGCCGTTTCCTCCCACTGTTCGCGTTTCTTGAACCATTTCTCGACGTCCGAGAAGGTCTGGTTCACGAAGTGGGAATCGAAGAGCCGCTGGACCTCTGAGTCGTTCCACCACCCCACGATGCGGTTCCAATCGGCCTGTTGGACCGGCCGCATCCGAGCCTTGCCGGCGCCGCGGTGATATTCAAATTCCATCGCCATGGAAAACCACCTTTCAAAACATTGGGGTTGAGTGGTGGCATCATAACCGATGCCCCGGGGGATTTAACAGGATGATGAAGAAGTCGAACCGACAAGACTTTTTCATGCCTTGCTCGCGAATCACCCCCTCAAAATCCAGGGGATTTACGGCGATTCGTCCGGACAACGAGGCTGTTGACTCGCCTTGCGAAAGCCCGTTTTCGCTGGGGTCCTCAGGCGACTAGGACGCCTGACGGCAGGATAAAAAACACTTATTCAGCGCCTTGTTAAACCGCCCCGGGCGGTCCGGGCGACCTGCCGCAGGTCATGTTTTTTGGCTGGGGGATCGCCTTATTCCAACCCGAAGGCCGCGTCGAAGGTCTCCCGGTGCAAGATGCGGCGGCCCGTGGCAGGATCCACGGCCACACGCTCGTTCTTTCCCCCGGGCCGGATCGAGAAGGACCGGAGCCGGATGTTGCGGCCCTTCCGTCCCCGGGAAGCGTCGATATAGGTGAGAAGCCCGTCCTCGAAGGAGACCGCGATCCCAGCGTGGGTCCACTTATCCTTTTCGTCGATGTGCCCGTCATGGTTGGCGTCGTAGGTCTTGTCGAAAATAAGGATATCGCCCGGTTGGATCTGGAGGAAGCGGGCCCGGCGGACCCCATCGTCCGTGCAGAAACGGAAGATGGACTGGGCGAGGTTGCGGCCGGGGGGTTGGGCGCGGACATAACGGGCCATCTCGGGGGAGCGGTAGCAGGCCATCACGAAACCGGTACAGTCCACGTCCCAACCGGGGTGGGTCGTCAGGATTTTTTCGGCGGTCCGGAGGGCCTCGGCGCCGGTCGCGGCCTGGCCCCGATCGGAGAGTGTGTAACGGTTCCCCGCGCAACCCGCCAGTAGGAAGGCCATCGGGAGGAACGCGAATACAACAGCGGTTGCGGACCACCGGGAAGTCGGCTTTGTGTCCAGTGGACGGTGATCCGTGGGGGTTTCAAGGTTCATGGGGATAAGACGCGGCAAAAGGGTTCTGAGTTCCCGGCCTTCAGCCTGGACCGGGTATCCCGGGGCTCGGGGAGGTCCGGATCATCTGGGCGAACCTCTTCAAACGGACGATGCAGCGGCCCTTCCCCAGGATCTCGATGACCTCAAAGAGGTTGGGGCTGACCGTGCGGCCAGTGATGGCCAAGCGCAGGGGATGGACATAATCGGCGAACTTTTTTCCGGCGGCGGTCGCCGCGGCCCGGAACCGCTCCTCCAGCGCCATGGCGTTAAAGTGAAACGCCTCATCCAGGATCTTTTCGGCGTCCTCGAGGATGGGCAAGTTGCCGGTCACCAGGTGCTTGGCCAACTCCTCGGGATCGTACACGTGTACCTCGCCCAGGAAGTAAAGGATCTGGTCCCCCACTTCGTTGATGGTCTTGAGGCTGGGCTTCACGAGCCCCAACATGCGTTTCAAGGGTGGCCCGGAGGCCCTCATGAAGAGCTCGTCGATGCCGCCCATATCCCAGAGGTACTCAAGGCAGCGCTGGAAGATGAACTCGTCGTCGGCCTTTCGGATGTACTGGCCGTTCATCCACAGGAGTTTGTTGTAATCGAAGGAGGCGGGCGCCTTGTGGACCCTTTCCAGCGCGAAATTCTTGATCAGGTCCGCCTGGGAGATGAGGTCGGTCTTTCCGTCCAGGGACCATCCCAAGAGCGCCAGGTAATTGACGAGGGCCTCCGGCAGGTACCCGAGCCGCTTGAACTCGGACACGGAGGAGGCCCCGTGGCGCTTCGACAGGGGAGTTCGGTCCTCCCCCAGGATCAGGGGCAGGTGGGCGAAAATCGGCGGTTCGAAGCCCAATGCCTGGTAAAGGAGGATCTGCTTGGGGGTGTTGGATAAGTGGTCCTCGCCACGGATCACGTGGCTCATCCTCATGACCGCGTCATCCACCGTGACCACGAAATTATAGGTGGGTTCCCCACCGGTCCGGACCAGGATGTAGTCGTCCAACTCGGCGTGGTCGACCTTCACCTCGCCCCGGATCAAGTCATGGAAAACCGTGACGCCTGGCGGCACTCGAAGCCGGATGGCGTAGGGCTGTTTGGTCTTCTTGCGGTGGTCCACCTCGGCCTGTGAAAGGTCCCGGCACCGTCCGGAGTAATGGTAACCCAACCCCGCGAGGTTGGCGGACTCACGTTCGGTTTCCAGGTCCTTCTGCGAACAGAAGCAGGGATAGGCGGCCCTGGAGGCCAGGAGCTTCTTAAGGTGTTCCTTATAGATCGGGGCCCGTTCGGTTTGGACATAGGGCCCGTGGGGACCGCCGATGGAGGGACCCTCGTCCCAGTTCAAACCCAACCATTGGAGGTCCCTGAGGATGGCCGCCTCGTACTCCGGGCGGGACCGCTCCCGATCCGTATCCTCGATCCGGAGGATGAACCTGCCCTTGTGACGGCGGGCGAAGAGCCAGTTGAAAAGGGCCGTACGGGCCCCTCCCACGTGGAGGTAACCGGTGGGACTTGGGGCGAAACGGACTCGGACTTCGGCCATGGGCGGAATCTTCTCCGGAACGGCGGATAGGCGGCCAGAAATAACCAAGACCGCCAAGGGATCGATATGCTATATTAAATCCCGGCCATGAAAAAAAGAATCCTCCGTTTCGACTCCGACATCTCCAAGCGCACGGCGCCCCGCAACGTCGTGTTGCAGGCCATGAATTGCTATATCCTGGGCCCCGGCGCCCAAAGCGGGTCCTTCCGGGCCAATTTGATCGACATCAGCTCCACGGGCGCCCAAATCTACACTCCCCGCCCCATGGACGAGCACACCGAAATCGCCCTGGAAATTAAGTCCAAGGACGGTTCCCAATCCCTGAACTTCACGGGGATCGTGGTTTGGGCCCGTAAAAACGCCATGCGTAGCATGGGCCGGTACGCCTACGGGTTGAAGTTCATCAGCCCCGGTCGGGACCACATGGCCTTCGTGGCCGAGAACTTCATCCAGGCCGCCGATTCGGACACGCCGTAAAGGCAGGCGATGGCGGTTGGCCCAAACAAAATCCAAAAAACAAAAGCCCACTTTCGAGTGGGCTTTTTTAATTCTTAAACCTTCTTTTGTTTCGCTTCCCCATCCTCTTGCCGTGCCGAGGTCACCCGCCGAGGCACAAGCTTGGCGTGTGCCGCGCCAAGGTCGCGGCACCGACAGTTGTGTCGATCACGTCAGGATGATGGCCTTGCGGAGCGCCTGGAGTACCCGCTTATGGACTTCCTCGGCCTCCACCAAACTGTCTTGGGCCCGGGGCAGATGGGGGTTGATTTCAAGCGTCTTCTTGAATTCACGGAGCGAACGGGCCACCACGAAACGGGTCTTGATCAAATGGGCCACCGCCAAGTGCTGGTGGAGATCCGCGTATTGTGGGTATTCCTCGATGACCGCGTTAAGTTTGTCCACGTATTGGTCCGTCATCTGCTGGTCAATCCCCTCACTGCCGTAAAGAAGCATCAGCGTGAAAAAGAAGATGACCTCATCCCCCACCCGGGGCACGAACTTGGGTCGGACCTCCATGAACTGCTGGAAAGCCACCTCATACCGCTTCAACTTGATGGAATCCTGGGCCATCAGAAAGGCGCGGTTACGGACCTTGGGGTTCAATTGGGCCGCCGTGTCGGATTCCGCGATCACCCGTTCCTCGAGTTCCTTGACCTTGGTCTCGGGGAGGGTCTTACCCGACTGGAGGAGGTAGCCGACGCAGGTGGCGGCCAGCTTGAGGCGCGAATCAGCGTAACGGGGGTTGATCTGGAGCGCCTGGAGGAAGTTTTGGGTGGCTTCATCCAGTTCGAACCGGTCCAAGTGGATGTTCCCCAGGTGGTAGTAAAGGTCGGCGAAACCGGGATTCAGTTCCTTCGCCTTGTGGAGCGCCGCCACAGCCCCCGCGTGGTCCCCCAAGAGGGAAAGGGTGATTCCGTAGTTTTTCATGGCGGGAAGGTGGCCGGGGTTCTGTTCCATGGCACGCATGAACTTCTGTCGGGCGTCGTCATGGAAGCCGTTGGAAAGAAGGATTACGCCCAGCTTGTTGCAGGCTTCGGCGGTGGGTTTTTCGTCGATTTTCCGGGCCAGCCGGAAAATCGATTCCAATTCGACCGTGCGGATGCGGTGGAAATCCTTGAAACGTTGGCGGATGGCGTCGGTTTCGAGGCCTTCGGTGTATTCCAGGACGCGCTGCGAAAGGGTATGGCCCGCCAAACGGACCGAGGAGGTGATGCGGTTCCGGGCGATTTCGGCCGCGGTCTCAACGCTATAGATCTTTGAATCAATCTCAATATGTGAGGAAAGTGGTGGCCAATCCATGGATTCCCGCGCCTTGAGGAGGATTGGAGCTCCCGACCGTCAAGCCGGGGCCCGGAGCGTTAGGACGTCAGGCCTTTCCAAAGCCCTTCTTGACAGCGGTTTCCACGTCCGGGAACGACTTGAGGATGGTGTTGAATTCCAACAGCTCAAATACTTCAGCCACCTCGGAATTCATGCCAGCCAGGAACAGATCGCCTTTTTGCGCGCGGATCCGCTTGATCTCGCTGATGAAGATGCCCCAGCCCGCGCTGGAGATGTAGTTGACGTTCTTCAGGTCGATGACGAGTTTATACTTCTTTTCACCCAAGACACCTTGGAAAGCCTTCTCGAACTCAGGAGCCGTGGTGGTGTCGATAAAACCCTTCACCGTCAAAAGGGTGACATCCGCGTGCCTCGTGTGATCGGAAACGTTGACTGATAAACCGTCCATGGTTCCTCCCGGCTCCTGTCCCTTGGATGAACAGCGGCCCTCACACCCCAAGGGGGGCGTTTGGACCAAAAACCGGCATCCTTAAAGGGTT
>Ga0265334_10000529_pt1 | contig 19483 bp, 17 predicted proteins | sample 42023metaG_FD_192442 | JGI IMG/M metagenome (GOLD analysis project Ga0265334, IMG submission 192442) | Rhizosphere microbial communities from Carex aquatilis grown in University of Washington, Seatle, WA, United States - 4-20-23 metaG | ecosystem: Host-associated > Plants > Roots > Rhizosphere... | reverse complement strand
GGTCCGCGCGGCAAGCGCCCGCCCCGTCCGCGCGGCAAGCTCGTCCTTCGTCAGCCGCCCGTCCACGAACGCGCTCTTCAGCGCCTCGATCGCCTGCTCACGGTCGGCGTGCCCGGCCCTGAATCGATCACGGCCCGCGCCCGCCGGATCCTGTGGTCCTGTCGCCACCGGCACCTCCCCGCCCGATGCAAGTAACGTACCGCGCCGACTTCCCGACGGCCATGCCTGCACGCCCCCCGCGCCAGAGAGGAGCGGGGCGCGTTGGCGGTCCAGCCGCGCGCCTTCGGAACCCTGGTCTTGGGTCACGACGAGCGCGCGGTGGACTGCCCGCGCCCTGCTCCGACCTAAGACCTACGCGGACCACCCCGGGATCGGGTAAGCGTTAAGCAGGTCGCGGATCTCGGCGGCGATGCGGTCGAGCGTCGCCTCGTCGTCCTTGGCACCCGCGGTGATCGCCTCGTCCATCCAGGCCGCCAGCTGGGGCATGTGCTCCTCGGTCAGGCCGCGGGTGGTGAGCGCCGGGGTGCCGAGGCGGATGCCCGACGGGTCGAAGGGCCTGCGCGAGTCGAACGGGACCGAGTTGAAGTTCAGCTCAATGCCGGCCCGGTCCAGGGCCTTGGCCGCCGGCTTGCCCGCGATCCCCTTCGCGGTGAGGTCGACGAGCAGCAGGTGGTTGTCGGTCCCGCCGGACACCAGGTCGAAGCCGTGGTCGAGCAGCGCCGCCGCGAGCGCCTTCGCGTTCGCGACCACCTGCGCCGCGTAGTCGCGGAATGACGGCTGCGCGGCCTCGTGCAGGGCCACCGCGATGCCGGCCGTGGTGTGGTTATGCGGGCCGCCTTGCAGGCCGGGGAAGACGGCCTTGTCGATTGCCGTCGCGTGCTCGGCATCGGTGAGGATCATCGCGCCGCGCGGGCCGCGCAGCGTCTTGTGCGTGGTGGTGGTGATCACCGGGGCGTGACCGACCGGGGACGGGTGCGCCCCGCCCGCGATCAGGCCGGCGATGTGCGCCATGTCGGCCATGAGCACCGCGCCGACCTCGTCCGCGATCGCGGCGAAGGCCGGGTAGTCGATGGTGCGCGGTATCGCGGTGCCACCGCAGATGATGATCTTCGGCCGCTCCGCCAGGGCCAGGTCGCGGACGTCGTCCATGTCGACCCGGCCGGTCTCTCGGCGGACGCCGTAGTGCACCGGCCGGAACCACTTGCCGGTCACCGACGCGGGCGAGCCGTGGGTAAGGTGACCGCCCGCCGACAGCGACATCGCGAGTATGGTGTCGCCCGGCTTGGCGAACGCCAGGTAGACCGCCAGGTTCGCGGGTGATCCCGAGTACGGCTGGACGTTCGCGTGGTCCGCGCCGAACAGCGCCTCCGCCCGCTGGATCGCGATCGTCTCGATCGGGTCGATCAGCTGCTGTCCCTCGTAGTACCGCCTGCCCGGGTAACCCTCTGAGTACTTGTTGGTCAGCACCGTGCCGCAGGCCTCGAGCACGGCGAGCGACACGTAGTTCTCCGACGGTATGAGCCGAAACTTGTCGTGCTGGCGGCGGGCCTCGTCGTGGATCAGCCCCGCGAGCTCCGGGTCCTCGGCGTCGATCTGCGGGATGGGCGGCTGGTGCATCAGGATGACCTCCTTGTTGGCACGAGGCTACCAACCGAGCAGAGGGTCACGGCCAGCGGTTTACCCCCCAGGCGAACGTCTATCGGGAGGTGACCGCGGGCCACACGCCCCCGTTCGGTACCTTCGGTGTGGTTTGCATTGCAGCAGGTCCACGACGGCGACGGACAGGATTCCGCGATGAGCACCACCATCATCCTTGACTGCGACCCCGGCATCGACGACGCGCTCGCGATCGCCTTCGCGACGGGCTCACCCGAGATCGAGCTGGCCGGGATCACCACGGTGGCCGGCAACGTCGAGCTGGCCAAGACGACCGCGAACGCGCTGGCCGTCGCCTCGTTCGTGGGCGCGGCGGACGTGCCGGTGACCGCCGGGTGCGCCGCGCCGCTGCTCCGGCCGGCGCTGCACGCGGGGCACGTGCACGGCGACTCGGGGCTCGGCGGCGCGGTGCTGCCACCGCCCGCGCGGCTGGCCGGAGAGGAGCACGCGACCGACTTCATCATCGACACGCTGGCCGCCGCGCCCGGGGAGATCACGCTGGTCGCCACCGGGCCGCTGACCAACATCGCGCTCGCGCTGCGCCGGCAGCCGCGGCTGGCGGACTGGGTGCGGGACTTCGTGATCATGGGCGGGTCGGCGACGCGCGGCAACGTCACCCCCGCCGCGGAGTTCAACATCTGGGCCGACCCCGAGGCGGCCGCCATCGTCTTCGCCGCCGGTTGGACCGTGCGGATGATCGGGCTCGACGTCACGCTGCTCGCCCGGGCGACGGCCGTCGTGCAGCAGCGGATGGGCTCGCTCGGACTGCTCGGGTCGCGGCTCCTGCTCCCGGCGCTCGCCCAGTACCGGGACTCGGCCGACACGGTGGGCGAGCCGCCGGTGCACGACGTGTGCGCGATCGTGTCGATCGCCGACCCCGCGGTGTTCAGTTACACGCCGGCCCTGGTACAGGTGGAGACGCACGGCGCGCTCACCTCGGGGATGACCGTGACCGACTTCGACGCGCCCGCCGGACATAACGCGCAGGTCGCGACCGGGATCAACGCCGGCCACTTCTGGGAAACGGTGCTCGGGGCTTACCAGCGGCTTCCGGTGGCGCAGGGCTAAGCGCGAGTCTGAAAGACGGGCTAGCGCTGAGCTGGCGCGGCGGCCGCCCTGCTTGCCGGTTAATGACCCGGTCTTGCTGGCGTCGGCCAGATGAAAGGAATCGGCGGTCGCGATGTTCGTCTCGTGCGCCTGGACGGCCTGCTCACCCACCTCGACCAGGTCGCAGTAGCTCCAGTGCTGTGCGGGTGCGCCCGGCGCGCGGAGCCAGGCCGCCGCGGAGCGGCACCATACCGTCAGCCCGCTGGCGATGGACAGCACCGCCATGTCGGCGGCGTGGTCGTCCGCGCGCACTAGCCTGCCGCCGAAGCCGCGGGTGCTGAGGTCCTTCTCCAGCTCGGTCATGGCGTCGCCCGCGGTGGCGGGAGGCGTCCCGCCGCCCTTGTCGCCGGTTGGCACCGGCAGCGCGAACCAGACCGCCTTGCCGCGTATCCCGGTCCCGGACAGCCGTGACCTGGTCAGGTGGTGTCCCCAGTGCCCGTCGGACAGCTCATGCACCACTTCGAGGCCGCGGCCGCTCATCGCGTCGGCGGGCGCGCGGCATACGGTGCGGCCGGGCACGTTGCCGTGCACCCAGCTGGGGAGGGTGTCGAAGACCTTGCACACGAGCTCCGTCCGCTGGCCGGTGCCCCGCAGGTAGAGCCAGAGCTCGGAGTTCGCGGGAAGTAGCTGCTGCTGGTTGGCGTGCAGGGTATTCGCGGCCAGCTCGCTGACCATCGTCACCCCGTCATCGCTGGCCTCGCGCTCGATCGAAAGCTCGCTCGCCACCCTGCGGAACAGGCGGCGGGCGATGCCTGCGCACGTTGGGTCCCCTGGGAGCACCCACGCACCGCACGTTCGTGTTTCCACCATCCGCAACCCGTCTCCCATATCGGTGCCTCCGGCCTAAGCCACCGTCACGCTGTCAGAGCCCCCGACGGTCAGACCGTCGGACCCCCCCGTAACCGGTCTCTGATTCCGTATCTGTGAAGCGCATCTTCTGAGTCATGCGCTTCATCTCACACTACTCCTTCGGACTTCATCAAGGAAGGTAAAACGACTGCCACTAAGACGTTTGATTCCCTTATCAAATCGGGCAAATTATCACAAGCAACACATCTCAGAAATAAGACAGTGCAATTACCTACGGCTTTTATTACCATACCTAGGCGCGATGATCATGTCTATGATCTGCGATAACCAGCCCGGAAGATCACTAATTCGCACCTACGGGCGAGACGTGCCATCCGTTAAATTACGTAATCCCAATAATTTACTTGTTTCACAAGAGTCACACGATGGTGCAATTGCGCCAGACGCAACTGATTCGTCCGCAACTCTTGGCCGCTCCCGTGACGCGAGAGTACATTCGCAGGGTGCGGCGGAGACGGAAACTGGCCGCCAGGGCTCACTGAGACAGGGCCTCACGCAAAAAACACGAGAGTCCCCCGGGGTGCCTCCCGGGGGACTCTCGTGCCGTGCGTTACGACATCAGGTCCGCATGCCTAAATGTCGTAGCGCCCCCCCTGCACGTCTACCAGGAACCTGGCGAACGCGGCCCGGTCAATGACGTGGGCACCGTTCTCCGGGCGCTTGCTATCGCGTACTGCGGCGAGTCCAGGCAAGTTGGTGGCGATCTCAACGCAGCCCCCGTTGAGCGCACTTAGCCTGGCCTTGCGCCAGACGGCGTGAGACAGGTCAATCACTTTGTCGTTACTCCATTCTCTTGGCGAGTGTTTCGAGGTACACGGTGGTGTCCTCGGGTTCGAGCGCCGCGTCGCACGCGCGCTCGAACGCCTGCATGTAACTGCGCACCGCCTCGGGCGCGCTCACCTCTTCGACGGAGTAGTCGGTCTCCACGAACACGATGGGGGGCTCGTCACCGGGGAAGCCGAGGATGTTGACCATGGAGAAGAGCCCGGTCGGCGGCCCGTCGTCGAAGCGCTGGATGCGCAGGTCGATGTTGCGCCGCTTGCTCATCTGGGCCAGGTGCTCGATCTGCTCCCTGCGGTCGCTGTGTATCCCCCACCGGTAGCGCAGCGAGGCTTCGGTGATCACCACGGACAGCCGCGGCGCGGTACCGTCAGTGCGGTCCAGGATCTCCTGCCTGCGCAGCCGCGCCTTGGCGGCCTTGCGGCGCCAGACCGGCGGGCGCGCGCCCGTCTTGAACTGGGACTCCATGTAGGCCGGCGTCTGGAGCAGGCCGGGCACGACGAGCGGCATGTAGACCTGGATGGTGGTCGCGTCGTTCTCGTAGCCGGGCCACTCGTTGTCGAAGATCTCGCCATACTCCCGCCACCAAGGGCGGACCCGGCAGCTCACCGCGAGGTCCTCGATCTCGTCCCGTTCCTCGCCCTCGACCTCGTAAATGCGGATGAGATCGCGGATATCGCTCATCTCCGGCCGCTTCCACTGATTGGCCTCGAACCGGCCCACTTTGCCGCGGCCCCAGTTGAGAATGTCGCAAACATGGTTGGCGGTGTATCCCGTGGTGACGCGAAGTTCCGCTAGACGGCGGGACAGGCGCCGTTTCGCGACGGTCGCGCCATAGGCATCATCGCTCATCGTGCCCTCCTCCGAAATACTAGACATCTGCCTGGTTGTCGGTATTTCGCGCAACGCGTTAGCACATCCTCCGGAAACCTGTGGATGTCAAGCTGAGCTTAGCTAGATTGTGATTCACAAATCAAGAGCTTTCCGGCAGCTTGTCGATCATTTTCGCAGCTTGACGCGGGGTGCATGGGAACAGCGCGGGCAGCATCAAACGGGCCGACGGCGACCGGGCTTACCGCCCGGACCCGGCCCGCCCCAGGTGAGGCGAATCTATGGCATGCGGCGGCCCGCGTCCGCCGCCTCATCAAACTCGCCGTTCCTGGCACCGTCGATAAAGCACTCCCATTCGTTCCTGTCGAACACCAGGATCCGCGCGGCCGGGTCGCCGGCCACGCGCACCAGTACCCAGTCACCGCGTGCCCACCGGGGGCTGAGCGGGAAGGCCACCTCGATAGAGCCGTCACCGTCACCCGACCGCGCCCAGGTGAGCGCGCCGGGATCGATGCCGAGTTCCGCTGGCGTCGGTTTCAAGCGGACCGCTTCCTTCACGGGATACTCGCGACCGCGCAGTACAGCCAGCGGGAGCCGTCGCTGTCGGCCAGTTGCACGTCCTCCGCGCCCCACAGCCCACTGTAAGTGAGGGCCGGCTCCGCGCCCGGGTACGGCGGGATCACCGCCAGGCCGTCGAAGAACCGCTCCACCTGGCCCCTCGAGCGGAAGTGCATCTGCTCGGTGGCGTGGTCGAACGCCCGGCGGAACCCGTCGACCGCCACCGGCGGCTTGGCGTCGTCGGTCAGGTGCGACAGGGCCAGGTAACTGCCCGACCGCATCGCGCCCACGTAACGCGCCACCAGGCTCCAGGGGTCCGCCTCGTCGGCGACGAACATCAGCACCGCGGTCATCAGCAGCCCGGTCGGCTCCGCCGGGTCAATCAGCTCACGGACGGCCGGGTCACCCAGGATCGAGTCCGGGTCGCGCAGGTCCGCGCACAGCACGCTGACCCGGTCCGGGTCGACGATCCCCTCGCCGTGCAGCTTCACCATCGGGTCGTTGTCCACGTAGACCACCCGGGCGTCGGCGTGGATCTTGCTGACCACCTCGTGCGTGTTCCCCACCGTCGGCAGCCCGGAGCCGATGTCGAGGAACTGCCTCACCCCCTTCCGCGCGATCCAGGCCGCGGCGCGCTGGTGGAAGCCGCGGTTGGACCAGGCGCAGTCCCTGATCTCCGGCACAACGGACAGCAGGTGCTCGCCTGCGTCCACGTCCACGTCAAAGTGATGACTCCCGCTCAGCATGTAGTCGTAGATCCGCGCCGGGGATGGCCGCACAGGAGTGAGGCCCTCCGGATGGCGCAGGGCCTCGGTCATCAAGGACCTCCGGGGATTGCGGGGGATAGGGGGTGAGGGGGATGTGATGAGTCTGACACGCAGGGCAATGGCGAGGAATGATCTCCGAAAAAAATCGGCAGTTCTACCTAGTGCAATTGCATGCGGGTATCGCCGGCCCTGGACCTGCGATGATCCCATCAGCACCAGGTGAGCTACCCGGACTCGCCTATACCCGGAGATACCGATGCCGTCTCCCCAGGTGCACGGGAACCGGGCACAATGGACCGCGAAACACTCCCCACTTCGTTGGCAGCAAGTGACCCATGGCAGAAGGCCCCAAGGTGCTCGTCGTCGATGACGAGCCGAACATCCGCGAACTCGTGCAAGTCGCGCTGAACTTTCACGGCTTCGCCGTGACGACGAGCGCGACGGGCGAGGACGCGCTGCAGCTCACGGAGGCGTACCGTCCGGACCTGATCGTGCTTGACGTGCTGCTTCCCGACATCGACGGGTTCGAGGTGTGCCGGCGGCTGCGGTCGGTGGCCAATGACGTGCCGGTCATCTTCCTGACCGCGCGGGACGCCACCGCCGACACGGTCACCGGGCTGACGATCGGCGGCGACGACTACATCACGAAGCCGTTCTCCGTCGAGGCCCTGATCGCCCGGGTGCGCGCGGTGCTGCGCCGCACGGCCGACCGCCGCGGCGGGCGGGACGGGACGAGCGGGACGGGCGGGATGGGCGGGGCGGGCGGGGCGAACACAGCGGGCAGCCAGCTCGACGGCCAGGCTCTGCTGCGCGTCGCCGACCTGGAGCTCGACGAGGACCACTGGCTGGTCCGCCGGGCCGGCATCCAGGTCGAGCTGTCGCCGACCGAGTTCCGCCTGCTCGCGTACCTGATGCGCAACCAGGGCCTGATGCTCACCCGCAAGCAGCTGCTAGAGAACGTCTGGGGATGGGGGTACGCGGGCCAGTCTCAGGTACTCGAGACTTACGTGAGCTACCTGCGCCGTAAGCTCGACCCGCTCGGCCCGCCGCTGATCCACACCCAGCGCGGCGTCGGCTATAGCCTCCGCCCCCCGAGCTTAGGCCTGCCGTGCTGAGGATCCAGGTCAGGCTCCCGGCCAGGCGAGCGGGCCGCGAGCGGACCCGGCGCCGGACGTTGTCACTGCGCGCGCGGCTGCTCGCCGGGCTGATCGCGCTTACCGCGACGTTCCTCGTGGTGATGGGCGTGGTCACCACCGTCGTGCTCGGCACGCTTGACGGCAAGCAGCTCAACGCCGAGGTCAAGCTCGCCTCCCGGCAGTCCGTGGCCGGGATGGCCGCGGGCGCCGACGGCTTCGCCGCCGCCTACGCCTCGCTGGACAGCGGCAAGTCGGGCCCGCTCACGTCAAGCTCGCCGACCGCCGCCGCGCTGCTCACGGTGGTCCGGGGCATGGCGGGCCTTTCCTGGCACCAGGCGTCGGCGAGGCTCGGCAAGCTGGCGCCGGCCGGGCAGCCGTTTGACGTGACGGTGAGCGGCTCGCCGACGGTGCGCGCGGCCTGGCGCCTGGTCTCGCAGAACGCGTCCGCGTCGGCCAGGGGAATCCTGCCGCCGGGGCCCGCCGTCGTCATCGTCGGCCGGACCAGCGGCGCCTCGTCGGGCAACCTGCGCGGCGTCGTGCTCACCGAGCTGATCACCGGGGGCGCGCTGATCGCCCTGCTCGCCGTCTGCGGCAACTGGCTGATCGGCCGCGGCCTGGCCCCGTTGCGCCGGATGGCCTCCACCGCTGACCTCATCACCCGCAGCGGCGACCTGGCGGCGCGGATGCCGGACGCCGGCGATCAGCCGGAGACCGGGCGGCTCGCCGCGGCGATCAACACGATGCTCGACCGGATACAGCAGGCGTTCGGCGCGCGGCTGCGGTCCGAGCAGACGATCAGGCAGTTCGCGGCGGACGCGTCGCATGAGCTGCGCACTCCGCTCACCACCATCCGCGGGTACGCGGAGCTTTACCGGGCGAACGCGCTCGGCCCCGGCGGCCTGCCCGACGCGATGCGGCGCATCGAGCAGGAGGCGGAGCGGATGTCCCTGCTCGTGGCCGAGCTGCTTGAGCTGGCCAGGCTGGACCGCCCGTCGTCGCTCGACCTGTCGGAGACCGACCTCGCCGTGCTCGCCAGGGACGCGGTGGCGGATGCCCGGGCGGTGGAGCCGGACCGCGAGGTGGGCATCTCAGTGCCTGACAGCCTGGTGGTCACCGCTGACGAGCCGCGGATCAGGCAGGTGCTCGCCAACCTGCTCGGCAACGTGCGCGCGCACACGCCGCCCGGCACCCCGGCCGCCGTCCGGCTGCGCACCGAAGCGGGCGGCGCGGTCATCGAGGTCACCGACCAGGGGCCGGGCATGTCGGAGGGCGACGCGGCGCTGGCCTTCGACCGCTTCCACCGTGGCGACGGCGCGCTCGCCGCGGCCATTGCCGGACGGTCGGCGGCGGCCGGCCAGGACGGGACGGAGGCAGCGAGCAGCGGGCTCGGCCTGTCCATCGTCCAGGCGATCGCCGTCGCGCACGGCGGCCGCGCCGAGCTAAGCTCCGCGCCCAGTGACGGCACCACCATCCGGCTGTGGATTCCGGTCAAGAACCAGCAGAGTTGAGTTTTCTCCTCGAACGGTGGCGTGCTTCGCCATATACCTCGACATGACTCTTTCCTGCGGGGGACGTGGCCGGGCGGTCGTCCTTACCCGGAGGTCACCCGGGCGCTAGAGGACCTTGGTGCCGTACATCTCGCCGAGGGGGTCGGCGAGGAGCTCTAGGCGGACGCCGTCCGGGCCCTTGAAGTAGATCGAGGTGCCGCTCGCCGTCTGGTACTCCACGCCGGCCGCGTCGAGCTTGCCGCGGAGGTAGTCCCACTTCTCCTTGGTCACCGAGATGGCCACGTGGTTCAGGTTGCCGAGCGTCTCTATGTAGGGACCGAGGCCGAGGCCGGGAAAGTCGAAGAACGCGAGCAGGTTCCCGTTGCCCACGTCGAAGAAGAAGTGCGTCGACCCCTTGTAGTCCCGGTTGCCGAACAGCTCGGTGAGCGGGAACTCCAGCAGGCCCTGGTAAAACCTGATCGTCTGCTCGACGTCGGAGCAGATCAGCGCGACGTGGTGGACGCCGCGGGCCGACGTCGGCGGGCGGCCCTCGGTGATGTACTCGGCGGCGAGCCTGGCCCGCTCGGCCTTGATCGCGTTCAGGTCGATGTCGGTCATGGGCGGCCTCCCGTGGAACACGCTTCCGTTGTGGCTACTCCTGGACCTATACCCAGGGACTACAAGATCCGGAGTTCGACGGAGATGTTGCCGCGGGTCGCCCGGGAGTAGGGGCAGACCTGGTGGGCCGTGTCGGCGAACTCGCGCACCTTGTCCCGTTCCATCCCAGGGACGTGGACGACCAGCGTCACCACCAGGCCGAAGGCGTCGCCGTCCGGGCCGATGCCCACCTGAGCGGTGACCGTCGAGTCGCCGAGCGCGGCGTGCTCGGCGCCCGCGACCAGGCGCAGCGCGCTGTGGAAGCAGGCGGCGTAGCCCGCCGCGAAGAGCTGTTCCGGGTTGGAGCCGGCGCCCGTGCCGCCGAGCTCGGGCGGGAAGGCCAGGTCAAGATCGATTCGCCCGTCGGACGTGGCGACGTGGCCGTTACGGCCATCGCCGGTGGAGGTCGCCTCCGCCGTGTAAAGAACCTTTTCTGGCATACCGCAACCCTACCGTGACAGGGAGTCCAGGATGCGCGTCGTTTTGTCGGTTACCGCGGGGCCGTGAGAGCGGATGGTGACCGGGGCGTCGAGGATTTCCGCCACCGCGTCGGGCCAGTCTTCCGCCGCGAGGCCGTCGTCCGGGTCGTAGACCGGGCGCGCGCGCAGGAGCGCCTGGCTGAGCGACTCCTGGTAAGCCAGGTCACGGGCCGGGCCCGGCTCGATCCCGGTGACGGTGCGGCCACCCAGCTGGTAGCCGCGGCAGATACGAAGCTGCCCGGCGAGGCGGCGCGCGGTGTCGAGGTGGGTGAGCGCGACCGCGTCCACTCCCCCGGTGACCTTGGCGGCGTAGCCGAGCGCGAGCGCGTCCAGGTGGCCGGCCCGGAACGGGCCCTGCCAGTGGCCGTCCGCGTTGTGGCGCTCGAGGAGGTCAAGCGTCCTGTCCTCCGTCGGGAACGGGCCCGGGCCGTGCCGTGTCTGGTACGTGCGGGTGACGCCGAGCCTGATGGCGGCGGCGCCGCTCTCCCGCAGCAGCGTTTCCGCGTTATCGAACGTCGTCGTCGACCAGGTGGTGTACGGGTGGAAGCCGCGCCACTCATCAAGCAGCACGCCCTGGGCGCCCTCGAAGACGACCGGGCCCTGCGCGAGCAGCCGCGCCAGGTAGCCGTCGCCGGCCACCGTCACCCGGTCAGCGACGGCGCCGTACACGGCCGCGACCTGGCCGGGCGACGGGAGAGGCATGGCGACCGGCAGCTCCTCGGCGAGCCGGTCACGGAGCCTGGCGAGCTTGGCGATCAGGGCGCGGGGGCGCGCGATGTCGCCGGCCCGGGGAGCGTCTTGCGGGTGATCGAGCGCGTAGCGTGCTGTCTCGCCGATGCCCATGCCGCACGAGCCGTGCCTGCCCGCACCGCGCGCTTCCTCGCGCGCCCGGTTGGCGGCCCGGTGATAAGGGGTGGTGAGCAGCGCGTCCTGGTCGATCGCGAGCAGGCCGAGCGGGTCGGGTACCCCGAAGCTGGTGAGGTGCTCCGCCTCGGCGACCAGGGCGAAGAGGTCCACGAGCATGAACCTGGACAGGAACGTCCGCGTCCCCTGGGTAAAGGTGCCCGAGCCGAACTGGGCGAACGCGTGCGCCTCGCCGCCGGGCCCGAGCACGTGGTGGGCCGCCTGCGCGCCGCCGTTGAACCGGACGACGGCCTGGACCCGACGGCCCCGCTCGTCTGCGGCGTCTCGCGTGTCCCGTGCGCTCTGCGCGCACAGCCAGTCCACGATCGTCCCCTTGCCCGCATCGCCGTAGCCGAGGTCGACGACGATCACATGGCCTTTCATAGCAGCACGCTGCCGGCTGGGAAGTCCTGGTGGGGACGGCCAGTGCTTGCGGCGGGCAGGGCGCGGGGCACGGGGCCCGCGCGCAGGGCACGGCGGCGGCGGCGCACGGTCCCTCCCTGGTAGGCGCCGATGGCCGCGAGGGCGCGCCCGACGGCCGGGCCTGCCGCCGAGCCGACATCCGCCAGGTCCGCCAGGCCCTCGTCCAGGTCGATCGTCTCCTCGCCGAGCCCGACGGTGAGCGCGATCGTCTCGCACACGGCGTCCAGGTCGGCGAGCTCGATCACGTTCTGGCCGAGCAGGGAACGCCAGGTGCCCAGCACCTGCCCGTCGCCCGCGTAAGCGGCGCCCTCGGGGAGGATGAAGTAGGTGTCCCAGCGCCTGGTGAGCTGCGCGACGAGGTTGCGGATGGCGACCGGCTGCGGCAGCTCGTCGCCGATCCAGGCGTTCACCTCGCGGGGCTTGACGGCCGCATACGGCATCTCATCGCCGATGATGAAGAGGTAGCCGCGCCGGCCGCGCTTGTCGTAGCAGTCGGTCGCCGTGTGCCTGGCCATGAAGAACATCGCGAGCTCATACGACTCGGTCTTCTGCCCGCCGCCGCCGCCCTCGAGCAGGATGCGCTCCAGGTCGCCGTCCATCCGGTTGTCCGATTCGAACTGCCCGACCTGGAGCGGCGCGCGGTCGCAGGTCGCGTCGCCGATCGCGCCGAACATGAGCTGCGGGTCCGCCGCGTAGCCGCCGTCCTTAAGCAGGCCGAGCAGCTTGGGCAGCTTCTTCTGCAGCGTCCGTGGCACCGAGCCCATCGAGCCCGTCACGTCGAAGAGGACGGCGATCGCCAGCGAGTCCGGGTGCTCGTCGCTGTCCCGGCTCTCCCGCTTGCCGACGTCGAACGGGTCGAGGCTCGGGTGCACGCAGCGCGCGCCTGAGTCGCTGTACGCGAAGGCGCTCTTCCCGCCGCGCAGCCTCTCGGCGGTCTCGTAGGCATCTGCTGACCAGCGTCCGCTTCCCATAGCGGTTCTCCTTTGGGCTCGGAATGGCAGTTCCGTATATTCGATATTTGCGAATTAAAAGGGGTTTCATGGCCGGGCCGCTTCTTCGCTGTCCGGGCGGAGCAGGGCGGGGTGCAGCAGCGTGGCGTCGCCGCGGCGGTACAGCTTCGCGCGGGGGCCGCCGCGGGGGCCGCCGGTCTCCGTGTGGTCGCCGGTCGACTCGACGAAGCCGGGGACGGACAAGACCTTGCGGTGGAAGTTGCCCGGGTGCAGCTTCTCGTCCCAGACCGTCTCGTAGACCTCGCGGAGCTCGGAGATCGTGAACGGCTCCGTCACGAACGCGGCCGCGAGCGGCGTGTACTCAAGCTTTGACCTGGCGCGTTCCAGGCCGTCCGCGAGGATCGCCGCGTGGTCGAAGGCGAGCGGCACGGGCAGCGCGGCGACCGGGGTCCACCGCGCGTCGGCCGCGTCGGTGCCCGCGTGCGCCTCAGGCAGGCCAGGGGCGAACACCAGGTAGGCGACCGAGATGACGCGCATCCGCGGGTCACGCCCGGGAGTGCCGTAGCTGCCGAGCTGCTCAAGGTGGGCGGCGCGCAGCTCGGGGCCGGCCTCCTCGGCCAGCTCGCGCACCGCGGCCTGGGCCAGGTCCTCCTCGGCCCGCGCCCGGACGAAACCACCGGGCAGTGCCCAGCTCCCCCGGTACGGCCACTCGCCGCGCCTGACGAGCAGTACCTGGAGTTCTCCGTCCCTGATGGTCAGCGCCACCACGTCCACGGTGACCGCAACGGGATCGTAGGCCCGCGGGTCGTAGTCGGCCAGGAACCGTTCTTCGTCGTTCATCCACGCCGGTCCTTCTCAAGTTGAGATAATCTCAACTTGAGAGTAACACTGGCCGCAGAGGCTGTCCAGCGGCCGCGAGGACGGTGGGCGTGACGGGTTACCTGCACACGTTCGCTATATTGATCTAAATCATTCCTCGCGGACTGCGACCTTGGTGTGTCCGACGCGTGATCTACGCCGTGCACAATGGTCAGCGAGCGCCGGTAGCTCAGTGGATAGAGCGGCTGCCTTCTAAGCAGCGGGTCGCGGGTTCGAGTCCTGCCCGGCGCGCCAGATCAGAAGCTGCCTGGACCTTCGTATACGTCGCGGTTGGCGACTTCCGGCGGGGGTCGGTGAGCGAGAACTACCGGAAGTGCGGGAAGCCGAACATGCGCGTGCGCGCAGCCCGGTCATCAGGGTCACGGCCCCCGCCTGCTGTCGACCAGGACGGTGCGCGGGCAGCGGACCAGGGGCCGCCAGTTGGCTGCCTCTGAGGTGGAGAAGGTGCGCGGGGAGTTGGCGGCCTACCAGGAGTTCGCGTCGCTGGCCGAGCGGATCGTTGAGGTCAACGAGGCGAACTGCGAGGCCAGGCCGCCGGCCGCCCGGGAAACGCCCTCCGCGCCGGAGGGCGAAAAGGGGGTCTCCGCCGCCCTTGCGGAGGAGAAGGCCACCGAGATAGGCCGCCTGGCAGCCGAGGCGGCCAGGTCACTGGGCTGCGGCGAGGGCGGCCTGGGTGCGGCCGAGGCAGTCCTGCGGGCCGGGCTGCTGAAGCTCGGCGGCGGCGTGATCGGGGAGGCACTGTCCGCCGATCCCGGCTACCGCTGGCCTCGCGTGCGCTGACCGGGACCGTGACCCTAGCCGGCGCGACCGCCGAGCAGCGGCGGGCGGTCGAACGGCTGACCGGCAGGCCGCCGTCGCGGGCCGCGCCGAACTAGCCGCCTGGCGGGGGTGGCTCGACGCGACCGGCGTCGTCCGCCGCCTGGCCCCTGGCCCGGGTCGCCGCCGGGGAGGGCAGCACGGTCCAGGCGCTGCTCTCGCACCGGTTCCGCCGCGAACGCGGTGGGAACGAGGCCGCCGCCCCCGCGCGGACCGCCGCCGAACCCTCAGCGATCTGCGCGCGCTCGCTGAACGGCAAGGCGACAAAGCAGCATTCACCGACCGCTTCCTCTCGCTGCGCGAGCAGCACCAGCGCAAGCCCAGCCTGCAGGAACGCTTCGACAAGGCGGGCCTGCCCCGCCGTACGTAGCAGCGCCCGGTGGCGCGCTCTCGGTGCGCCATATCCAAGCCGGCCCGTATGGGAACGAAAGCTCACCGACCTGGTCTCCCAAGGACAAGGAGCATGCATAGAACCAACTTATGGGTCGCCAATGTATAAGTTGGCAACCCATAAGTTGGTAGCCTGTGTTAATGCGAGAGATGGTAGATCGTGACCGGGAGCGTCAGCAGCTCGCTGACGCAGCGCTGGCGGTGCCGGCACTCATCGTCGTGATCGGCCGGCGGCGGATCGGTAAGAGCTTCTTGCTTGAGCGGACCTTCGCCGGAGATCGAGTTATCTCGTTCCAGGGAGACGAGCAGGATGAGAGTCATCAGCTTGAACTGTTCGCCGCCGAGGCGGGGCGTGTGCTGCTTGGCAGCGACGCGCTGCGATTCGGCACTTGGGATGCCGCGCTGTCCTTCCTCAGGGACCAGGCGCGAACAGCACCGTTGACAATCATCCTCGACGAGTTCCAGTGGCTGAAGCACGCCCAGCCCGCGCTCGACTCGATTATCCAGCGGCATTGGGACCGCTGGGACCGCGAGGCACTGCCGGTGACCCTGGTTCTGTCCGGAAGCGCGCTGACGCTCATGGAGCAACTGCTGGAGCGGGGTGCTCCGCTGTTCGGGCGGGCGACGGCCCGGCCGCGGCTGGAGCCGCTCGACTACCGGGACGCTGCCGGTTTCGCCGCAGATCAGGAGCCAGAGGCCCTGCTGCGGCGCTGGGCGGTCCTTGGCGGAACTCCGCAGTACCAGGTATGGGCTGGGAGCGGCCCGCTGGAGGACGTCATCACCAGCCGGATCCTCTCCAAGGACGCGGCCCTGTACGACGAGCCACGCCACCTGCTGCGCGAAGGCGAGGGCATTCGCGACCCGGGGACCTACCTGTCGATCCTGCGGGCCATCGCGAACGGCGCCACCCAGCACAATGAGATCGCCCAGCAGGCCAAGGCGGTATCCGCCAGCCTGGCGCCCAAGCTGGCGCGGCTTGAAGACCTTGGCTACATCGAGCGCCGATACCCGCTCACCGCCGGCGGGCGCGAGCAGCGGCCCGGCTACCACATCGAGGACCCCTTCTTCCGTTTCTGGTTCCGATACGTCGCCGGTAACCGCAGCCGCCTCGAGCGACACCGGGCCGCCGAGGTCAGCGCGGAGATCCGCGCCGACGTGGACAACACCATGGGCTGGGCCTTCGAGCGGTGCTGCCGCCGCTGGGCTGCTGTATACGCTGACGAGGAGGTCACCGGTGCACCGCGCCAGATCGGCTCGTGGTGGTCACGAGACGGCCAGACCGAGATCGACGTCGTGGGGATCAGCCGGCACCGCTACACGCTGCTCGGATCGTGCAAATGGCGCCGGGCCGTGGACATCGACGTGCTTGACCAGCTGCGCGACCACCAGGCAGCCCTTGGCGGTCACGCTGCAGCAGCGCGCTTGATTATCTTCGGCCGGGAGCAGTTCACCCCGGAACTCCGCGAACGGTCCGCGGCCGAAGGCATCCGCCTGGTCTCGGCGGCGCAGCTGTTTCAAGCCAGGTAACGCTGTGGCGTGTATCAAGCTAGCCAACCAGCTTCCCTTACCAGGGAAATCCGCGCTGCCAAGTCGGAGGCGACAGCGACACTGCCGCTGGTTCTGTTCGCGACGACTTGGCATTGATAATTGACGGTGATTTCGCTCACTCGAACATAAGCAAAGCCGAACAAGTTGGGAGCCAACAGTCACAGTCTTCAGGCGATACCAGGCCACTCCTAGCTTTATCAACCCAGCTCAACGGCATAATGAGCGATGCCAGGCGACGTGCAGCGACCGTTCGCTGGTGCCTTCTAGGCAGCGGGTCGCGGGTTCGAGCAGCTCGCTCCCCGAAACGCAGTTGCCGTGCGGGCGCGCTCTCGGCTAAGACTCCATGATCATGACCATCGAGAGCTCTTCGGGACCCGGCAGGCCGGTGGCACTCGTCACAGGCGTGGGCCGCACCATCGGCATCGGCGCAGGCATCGCGGCCCGGCTGGCGGCATCCGGCTGGGACATCGCATTCACCTACTGGACCGCCTACGACGAGCGAATGCCCTGGGGCACCGAGCCGACGGCAGCCGGTGCCATCGAAAGATCGCTCAGCGGGCACGGCGCAGCAGTCGCGGCTATCGAGGCCGACCTTGCCGACGCCGGCTCCCCGGCGCTGCTCTTCGACGAGGCCGAGCGGCGGCTGGGCAACGTGACCGCGCTGGTGATGTGCCACTGCGAGTCCGTGGACTCCGGCCTGCTCGACACGACCATCGAGAGCTTCGACCGGCACTTCGCCGTCAACGCCCGCGCATCCTGGCTTCTGATCCGCGAGTACGGGCGGCGGTTCCGCGGGCCGCACGGTACCGGACGAATCATCAGTCTCACCAGCGACGCCATCGTCGGCAACCTGCCCTACGGTGCGAGCAAGGCCGCCCTGGACCGCATCACCCTCGCGGCCGCACACGAGCTGGCGCACCTGGGCGTCACCGCGAACGCGATCAACCCCGGCCCGGTCGACACAGGATGGATGACCGACGACCTGCGGCAGTCCGTCCTGCGGCAGACACCGCTGGGCCGCCTCGGCACCCCACAGGACACCGCCCGCCTGGTCGAGTTCCTCTGCTCCCCCGAGGGCGGCTGGATCAACAGCCAGCTCCTCATGAGCAACGGTGGCTTCAGCTGATCCCCGGGCTGAAACCCTGCCAGGAGCGGGCCGACTTAACTGAGACCCGGGCCCTAATGGGCCGATTTAAGTGAGACAGGACCGACTTAGCTGAGACGGGACAGCGGTGATCGACTCACGGCACGAGGATGACAATGGCTACGACGGCTCCATTTGGGATCTGGCCCCAATTTCGTGAAAGTCCCGGCTGCGTTAGTGACGGGCTGTGAGCAGGACGCGCTTGCGGAGCAGGGGTAGCCCGGCCCGGCCGAACATCTGGCGTTTGATCATCTTGATGTGGTTGACGCGGCCCTCGACGGGGCCGGAGCTCCATGGCGTGGTCAGGCCCTGGGTGACGGCATCGAGGTCGTGCTCCAGGCCCTTCGCGAAAGACGAGATCCCGGGCAGGGCGGCCTCGCGGGCGTCGGCCATCCACTGGGGCAGGTCCTGGCCGGTCAGGTCGGTGATCATGGTGGCGAACCCGCGGACCTGGCCGGACGCGGCCTGCAGCTCGGGGCAGCGGTCCAGGATGGCCTTGAGCTTGGCCTGCTCGTCCTCGGTCAGGGTGTCGGGGCGGCGGCAGAGCCAGCTGGTGACGTCGCGGACGGTGGGCGGGGCCGGCGGCAGGGCCGCCCTGGCGGCTCGATGGCTGAGGTAGTCGCGGACGACGGGGTAGCTGCCGTTGTAGCCGAGTGCCTTGACCTCGCGGAAGAGGCGGGTGAAGCTGCCGTGCCGGCCGTCGGCGTGCTGGTCGAGGTAGGGCTTGAACGGGTCGAGCTTGCTGGGCCGGGGTCCCTTCCAGCGGCCGTCGACGAGTTCCTCCCAGGTGGCGGCGCGGTCGTAGCGCTGGACGGTGTGGTGCCCCCAGCCGAGGTGGCGGGTGATCTCCCGGATGCTGCGGCCCTCGGCCCGCAGTGCGTGGACCAGGGCGTGGTTGCGCCTCGCGCGCTCGGCGAACTTCCCTGTCAGCTCCGGGGTCCCCGCGTCCGCTGGCACCGCCTCTGGCGGGGCCTCGCCTTGTGCGGCGGGTGGCGGCTCGGGGTCTGCCAGGCATGCGCGGTGGGCGGCGACGCACTTCTCGGCGGCCTTGGCGAGGTTCTGCCACAGGTGGAACCGGTCGGCGACCTGGACCGCGTCCGGTGCCCCGGTGCGGGCGCCCTCGGCGAACGCCGACGCCCTGTCCCGGCAGATGATCTCCACGCCGGGGTGGCCGGCGAGCCAGCCGGCCAGAGGCTGGGCGTCGCGGCCCTCGATGAGGTCCAGGGGGGCGCCGGTCTCGATGTCGATGAGCAGGGTGCCGTAGTGCTGGCCGCGCCGGATCGCGAAGTCGTCGACCCCGAGCACCCGCGGAGCCGGCGCTTCCGGGTCCGGGGCGGCCATGACCAGCCGCAGCATGACCTGGCGGGACGCCGGGGCTCCCAGGCCGGCGGCCAGCCGGGAGCCTGCCCGCCCGGCCAGCGCGACCGCGATCCTGCTCAGCACGCTCGACAGCAGCGGGGTCTTGCGCGCGTAGCGGCTGGTCAGGCCGTCGACCTGCTCGGCGAACGTCTTGCTCCCGCACCCGGTGTCCGGGCAGAAGAACCGGCGGACGGCCAGCCGGATCTCCACCTGCTGTCCGCCGATGGCGGCGTCGGAGAGCCGCCGCTGGTAGCGGCTGTGGACCCGGCCCGATACCGTCCCGCACTTCGGGCACGCGCTCGTGCCCGCCCTCGCCCTGGCCAGCACGAGCAGCAGCCCGGCCGCGACCGCGACCTCCTCGATGATCACCCCGGCCAGGTGGGGCAGAAGAACGCTCAGGTCAACCGGACCAGGGCATGACAAGCACACGCCGCCTTGCGACAATGACACCACGGACTCCTGGAAGAACAGCAGGCTTAGACAACCGCTGGACTACCAGGAGTCCTCTCGTTTCGCACCGCAGTACGACAACGATAGATATAACCGCCCAGCACTAGGTGCAGTGACAGCCAGGTGGGCCGGGGCATGCCTCATCACGAAATTGGGGACAGATCCCAGATCCTTGAAGTGGCCCCACCTGTGACTTGGCGCGGCACGCTCGCTGGTCGCCTTGACGGCGTTGCCGGCTCAGTCGGCGACGGGCTGCTGGGCGCTGTGCCCGGGCTGGGGTTCGTCGAGCCGCT
>Ga0265334_10000527_pt1 | contig 19511 bp, 15 predicted proteins | sample 42023metaG_FD_192442 | JGI IMG/M metagenome (GOLD analysis project Ga0265334, IMG submission 192442) | Rhizosphere microbial communities from Carex aquatilis grown in University of Washington, Seatle, WA, United States - 4-20-23 metaG | ecosystem: Host-associated > Plants > Roots > Rhizosphere... | reverse complement strand
GCTCTTCGCAGATCATCATCGGGTTGGGCCAAGGCGTGCTGACGTCCAACCCGATGATGATCTGCGAAGAGCTGGAATGCGAGTGGTCGAAGGTGCAATCGGTGTATGCTGAGCCCAACCGCCACGTGAAAGAGCACAATCTCTACGATCATCTGCACACGGAGGCGAGCAGCTCGGTGCGGCTGGGGCGTGTGCTCTATCAGCAGGCGGGCGCATCGGCGCGCGAGCGGCTGAAGGCTGCGGCGGCGCAGGTCTGGGGCGTTCCGGCCGGCGAGGTCGATGCGAAGAACAGCGTGCTCACGCATCGGCCAACCGGGCGCACGCTGCGCTATGGCGAGGTCGCAGCGAAGGCCGCGGTCATCAAGCTGGACAAGGAACCCGCGATCAAGACGCCGCAGCAATACACGCTGATCGGCCGGCGCGTGCGGCGCTTCGACGTCGAGGTGAAGTCCCGTGCCCAAGCTGTGTACGGCATCGATGTGCGCCTGCCCGGCATGGTCCACGCGGCCACCAAGCAATCGCCGTCCTATGGCGGCACGCTCAAGAGCTTCAATTTCGACGCGATCCGCGCCATGCCGGGCGTGATCGCCGCGGTGCCGATGGAGGGCATCGGCGCGCAAAGCGGCATCGCGGTCGTCGCCGATACCTGGTGGCGCGCGAAGACGGCGCTCGACAAGCTCCCGGTGGTTTGGGACGCAGGCCCGAACGCGAAACAGGGTACCAGCGATCTTCTCGCGCTCTACCGTTCCAAGCTGGATCGGCAGGGTCCCACGGCGGTCGATCAAGGCGATGTCGAAGCGGCATTTCGGGGTGCGGCGAAGATCGTCGAGGCTGAATACGAACTGCCGCATCAGGCACACGCGCAGCTCGAACCGCCCAACTGCACCGCGCAGGTGACGGACGCGCGCGCCGAAATCTGGCTCGGCACCCAATTCCCCGATCATGCGACCGGAATCGCGGCCAAGGTCGCTGGGCTCTCGACCGATCAGGTGTTCGTGCACAATTGCTTCCAGGGCGGCGGCTTCGGCCGCGGCGGCGCGCATGGCGAATTGGAGCAGGCCGTAGCGGTTGCCAAGGCGTTGAACGGCCGCCCCGTGAAAGTGCTGTGGACGCGCGAGGAGGACCTCGCCCATGTCAACGCGTTTCATCCCATGGGTGTGGCCCGATTGCGCGCCGCGCTAGGGCCGGACGGAATGCCGCTCGCGATCTGGATCAAGGTCGCCGGCAACGATGCGCTCGAAGGCACGCCGCTCATCACCTATGGTCCGCACAAGGCGCAGATGGCGCATCAATTGCTGCGAGGATTCCACCTCTTCCCCTACGGCACGCCGAATTTGCGCGTCGAGGTGAATACGATGAAGACGTGGGTGCCGTGCTCGACCTGGCGCTCCACAGGCACCTACGCCAACGTGTTCTATCTCGAAAGCTTCGTGGACGAGATGGCGCATGCGGCGGGGCGCGATCCGCTGCAATACCGGCACGCGCTGCTGAATGCGGCGAAGCCTCAATCCTTCGAGGACAACGCCAAAGCCGACTGGCTGATGGCGCTCGACACGGTGCGGGAAAAGTCGGGCGCCGGACGCATTCTGCCGAAGGGCACCGGCATGGGCTTTGCCATCGACGACCGCAAATCCGTCGAGCCGCGCGGCATCGCGCTGGTGGCGCTTGGCGTCACCGTATCGGTGACCAAGGCAGGGGCAGTCACGGTCGACCGCATGGATATCGTGCACGACCGCGGCCACGCGCTGGTCAATCCCGAAGCGGCCGAGCGGCAAATCCGCGGCATGATGGCCTGGGCTTTGGGGCCGGTGCTGCACCAGGAGATCACGTTCAAGAATGCGGCCGTGGAGCAGACGAATTACGACCAATACGCGCCGGTAAGGATGGCCGAGGTGCCGCGCGACATGAACCTCCATTTCATCCAGACGAACCGCTGGATTTCCGGCATCGGGGAGGAAGTGGTGCCGCTGGTGGCCCCCGCCATCTGCAACGCGATCTTTGCCGCGACGGGAAAACGCATCCGCTCGGTGCCGCTCGCCAAGCACGATCTGAGCTGGGCGTAGGTTCACACGATGCTGCGGCCCTTGAGCACGGCTGCGCGCCCGAATTTCGCGCGCACATTGTCGATGGCGCGTTCGGCCGCGGCCCGCCGCACACTGCGCGCATCCAGAAGATCGGGCGGATCGCATTCCACCTGAGGACGAATTTGGCTCAAGCCGATGCCGAGCAGCCGGTAAGCCGTGCCGTCGGCTTCGGGCGCGAGCAGACCGCAGCCGATACGGTAAATCACATCCGATAGCTGGGTCGGCGATTCCAGGCTGGCGCTGCGCGTCTTGATGCGGAAGGCTGCCGTCTTCAGTTTCAAGGTCACGGTGCGCCCGCCGATTTCGGCGGCCTTGGCGCGCGCGGACACGCGTTCGGCCTGATCCCACAGGATGCGCTCCAATTCGGCGAGACTCTTGATGTCGTGCTCGAACGTGGTTTCCGAAGACACGCTCTTGGTTTCGTTGTCCGGCTCGACCCGGCGGCGGTCCTCGCCCTGCGCCAAGCGATGCAGCCAAAGGCCGGTGTCGCCGTATCGGCCGGCGAGGTCGCGTGCGCTCATTGCCTGAAGCTGCCCGATACGAACGATGCCGTCCTTTGCCAGCCGCTTCTGCAGCACCGGCCCGACGCCACGAATCATCTGCACGGGCTTGTCCGAGAGGAACGCCTTGGCTTCGCTGCGGCCGATCACGGCGAAGCCGCGCGGCTTTTCCAGCTCGGAAGCGAGCTTCGCCAGAAACTTGTTGCAGGAGAGCCCGACCGACACGGTGATGCCGACACCATCTTCGATCCGGTTGACGAGCGCCGCCATGGTTCTGGCCGGCGACATGCCGTGCAGGCGCACGGTGCCGGAAAGATCGAGATAGGCTTCATCCAGCGACAGCGGCTCGACCAGCGGCGTCAGCGCCAGCATCATCTCCCGGACCTCGCGTGCGACCTCGGAATATTTCGCCATGTTCGGGCTGATGATGGTGGCCTGAGGACACAGCTTCCGGGCCTGGAACATCGGCATGGCCGATCTGACGCCATATTTGCGCGCCTCATAGCAAGCCGTCGCGACCACGCCGCGGGCGCCCCCGAAGCCCACGATCAGGGGCTTGCCGTTGAGTGCGGGATCGTCGCGCTTTTCGACCGTCGCGTAGAACGCGTCGCAATCGAGATGGGCGATTTCAAGCTTATCGAGTTCGGCATGCCGCAGCACGCGCGCGCCTCTACACGCCGGACAGCACACGGCTTCCGGCGGCACATCGGAAAGACAATCGCGGCAGAACCCCTCCATGCGAATCGCTTCCGGACATTCGCCAGCATTGTAGCGGGAAATCGCCGCCTGCCCTTGCCTGCGACGATCCTATCCTCAGCTTCATTGTCGGGGCGGGCGGCTACGCGTTATAGAGCAGCCATGCTCGATCAAATCCTCAAATTCCTTGCCGCGCCGGATGCCAAACCCAAAGGCCGCGACGCGCTTCAAACGGCCGTCGCCGTGCTGCTGGTGGAGGCCGCCCGCCGCGATGACACCTTCGATCCGGTGGAACGCAGGACCATCGAACGCCTGCTGGCTGACAAGTTCCAGCTTTCCCCGGCAGAGACGCGGGACCTGATAGCCCAGGCCGAATCCACCGCCGAACGAGCCGCCCAGATCCACCCCTTCACGCGGCTCGCGGTCGAGCGCATGGACCCCGCCGAACGCGTCCAGCTTATCGAGATGCTGTGGGAGGTCGCCTATGCCGACGGGGTGCTCGATCCGGAGGAGGACGTGCTGCTCCGCCGCGTTGCCGGGCTGATCTATGTGTCCGATGCCGACCGGGTGGCGGCGCGGCAGCGTGTGCTGCAGCGCAAGGGACAAAAAGGCTGAGGTACCCGAAACGGGGGCTGTAAACCGGCCCTTGTTCACGTTACATTCTCACCCATGATCCATAAGCGCCTGTTCCACCCGGCCGTTGCAAGCTGGTTCGAGAAGAGTTTCGCCGCGCCTACCCCCGCGCAGGCCGAAGCCTGGCCCGCGATCCAGGCGGGGCGGAACGTCCTGATTGCCGCGCCCACGGGTTCGGGCAAAACGCTGGCCGCGTTCATGACGGCCATCGACAGCCTGGTCAGGCAAGGGCTCGAGGCCACGCTGCCGGACGAGACTCAGGTCGTCTATGTCTCGCCGCTGAAGGCGCTGTCGAACGACATTCAGCGCAATTTGGAAGCGCCGCTTGCCGGCATCATCGAGGAGCTGCGCGCGCGCGGCCTGCCGGAGGTGGCGATCCGCACCTGGGTGCGCACCGGCGACACGCCGCAGGGCGAGCGCGACAAGGCGCGCAAGCGTCCGCCGCATATCGTCGTGACCACGCCGGAATCGCTCTACATCCTGCTCGGCTCCGAATCGGGCCGCGCGATGCTGAAGACCACGCGCACGGTCATCGTGGATGAGATCCACGCGCTGGCGCCGAACAAACGCGGCAGTCATTTGTCGCTGTCGCTCGAACGGTTGGCGGCTCTCACCGAACACAAGCTGGTGCGCGTCGGGTTGTCCGCAACCCAAAAGCCCATTGAAGACGTGGCGCGGTTCCTGGTCGGCGCCGACGCCCACGCCAAATGCAAGATCGTGGATACGGGCCACATCCGGGCGCGCGATCTCGCGCTGGAGCTGCCGCCCGCCCCGCTCGAAGCGGTGATGTCGAACGAGGTCTGGGATCAGATTTATGACCGGCTGACGCGGTTGATCGAGGCGCACCGCACGACGCTCATATTCGTCAACACGCGGCGGCTGGTGGAGCGCGTCACCGCGCAATTGTCCGACCGGCTTGGCGAACAGGCGGTCGCAGCCCATCATGGCAGCCTCGCGAAGGAACAGCGTTTCGATGCCGAACAGCGGCTGAAGGCCGGCAAGCTCAAAGCCCTTGTCGCGACCGCGTCCCTGGAGTTGGGCATCGACATCGGCGACATCGATCTCGTCTGCCAGATCGGGTCACCGCGCGCCATCGCGGCCTTCCTGCAGCGCGTCGGCCGTTCGGGTCACGCGGTCGACGGCACTCCGAAAGGGCGGCTGTTTCCCCTGTCGCGCGACGAATTGGTGGAATGCACGGCACTGCTCGATGCGGTGGCCCGCGGCGAACTCGACCGGCTGAGTATTCCCGATCACCCGCTCGACGTGCTCTCGCAGCAGATCGTTGCCGAAGTCGCCGCGCGCGAATGGAAGGAAGACGAACTCTTCGCGCTCACCCGCCGCGCCTGGCCGTATCGCGCGCTTTCGCGCAATGACTTCGACGCGGTCGTAAAGATGCTGGCGGAGGGCTTCACGACGCGGCGGGGACGGCGCGGCGCGCTGATCCACCATGACGCGGTCGGGCACATGATGCGCGGGCGGCGCGGAGCGCGCCTGACGGCCATCACCTCGGGCGGCGCCATTCCCGACAATGCCGATTACAAGGTGCTGCTGGAGCCTGAGAACCATTTCGTCGGCACGGTGAACGAGGATTTCGCGGTCGAGAGTCTCGCAGGCGACATCTTCCAGCTCGGCAATCATTCCTATCGCATCATGCGCGTGGAGCGCGGCACGGTGCGGGTGGAAGACGCGCACGGTCAGGCGCCGACCATTCCATTCTGGCTCGGCGAGGCGCCGGGGCGGAGCGATGAATTGTCCGCGTCGGTGTCGCGATTGCGCACCGAGATGGACAGGCTGCTTGCAGCCGATCCGTCCGGCGATTCCGCGTTGCGCCGCTTGACGGAAGGATTGGGGCTTTCGGAGATCGCAGCACGCGAGCTGGTCGAATATCTTGCCACCGCCCGCAATGCTCTGGGCACGCTGCCCACACAGGACACCATCATCCTGGAACGTTTCTTCGACGAAGCGGGCGGCATGCAGTTGGTGGTGCATTCGCCCTTCGGCAGCCGCATCAATCGCGCCTGGGGCTTGTCGTTGCGCAAACGCTTCTGCCGCAAATTCAACTTCGAGCTTCAGGCGGCCGCGACCGAAGACAACATCGTGCTGTCGCTGACGACCGCGCACAGTTTCGAACTGGCCGACGTTTCGCGGTATCTGAATTCCAATACCGTCAAGCCGATCCTGATTCAGGCGATGCTGGATGCGCCGATGTTCGCGACGCGCTGGCGCTGGGTGATCGGCATTGCGCTTGCCGAGCCGCGTTTCCGCGGCGGCAAGAAAGTCCCGCCGCAGCTTGCCCGCATGGCGGCGGAAGATTTGCTGGGGTCGGTGTTCCCGGACCAGATCGCGTGCGCGGAGAATCTGGTGGGCGAGCGCGAGATTCCCGATCATCCGCTGGTCAACCAGACGATCCACGATTGCCTGACCGAAGCGATGGACCTGGATGGGCTGATCCGCATCCTGAAGCGAATCGAGTCCGCAGACATCCGCATCGTGGCGTGCGACCTGACGCAGCCCTCGCCGTTGGCGCAGGAGGTCCTGTCGGCGCGGCCCTATGCCTATCTCGACGACGCGCCGCTGGAGGAGCGCCGTACACAGGCCGTGATGAGCCGCCGCTGGACGGCGCCCGAGCAGGCCTCCGACCTCGGCCGGCTGGATAGCGAAGCCATCGAGCGGGTGCGCGCCGAAGCCTGGCCCGATGCGACGAATGCGGACGAACTGCACGATGCGCTGGTTTGGCTCGGGTTTCTGACGGAAGACGAAATCGGCGCCGGAGCAGGCTGGCGCGATTGGCTGGATGGGTTGGCGCAGCAGAAGCGCGCGGCTGCGCTTGCAACGGCGCATGGCGCGATCTGGATCGCCGCGGAACGCCTGCCGCAGTTCCGCTCGGTCTTTCCGACGGCGAAACTGACCCCGGAGATCGCGGCGCCCGAGCCTTATGCGGCACGGAATTGGGCGCCCGAGGACGGGCTGGTCGAAATTCTGCGCGGACGCCTTGAGGGTCTTGGACCGGTCAGGCAAGAGGCGCTTGCCGCACCCCTCGGTCTCAGCGCCGGAGGCATCGCCTCGGCACTGGCTGCGCTCGAAGCGGAAGGCTTTGCCATGCGCGGGCGGTTCACTCCGGGCGGAACGGCCGAAGAATGGTGCGAACGCCGGCTGCTCGCGCGCATTCATCAGTATACGGTCAAACGGCTGCGCGCCGAAATCCAGCCGGTGGCGGCCCGCGATTATCTGCGCTTCCTGGCCGAATGGCAGCGGGCGACGCCGGATTCGCGCATGGAAGGGCCGGATGCGCTCGACACCGTGATCGGGCAGCTCGAAGGCTTCGAAGCGGCGGCCGCGGCCTGGGAAGCCGAAATTCTCCCGGTACGGATCAAGGGCTACGACCCGGCATGGCTGGACGACCGTTGCGTCGCGGGCCACGTCACCTGGGCGCGCCTGCGCCCGCGTGCGAGCGGCGGCGAGGGAAAGCCCGCCCCGGTGCGGTCCACGCCCATCACCCTATTGGCGCGCCGCCATGCCGCGTTGTGGTCCTCGCTCTCCATCAAGGAGGGAGGTGCGACGCCCGGCGCCCATGCCCAAGCCGTCGCCGATTTCATCCGCACGACGGGGGCATCCTTCTTCGACGAAATCGTGGACGGGACGGGCCTCCTGCGCATTCAGGTCGAGGAGGCGCTGGCCGAATTGGTGGCGCTCGGCCTCGTGAATTCCGACAGTTTCGCGGGGCTTCGCGCGCTCATCGTGCCTGCGAGCGAACGCAAATCGCACGCTGGCAGCCGCCGCCGCCGCGCCAAGCTCGGCATGGAGGATGCCGGCCGCTGGGCGCTCGCGCGCACCCCCCGCGCCCAGATTCGCGAGACGGAGGCGCAAGCCCACGAACATGTCGCGCGCACGCTGCTTGCCCGATATGGGGTGGTGTTCTGGCGTCTGCTCGCGCGCGAGGCGGAGTGGCTGCCGCCGTGGCGGGATCTCCTGCGCGTCTTTCGACGGCTGGAGGGGCGGGGCGAAATCCGCGGCGGGCGTTTCGTGGCGGGTTTTTCGGGCGAGCAATTCGCGCTGCCGGAAGCCATCGGGCTTTTGCGCGAGATGCGGCGGCAGGAGCCGGCAGGCGCATGGGTTTCCGTCTCGGGAGCCGATCCGCTGAACCTCGTGGGCATTCTGACGCCGGGGGCGAAGCTCGCTTCGATCACGGGCAACCGGCTGCTGATACGCGACGGGCTCCCGATTGCGGTGCTTCAGGGCGGAGAGGTGGAATTCCTCGAAACGCTGGAGGCCAACGAGGAATGGCAGGCGCGCAAGGCGCTGCTGCGCGGCGGTGGGCCGGGGGCCGCAGACACGCAGGAACTCGACCGGCGGCGCAACGCGCGGCGCCCCATCCTCAACGCGGCGCAGTGATCAATTCGGCAATCGCGCCGCCGTCCTTGCGCGGATCGGACGCGCCGTAATTCACCTTCTTGGCGAAGTCGCGCATCACGGCCTGGCCCGAGCCCATGCGGGTGGAGGAGTAATCTCCCCGCATGATGATCTTGTGGCCCATGGCGGTCAGATCCTTGCGCGTGGCCTCGGGAATGCGCGATTCGAAATTCACGTCGCACCCGGCGAAGGTTTCCTTCGAGAAGCGCGGAGCGTCCATTGCGCCCTGCACGTTCATGCCGAAATCGACCACGTTGGAGACGAATTGCGCATGCGCCTGGGCCTGGTTCCAGCCGCCCATGATGCCGAAGGCGATGCGCACATCGCCCCTCTGCATGAAAGCCGGGATGATGGTATGCACAGGGCGCTTGCGGCCGGCGAGCACGTTGGGGTGGGTCTTGTCCAGCGTGAACAGAGCGCCGCGATTCTGCAGCACGAAGCCCGCACCACCGACCGCTATCCCCGAACCGAAGCCGACGGTCGAATAATTCGACTGGATCAGCGACACCATGTTGCCGTCCTTGTCGACCACGGAAAGATAGGTCGTGCCATTGTCCGTAGACGGAGGAACGCCGGGGCCGACGTCGCAGGCGGCCTTGGCCGGATCGAGCAGCTTCGCGCGTTCGGCGGCATAATCCTTGGACTTCATGCCCTCGACCGGAATTTTCGCAAATCGCGGGTCCGCGTCGTAGCGGATCATGTCGGCATAGGCGATCTTCTTCGCCTCGATCATGGTGTGGAGCGCCTTGACCGAATTGTGCCCCATCTGCGGAATCGGAAACTTCTCCATGATGTTGAGCATTTCGAGCGCCGCGATCCCCTGCCCGTTCGGCGGCAATTCGGACACCGTCCACCCGCGGTAGGTCGTGGAGATCGTGTCCACCCATTCGGCAGTGAAGTCGGAAAGGTCGGGAGCTTTCATCACGCCGCCATGGGCGGCCTCGGTTGCGAGAATCTTCTTCGCTACCTCGCCCTTGTAGAAGCCGTCACGGCCCTGGGCCGCGATCTGGCGATAGGTCCAGGCGAGATCGGGATTCCTGAACACCTCGCCCACCGCCGGAACGTGTCCGAGCGGCATGTAGGTTTTCGCCGTCGGCTCGTCTTCCTTCAGAATCTTCTCGCTGTCGCGCCAATAGGCCTGCACCACTTCGCCGACCGGGTATCCGTCTTCGGCATAGGCGATGGCCGGTGCGAGCAGGTCCGGCATCTTCTTGGTGCCGAAGCGCGTCAGAAGCTGGTTCCAGCCCTCCACCGCGCCGGGCACCGTGACCGAATTGATGCCCCGCTGCGGCATCTCCTTGATGCCCTTGCCGAGCAGGTAATCGGCCGTCAGCGCCGAGGGCGCCCAACCGGACGCATTCAGCCCGTAAAGCTTGCCCGATTTTGCGTCATAGACGATGGCGAAAAGGTCGCCGCCGATGCCGTCGTTCATCGGCGCGATCAGGCCCATCATGGCATTGGTCGCGACCGCCGCATCGATGGCGTTGCCGCCCTGCTCCAGGATGCGCGCGCCGACTTCGGAGGCGAGCACGGATTCACTCGCCACCACGCCTTTTTGCGAAGCGACCATGGAGCGGGACTGCGAACGGTCCTGCGCGGATGCCTGGGACGCGACGAGCGTGGTTGCGACTATCGCAGCGGCAATGAGCTTCGGCATGCAGGAAACCTTCGCTGAAGATCGGATACGGTTGGCTCCGCCGTTCCCAGGGTCAGGAGAATAGCCAGCGCGGGCAAGGGATTCTATAGCCAGATGCCGGGCTTATGCCTGGGCTGCCCTCTGCTGCCTTGTAGCTCGCAAGGCGACGGCAGCTACATGAGGCTCAACGATCCGGATTCCTCGGCCGCCTATGGATACCGCCCCATCACGGCGTCTTCGTTCGAGCTGTGCGCCCAATTCGTGCGCGCCTTGCGTCTTCCCTCGGAAAGAGCGCCTTCCATTCCCGCTGCCTGGAATCATCCGAAAGGGCGCTATTGTTATACGCTGCCTGCCATCGGCCGGAGCCAAACCCAATGAAGTTCCCGCTCCATTGCGCTTCCGAAACATCCTCTGATTGAGTTAGATCAAAGTGGGAACTTTGAGTATGGGGCATGGGTTCTCCCGCGCGAGCGAGGACCCACGAATGCCGACCAGAGGGGAATTGTTTTTGGAGCGTGCCCGTGTTGCCGCCGAGGAAGCGGCTTCGGCGGAAGCCATGGGTTATCCCGACATCGCGCGTGCCTTTCGCGATATCGAGAAGGCATGGATGGAACTCGCTAACGAGACCGAGCCGAAGAAGATGTCGCGCAGCGGGGCCTAGCGAAGGAAACTCAGGCGCTCGGCGAGAGCGGTTTCGGGGAAGACGAAACCGCAAGCCGCACAGGTGCGAAGCGACGCATCGGCGTTGAAGGTTTCGTACATCTTCCGCACCTGAGCGGCGGTGCCATCCTGCGTGACGCTCTTCGAGAGCACCGGCGCGTCGCAGCGTTCGCAGAACCAGAGGAAGGATTCGGTTTCCTCCGCTTTGCGCTTGCGCTCGATCACGAGCCCCCAGGAGCCGGCCGGGCGCCGCGGCGAATGCGGGATGCCGGAAGGGCAGAGGAAAAGCTCTCCCTCACCGATATGCACGATCTGCCGCGGGCCCATGGCGTCGGGCTTCAGATGCAGTTCGATTGCGCCTTCGATCTGGTAGAAGAATTCCTCCCCCGGCTCCAAATGGAAATCGAGGCGCGCATTCGGGCCGGCGAGCACCATCACGATGAAGTCGCCGTGATGGGCGAGCACCCGCGCGGTCTTGTAGGGCGGATCGAAGAGGTGACGGTTCTCATCGATCCAGCCCTTGAGGTGGGTCGGTGAAAACGGCAATCCCCCCTCCCCGTGCTGGGGAAGGGGGAATTGGGGGCGAACCGGGTTCAATTACAGGGGCTTTGGACGTTCGTTCAGCTCGATATAGGTGCCCCAGGGATCGGTGATGAAACAGATGCCGGTGCCGGATGCCTCGTTCTTGCTGTAGGGGCGATCCACATGCACGCCCTGCGCCGCCAGATTCTCGCAGAAACTTTTCAGGTTCTTCACGTCGAACCCGATGTGATCCAGCACGCGGCCCTTGGTGGTCGGCAGCGCCTTATCGGACTTGGAGAAGGAGAGATTGACGCCCGGAAGATCGGCGGCGACGTTCTGGCCGCGCATGCCGGGCTTGGCGCCGAAATATTTCGCGTACCAGGCCTGGATTTTCGGAATCTCGGCTTCCTGCACATAGAAGTGCACGTGGTGGCTCCTGATCGGGATGGTTTGCGCCTTGTCTTCCAGGATTTCGATCCGCATGCCGTCAGGCGTCGTGACGAAGGCCTGATCCAGCCGGCCGTTGCCGCCTGGTTCGACGGTCACGCCCGCGGCTTTCCATTTCGCGACGGAGGCCTGGACGTTCGGGACGAGGAAGCCGACATGGTTCACGACCGTGCCGACGGAACCGCCGGTTGCGGGCGGCGTGTTCGGACCCTGTTGCAGGAAGACGAAGACGCCGGGGAACTTCACCACTTCGAAGGCGCCCGCCTTCATGGCCGTGCCGCCCATGGCGACAAGAATCTTCTTGTTGGCTTCGACATCCCTGGAATTCATATGCCAATGGCCGTTCGTCACGCCCATGTCGTTGGGCGGGAAGGCTTGCGCGAACGCCGTTCCCGCAACCAGCGTGAAGGCGAGGCATAAGGCAGTCATCAGTCTTGTCATGGCCGGCCCCTGTTTCGTGGTGAAGCGCCAAACCCAAAGCGCCCGGGAAAATATCACCCCCGCCGCATGTGAGGAAGCGCCGGCTTGCGCCAGATCAAAGCCACGAGGCCGGCCTTCCGCGAAAGTGAAGGTACCGTTCTCCCGATGAGGAAACCCCATGCGCCGTCCTGCCCTCGCCCTTGCCGCCCTGATCTTCACCGCCGCCGCCGGGCCGGGTGAGGCCGCCGACGCCGACGGCTGCAAGGACCATCCCTTGTTCAACCGGATGCCCAACACCTACATCGCCGATTGCGAAAAGTCGCAGTTCGATCTGAAGCGCTTTCCGACCGGCCCGCTGGTGGAGGGAAAGGACTCCATGGTCGCCACCAAAAACGAGGACGTGGAAGGGCCGTATCAATATCTGCGCTATTACCTGAACGAGGGCGCGCCCAAGCCGAGCGATCTTCAGATCATGCGCAATTTCGAAAACGCCGCGAAGGCCGGCGGCGGCACGGTGGTGGGCGAATATCTCGACTGGTGCAAAGGCATGCTCGATCAATCGCTGAAGATCGGCAACAACTGCATGAATTACGGCGCGACGCTCAAATTCGTCCGCAACGGGCGCGAGTTCTGGGCCTATGTCCAGCCCAGCGACGGCCAATACGAGTTGGTGGTCTCCGAACGCGAGGCGATGAAGCAGGACATCGTCGCCAACGAACTGCTGGACAAGCTGAACAAGGACGGCTTCGTCGCGCTCTACATCAATTTCGATACCGGCAAGGCGGTCATAAAGGACGATTCCAAAGGCCTGGTGGACCAGATCGTCGCCATGATGAAGGCCTCACCCGAGCTGAAGATCGAGGTGGACGGACATACCGACAATGCCGGCAACGAAAAATCGAACCAGGATTTGTCCGAAGCGCGCGCCAAGTCCGTTATGGCAGCGCTGACCGAAAAGGGCATCGACGCCAAGCGGCTGACGGCGAAGGGCTTCGGCCAGTCTCAGCCGGTCGCCGACAATCGCAGCGAAGATGGCCGCGCCAAAAACCGCCGCGTGGAACTGGTGAAGAAGTAGAGCAGCGCTCTATTTCTTCACGAAGCGGCGGAAGTTCAGCGTGTTGGTGAATCCTCCGTACACGTTGCCGGCATCGTCGGTGGCCACGCCTTCGAGCGTGTTGCCTTCATTCCAGGGAATGAAAGCGGTGACCTTGCCGTCCTTCACGCTGCCGATACGGATGCCCTGTTTGTAGCCGGGATTGACCTTGTCGCTGGAAGTCGAATCCGCGACATAGATAATGTCGTTCTTGTCGATGAAAACGCCCGACGGCCGTCCGAATTGCCGCCACTCAGCAAGGAATTTGCCCTCCTGGTCGAAAATCTGGATGCGGCTGTTGGAGCGGTCGGCGACATAGAGGCGGCCGGCCTTGTCCATGGCGAGCCCATGCGGCGCGTCGAAGTCGCCGGGACCCGTGCCCTTCTTGCCCCAGGTTTTCAAGAATTTTCCGTTCTTGTCGAACTTCACGATGCGCGCGTTGGTATCGCCGCCGTGGCCGTCGGCAACGAAAATGTCGCCGTTCGGCGCAATGAGGATGTCGGACGGCGCGTTGAAATGCTTCTCGTCGTTGCCGGGAACGCCCGGCGTGCCGAGCGTCATCAGGAGTTTCCCCTGCGGGCTGAACTTCATGACGGTGTGGCCCTTGCCGTTGTTCTTGACCACGCGGCCGTCGCTCACCCAGAGATTGTCTTGCGCATCGACATAGATGCCGTGCGGATAATTGAACATGCCCTTGCCAAAGGAAAAAACGACCTTGCCGCTCGCGTCGAACTTCTGGATCGGATCGAGATTGGAAGCCGAGCAATCGTCCGCCGTTTCGCAGCGGTCGAACACCCACACGCTCTTGCCGTCGCGGTCGATGTCGACGGCGGAAACCGCGCCCCATTTGCGGCCATTCATCAGCTTCGCCCAGCCCGCGTCTTCGCGATAGGTCTGGGGCGCGCTGTTGGGATCGGCTTTTTCCTGTGCTGCCGTCAGTTGAGGAAGTGCGATGGCCGCGAGCGCTGCGGCGGCGAGCAGAAATTTCACGTTACGCATGTGATCCTCCCGAGGAAAATAGTGTTATCCCGGCCAAGCGACGCGGAGCGGAGCGCAGAGCCGAGACCCACCCGAGACAGTTTTGCCGTGGGTCCCGGATACGCGCCGAAGCGCGTTCCGGGATGACAGGTGTTTTGTGGTGCGAGCACTCATCATACCGGCCAGGGTTTTTGCGGCGGGAATGAAGTCGCGGTGAACGAGATGCCGGTGATTGCCTTGAGGCTGCGCGCGCCGTAGCGGAACGGCACCACGAGCCGCATCGGCGCGCCATTCTCAGGCGGCAGCGGCTTGTCGTTGGCGAGCCATGCGAGCATCGCCTGGGGATGCATCAGCGTCTTCATGTCGTCGTCGAGATAGTAATCGTCAGTGGCCGTCAGCCGCACATAATTGGCGAAGCTCTGGGCGCCCACGGAATTGGCGAAATCGGAGAAGCGCACGCCCGTCCATTTGACGATGCCGTGGGGCTTGACCGCGCCGCATTGCAGCAGCGTCACTTGCGTGTGGCGCGGGAGTTTCTCCAGATCGCTGAAGGTCAGCGTGCCGGACAGCTTCGAGGTGCCGCGGCCGTCGACCTTGATCTTCATCTTGCGATAGTCGAATTCGCCGTCTGGCGTGCCCTTGCCCTTCCACAGCACGCCGTCGATGGGGCCGGCCTCGGCTTCGGTATATTCCTTGGCCGAACCGTCGGGATTGAGCGAAAGGCTCGCGATGGTGCGCAACCTCTGCTCGGCGAGCCCGTCGGGCTGGGCGGCGGCGTTTTGCGCCTGGGCTGCGGTGGCGGCGGTCGCGGCTACGGACAATGCGGCCAGAGCGGTAATCGTTTCACGCCGTGACATATCCATGAAGCGCCTCCGTTATGGGTTGGGAAAGCCAATCAAATCCGTTCCGGGAAGCGGATGATGAAATTGTCCCGGTTCGGCATTTTCACCTTCGGCAGCGTATCCTTGTTCATCACGTCATTGTCGCCGATCAGTCTGTTCAGATTGAGCAGATACGCGGTCAGCGCATAGACCTCGTCGTCCTTCAGCGAATGGGGCGCATTGTAGGGCATCGCGCGGCGCACGAAATCGAAGATCGTGGTGGCATAGGGCCAAAAATTGGCGATGGTCTTGCCGCCGTCGAGGGTTGCCTTGGCCGCGAACGGCGTCACGGGAGCGGCGATGCCGCCCTTTCCGTTCTCGCCGTGGCAGGCCGAGCATTTGGCCTGGAAGATGGGTTCGCCCTGCTTGGGCGTGCCGCTGCCGGCGGGAAGTCCCGTGCCGTCTGGCATGATGGTGATGTCCCAGGGCGCGATGTCGGCGGGCGAGATGGGTTTGCCGAGATTGGGCGTTTCGGCGGCGTGGGCGGTGGCGGTGAAGGCAAGCGCGGCAAGGGCCAAAGCAAGCCCCGCACCCTTTCCCGCCTTCGGCGTGATTTCCCCTGCAAGCGGGGGAACGCCCCCTCCACCGCTTCGCGGTCCCCTTCCCCCGTGAACGGGGGAGCATCCAAACTTAGGCATAGACATGTTTCACCGCCCCTTTCGCATCGACGCCCCAACTGGTGATGGCGTTGAAATGCTGGCTCGGGAAATCGGTCACCGCGGGCGGCTTGGTGGTCTGTCCGCGCAGGCGCACGAAATCGGCGCGCGCCGGCTGGAAGGTGCCGCTTTCGTCGAAGGCGCGGCTTTGCAGAGTGGCCGCTCCGCCGTTCCATTTCCACGCCATGCGGAAGCGGGTGAAGGCCTTGGGCAGCACGGGGTCCTGAAGTGCGGCCTCGCCCCAACTCTGTCCTCCGTCGGCGGAAACCAGAACCTTCCGTATACGGCCGGTTCCGGAATAGGCGACGCCCGTGATCTCGTAGATGCCGGGCTCCTTCAGATGCATCCCGTGCGAGGGCGAGGTGATGAAGGATTTTACTTCCTGCAGGAAATAGAACCGGTACGCCTTTCCGTTCGGCAGGATCTGCGAATAGGTGCGCGATTCGTAATAGCTCATGGCCGGTTCTTCGGTAAGCTTGATCCGGCGCACAAATTTGACGTTCATGTTGCCTTCGTAGCCGGGCAGCCACAGCCGCATCGGATAGCCCTGCCCCGGCTGGATGCGTTCTCCATTCTGATAGAGCGCGATCATGGCGTCGTCCAAGCCCTTGGCCACCGGCACGCTGCGCGAGAGCCGAGGGGAATCGGCGCCTTCTGCGATCATCCATTTGGCGCGCGGGTCGATGCCGGCTTCGTCCAGAAGCACCGAGAGCGGCACGCCCGTCCATTCCGAGCAGGAGGAAAGCCCATGCAGCGCCTGAACGTTTTCCTGAAGCGGCTCGTTCGAGAACAAAGGCGCTGAATTGCCGCCGCATTCGACGAAACCGATGCGCGACGTCATGGGGTACCGCTCGAGGTCTTCCACCGTCCACATCAGCGGGCGCTTCACCAGGCCATGGATGACGAGGCGATGCTGCGCGGGGTCGATGTCGGGCACGCCGCCATGGCAGATGGTGAAGTGCAGCCCATTGGGCGTGATGATGCCTTTCAGCAGATGGTGCGGGGTGCGGGCACGGCTGTTCCGGGGCAACCCATCGGGATTGTCCTGGGTGCGCACGACATGGGCTTCGAATCGCGATGGCGTCTGATAGGGCGGGATGATGCTTCCCACCTTCATGCTCCAGGGTCCCTCTTTCAGCGGCTCGGCGGCCGCGCCGTTGAGTGATGCGCCGAGCCCGGTCGCAGTCGCGCCGGCGAGCAGAATCCCCTGCCCCAACAGTGCGCGCCGGTGCAAAAGGCCATTTCCGGCAACGAATTCCGGTTCCTGGGCCGGCGCTTTCATCGGCTTGGCTTCCTCCTCAACGAGGCATTGCTGAAGCCGGAATCTATCCTCTGCGCTGAGGCCCGAACAGGTGGAATCGGGCGAGAAGACGACCTTCCGCGATTGATCCCTGTCAAAGCGCAAGAGGGAGAGAGGCGTATTGATCAAGGGAGAAGAAAAGGCTCTCCTCAATGCCGGGATCGGATGATTTAAAGAAACGGGCGCAATGGTACCGCGAGTTCGCCAAGCTCGGGACGAGCTATGAGCGCACGTGGCGGCTCCAGATGGCGGCCTATTTCGACCGACTGGCCGAGGCTCAGGATGCCCGCGACCGCGAGAGCGAAGACCTCAAACACCAGAATTAGGCTTCAACGCTAAATCTGAACAATCTGGTGGCCCTTCGGCAACGCGAATTCCTTCACCGCATGCACCAGCCCGTAGATCTGCGCTTCCTTCGGGGTGATGTAGACATCCTTGAACCGGCGGGCGACGAGAATCTCTTCCGGAATCGCGGCGCGCTCGCGCAGGATATTTTCGGTGCGCGTATCGTCGGCAAGTGCTGCATTCAACGAACTCTGCAGCCGCTCCGAGGTCATGCCTTCCTGCGAGGGCATCACGGTCGGGTGGATCATGAACATCGCATAGGGCGAACAATAGCGCTCGTGACCGGCAACAAACACCGCCACCGCAATGGAACTGACGCTGCCCGTATTGTGGATCACTACATTGATCGGCAGTCCGCGGATGTGATTGTAAAGGTAGATTCCATCCGAAACATAACCGCCGAGTGAACTGAAGCAGAGTTGCGCTTCGTCGAAGCTGCCGTTCACGGCATTGTTAAGCGAAGCCGCGATCCGGCCAACGCCTTCCGAATCGATGGCGCCGGTATAACCAAGATAGGCGACCTTGCGGCCGGCGAGATCAGGCATGAGGGCCTGCTCCCTTCACGGCATTCGGACAAGAAAAATTCATCATGAGACCAATCCGATTCAAGCCGCGGCATTTTTCCGCCGATTTCCGCGAAATGAAAGCGGCGGCGTAACCTTGCCGGAGCGCAAAGCCGCACTTTGTTGCGGCGCAGCCATTGCGCTGCAGCAAGGAACAAAGTGTTGACGCGCTGGTTTCGTTGGCAGGGGGCACTTCATCCAACTCTGAGGAATTTTCCCATGACGAATGAAAACATGAACAAGCCCGGTCAGCAGGGCCAATCGGGCCAACAGACGGGCCAGCAGGGCCAATCCGGTCAGCACGGCCAGCAGGGAAAGCAACAGGGCCAGACCGGACAGGGGCAGGGCCAATCGGGCCAGGGCCAATCGGGCCAGGGCCAATCGGGCCAGACCGGACAGCAGGGCAAGCAACAGGGCCAATCCGGCCAGCAGTCGCAACAGCCCGGACGCCAGGGGCGCGACGAATAACGTCATTCGGTTCCCCGGGGGGCAATTCCTCGGGGTGTTTGACTGCGTCTCGAACGCTCGGCCGCGGGGCTTCCGCGGCCGAGTTCTTTTTCGTGGAAAGCCGAACCCCCATATCTTCCTCGTCGTCATTCTAACCGGCTGGTTTAAGACCTATCATTGCCGGCGGCGCGCCCGGCGCGCCCAAGGAGATGCGCTTTGGATTTCGCGCTCGGTGAAACGGCCGGCATGCTTCGCGAGACGGTCAAAGATTTCGCGGCCCGCGAGATTGCGCCGCGTGCAGACCGCATCGACCGCGAGAATCTGTTTCCGCGCGATCTCTGGCCGAAGCTCGGGCAACTCGGACTCTTCGGCGTAACCATCGATGAAGAGCATGGCGGCGCCGGCATGGGCTATGTCGAGCAGGTCGTGGCGGTGGAGGAATTGAGCCGCGCCTCGGCGTCGGTGGGCCTCAGTTACGGCGTCCAGGCAACGCTCGTCGTCAATCATCTGAACCGTTTCGGCACGGAAGAGCAGAAGCGCAAATACCTGCCGCCTCTGCTGTCGGGCGAGTGGGTGGGGGCGCTTGCGATGAGCGAGCCCGGCGCGGGCTCCGACGTGCTCGGCATGAAGACGCGCGCCGAGCGGACGAACAGCGGGTATCGGCTCAACGGCACCAAGATGTGGATCACCAATGGGCCGGTCGCCGATTTCATCATCGTCTACGCCAAGACGGGCGAAGCCTCGGACAGGCGCGGGCTGACCGCGTTCCTGATCGAGCGCGGCTTCAAGGGATTTTCCACCGCGCAAAAGCTCGACAAGCTCGGCATGCGCGGGTCAGACACGGGCGAACTCGTTTTCGACAATTGCGAAGTGCCGGCGGAGAATGTTCTTGGGGGCGAGAACCGCGGGCTGCACATCCTGATGTCGGGCCTCGATTATGAGCGTGTGGTATTGTCCGCCGGACCCGTCGGCATCATGCAGGCGTGCCTTGATCTGGTGCTGCCTTATGTGCGCGAGCGCAAGCAGTTCGGCCAGCCGATCGGTGAGTTCGAGCTGATGCAGGGCAAGCTCGCCGACATGGACACTTCGCTGAACGCGAGCCGCGCCTATGTTTATGCCGCGGCAAAGAATTGCGACCTTGGCACCGTGGCGCGCAAAGACGCGGCAGGCGTGATCCTGTTCACGGCGGAACGCGCAACGCAGGTGGCGCTGCAGGCGATTCAGGCGCTGGGCGGCATGG
>Ga0265334_10000526_pt1 | contig 19583 bp, 14 predicted proteins | sample 42023metaG_FD_192442 | JGI IMG/M metagenome (GOLD analysis project Ga0265334, IMG submission 192442) | Rhizosphere microbial communities from Carex aquatilis grown in University of Washington, Seatle, WA, United States - 4-20-23 metaG | ecosystem: Host-associated > Plants > Roots > Rhizosphere... | reverse complement strand
TCCTGCTCCCGACCAGCAACCCGGTGGTCTCGATCGGCACCATCCTGTCCGTTCCCGGAGTGCGCGGGGCCCTGCGCACGACCGCTGCCCCCGTGGTGGGGATCTCGCCCATCGTCGGAGGCGCACCGGTCCGCGGCATGGCCGACGCCTGCCTCACGACGATCGGACTCCCGACCACCGCCGCGGCCGTGGCCGGGCTGTACGCCGACTTCCTGGACGGATGGCTGGTGGACACCGCAGATCGCGATGAAGTCGACACAGAGGGCTTCCTGGGGCGGCTCAGACCTGATTCCGCCCCGCGCCGGGTGCGCGCCCGGCACCGTCCCCTCCTCATGACCGACGTTCCCGCCACGGCGGCGATCGCGGCCGAGGCGCTGGACCTGGCCGCGCAGCTCGGCACCTCCTCGCCGACCGACCGGTGAACACGCCCCCACCCGCCGTCCCGGAACGCGCGATGTCACCGGCAGAGCAGACGGCGCCCACGGGACACTCGACGGCGACCACCGCGGAGCCCACGGCAGTCATGGCGTTGCCGGTGACCGGACTGCCGGAGATCCGCGAGGGGGACGATCTCGCCGCCCTGATCGCCGAGGCGGCCCGGCCTCCGCTCGCCGACGGCGACATCGTGGTCGTCTCCAGCAAGGTGGTCTCCAAGGCGGAGGGCCGCACGATGTACGCCGCCTCCCGCGACGAGGCGGTCCGCACGCAGACCCTGCGTGTGGTCGCCGAGCGGGTCACCCCCCGCGGGACGACGCGGATCGTGGCCTCCCGCAGCGGCCCGGTGCTGGCCGCCGCCGGGGTGGACGCCTCGAACGTCGATCCCGGGACGGTCCTGCTCCTGCCTGCGGACCCCGACGCCTCCGCCGCGCGGCTGAGAGAAGGGCTCACCGCCCGCACCGGGTGCCGGCTCGCGGTCCTGATCTCGGACACCGCCGGTCGCCCCTGGCGGGAGGGCCAGGTGGACCTGGCCGTCGGAGCGGCGGCCCTGCAGGTCGTCGACGACCTGCGCGGCGGCGCCGACCGGTACGGGAACCCCCTCGAGGCCACCGTGCGGGCACTGGCGGACGAGATCGCCTCCCTCGCCGACCTCGTCAAGGGCAAGCTCGACGGAGTGCCGGTGGCGGTGGTGCGGGGACTGCCCGCGCTGGTGACCGACAGTTCGGCCCCGGGCGCGGCCTCGTTGCTGCGCCCCGCCGCCGGGGACTGGTTCCGCTACGGGCACGTCGAGGCGGTCCGGACCGCGCTCGGGGTGCCACCACTCGGGGACGACGCCTCGGTGAGCGCCGCCGTCCCCGGAGCAGCCCAGACCTCGGGCGCCCCAACGCCCCTGGGGAGCAGGCAGTACCCCGAGGCGAACGGGCACCAACCCGAGGCGAGCGGGCACCAGCCGAGGCTGGACGAGCACCTGTCGGGTGTGGACGGGCACCGGCCTGACGTGAACAGGCACCTGCCAGGGAACCGGGAGTTCCGGGGTGTCGGGGTGTCGGGGGTGCCCGGGGTGCCCATGACACCGGACTCCCCTGCCGATCGGACGACCCGCGCCGTCGCGATCGCCTGCGCCGTGCCTCTGGGGGTGCGGGCGGAGGTGTTGCCGCCGTCCACCCCCGGCGACTCCCTCGTGGAGTGCGGGCTGCGCGTGCGCCTGACCACGGACCCCTCGACGCCAGGTCTCCTCGACGGCGTCCCGGGCTCCACGACCCAGGCCCCTCCCGCCCCGGTGACGACCGCCGTGGCGCTGGGAATGGTCACGCAGCGTCTGCTCGTCGCGGCCTGGTCCGAGAACCTGGTGGGCACGGTGGAGGCGGTTCGCGAGACGGAGGCGGGCCCGGCGGTCGAGGTGTGCCTGCGGCCCTCGCCCGAGCTCTGAAATCCCGCTTTCCGGGTCCCCGCAGCCGCCACAGTGCCCTGAGCGGCGGTCCGACGAATGCCGGCGGGGAGGACTCCCCATTCCCCCGGCTGCACGGATGCCGTAGAAATCATGTCAGCGGCGCGAGGGACCTTGCTCCAGGGCCGGCTCCGGGCTGGTTCCGGTGTCTGCCCCCGAACGGGGTACCGGATGCCGGACAACAGGGTCGTCCCCGGTACGGTCCGGGTGGTCACCGCCGGGTCGGCTCACCGCACCAGGCGCCGGCGGGCAACGGTGCCGATGCGAACAGAGCACGGTCACGGACGAAGCACGGTCACCAACAGGGCACGCGCACGAACAGGGCACGGGTACGACGACCAGGCGGGCAGGCACCATTGCCCGCCGGATGATCCAGGGGGGACGGGCACGTCCGGTCACGACCGGACGGGGCCTGCTGCGGTCAGCGGCAACCCCGCACACGAGAGGGGAGTACGGGAATGCGCGTCGGTGCCGATGTGGAGGCACTCGCGGCGTTCGGCAGCCGGTTGAGCGCACAGGCGGACGTGATCGATCGGCTGACCCGGACGCTGGACGCGTCAGTCCACTCCTCCACGTGGAAGGGGCAGGACGCCGACGGCTTCCTGCGCCTGTGGAACGACGACCATCGGACGCAGCTGGCGGCGGCCGCGGCCTCGTTGCGCGATGCCTCCCGGGTGATCCTGGGGAACGCTGACGAGCAGCGCCGCGCCAGCGATGCGGCAGGCGGCGGCCTGGCGACCGGAGCGGCCACCGGGGCGGGGGCAGGTGCCGGCGGAGCCGGCGGCTCGGGCGGAGAAAGCGGCGGCGAGGGCAAGGACGAGGGCGACGATCCGAACCGCGCCAAGCAGGAGGCCTACAAGTACGAGAAGGACCGGCCGCAGTTCTACGACAAGAAGTGGGACAACTACGACGCCAAGCACGCCGCCCCGGACACCGACCCCCGGCACGCGGCGGACGGCAGCGACAGCAGCACCCACCACAGGACCACGGACGGGCAGGACTCAGGCTCCGAGGGCGGACGGCATGCGGCGCCCGAGGACGACACTCCGGGACGGCACGCGGCGGACGACAAGAAGCCCGGGGTCAACGCCGACGTCTGGTCGACGCAGGGCGATGCGTTCGCCGGGGCCAAGACCGGGGTGGACGGCAGCACCAACTGGCACGGCACGGACCTCAAGGGCGGCGCCGAGGTGTCCGCGGGCGCCAGCGTCGAGGGCTCGGCGAGCGCGGGGATCAAGGACGGCGCTGCCGCCCTCGCCGCCTCCGGAGCGGTCTTCGCCGGGGTCAAGGGCAGCGCCAACGGCTCGGTCGACTACGGCGTGGCCCACGCGGACGGGTCCGCCTACGCCAAGGCCGGCGCCGACGCGGAGGCCAACGCGACGCTCAGCGCGGGCAAGGACGGCCTCAAGGCCGAGGCCGGTGCCTCGGCGTTCGCCGGCGCCAGTGCCGGCGTCGAGGGACATGCGGATGTCGCGGGGGTCGGCGCGGGCGCCGGCGCGGACGTGACCGCCGGGATCGGCGCCGAGGCCAAGGCCGACGTCGACATCACGGCGAGCAAGGTGCGCGTCTCCGCCGATCTGGGCCTGACCCTCGGCGTGGGCGCGAACGTCCACATCGACGTCGAGGTCGATCCGCAGAAACTGTGGCACAGCCTGTTCGGCTGACCGCTCCCGCGGGCATGCTGACGGGAGGAGCCCCACAGACCCCGGCCCGGAAGCGGGCAACGGCAACCGACTGAACGAGCCTGGACCCGGCCACCGGCGGGGCCGAAGGCCCACCACCGGAAGCGACAGGACAGATCGGAGTTATCCATGGAGGTCACGTTCCCCGGCTCGGAGTTCCCCGGGTTCCCCCGGATCGAGCTCACGCTGCCCGAGGGCTGGCGCCGGGATGTCGCGGCAGATGCGGTCATCGTGGGCTACGACCCCGCGTCCCCGGCACATTTCCGCACCAATGTCGTGGTCACCGTCACTCGTACCCGGGGCGACCTGCCGGTCGAGGTGTACGCCCGGCGGTTCGCCGAGGAGGCGGGGCAGGACCCCACCTTCCAGGTCTACGGCGAGAGTCCGATCGAGGTGAGCGGCTACCCCGGCGTGTTGCGCCTGCAGTCGCGGCGACCGGAGAACCTCGGCTACGAGGTGATCCAGGCCCAGTACCTGGTGCTCGTGCCGACCACGCACGCCGAACTGTCGGACCTCGTGCAGCTGCACGCGAGCGCGGCCGTGGACGCCGCGGAGGCCACCATGGACAAGTTCCGCACCATGGTCTCCTCCCTGCGGGCGACCCCGTGGAGCCCGGACGGATTCGAGGAGCTCGGCACCCCTACGAGCCCCGACGCCACGTCGACCGGAGCCTGAGCACGGCGGTCGGAGGCTGAGGCCCCCGACCGGAGCCGCTCCCGGTCCTCAGCCGCTCAGCCGCTCAGCCGGCCAGTGACTCAGCTGGTCAGCGACTCAGCGGCCTGGTCCCACCACGACCAGACCGGCGGCGGCACCGCCCCGGGAGAGCACGGTGGCCCTGGTGCGGGCCCAGGAGGCCCGCAACTGCTCCAGCAGTGCGCCGTGGACGTCCGCCCGGAGCAGCCGCGGGATGTCGAGCAGCTGGGCCGGACCGCCGTCCAGCCGCATGAAGGTGGGGATCGCCCGCACGGTGACGGCGCGGAAATGTCCGGGAGAGGTCTCCCGGAAGGTGAACGAGACCATGAGCCCGTCGTGGGTGTCGGTCGCGCGGTTCTGCCACGCGACCTCATTGCCCATGCCGTAGACCACCCACTTGCCGTGGAGCGACTCCATCGGCTGCACCACGTGCGCGTGGCAGCCGAGCAACAGGTCGACGTCGGGCGAGGCGAGCAGGGCCTTGGCCTGGGCGATCTGGGAGGGATCGGGATCGTGCCGGTACTCCGTACCCCAGTGCAGGCTGACCACCACCACCTCGGCCCCCGCCTGCCGCGCCCGGTGGGCGTCGGCCAGGATGCGCGGCACGTCGATCCTGTTCACGAGCCAGGAACGGCCGGGGGGCACGGGCATCCCGTTGAGTCCGTAGGTGTAGGCGAGATGACTCACGCGCACCCCGCGCACCGGGAACGGTGTCACCCGGGTGGCCTCAGCCGGGGTCCGTGCGCTGCCCGTGTGCCCCAGCCCCGCCGCGTCCAGCGCCGCCAACGTACGGTCGATGCCCTGCTCGCCCTGGTCCAGGGAGTGGTTGGACGCCGTGTCGCACCGGTCGAATCCCGCCGAGACGACGGCCTTGACCACCTGCGGAGGCACGTTGAACACCGGGTAGCTGGACCACGGACCGTCCGGCAGCCCGACCGGGGTCTCCAGGTGGCAGATGGCGAGGTCGGCCGCCGACACGTCGGGCCGCACGGAGGCGAACAACGGGGCGAAGTCGTACCCCGCATGGCCCGCGCCCCGGGCGGCGCTGGCCCCCTGCGCCCAGAATGCGTTGTGCAGGAGCACGTCCCCGGCCGCGAGCAGGGTGAACGTGCGCCGAGGGCGGTCACCGCCGTCCTTCGAGGGGCTCGGGGACACCACGGCACCGGGTGCGGTGGTCGAGGAGGTGGGGCTCGGGGCGAGTCCGGGGACACCTGACCAGCTGGCCAGCCCGGTCACCCTGCCCGGGGTCACCGCGTCGGTCGTGCGACGAGGTTCTCCCTGCGCCGTCCCGCCGGTATCGCCGGCGCGGGGACGTGGCGCCCCGACCGACACCCCGGCCAGGACCAGGGGAAGGAGGACCAGCGCGAGGCGCCGGTAAGCGCGGATCATGATGAGTCCCCGCGAGCTACCGGTCCCCGGCCGTCCCGCCGGGGGAGACTCCCGCGGCGTCCGAGGCACCGGAGGAACTCCCGGCGTCCTTGCGCGCGGGGGTCTCGAACTCACCCAGCGCGACGTCCACCCCGGCCATCGCGGTCTCCCCGCGCGAGCGCACGACGAGGTCGGCCAGCAGGGCCATCGACCCGATGATCAGGCTGCTCAGCACCAGGAGCACGGTCACGGCCGGGAAGTAGAACGGGTGACGGACCATGTCGACGACGCCCTTGACCAGCCCCACGGCCAACAGCCACAGCGCGGGCGGCATCAACACCTTGATCGGGTCGAAGTACATCACCATCCGCAGCACCTGCAGGATGTAGCGGTAGGCGTCCCGCACGAAGTGGAACTTCGAGCGTCCGGCCCGCTTCGAGTACTCGATCGGCAGGTAGTAGACGTCGTGCTGGTTGGACAGGAACGCCAGCGTGAGCGTCGTGACGCAGGAGAACCCGGCCGGCAGCAACCGCAGGTAGGGCAGGGACACCGAGCGCCGGAACGCCCGCAACCCCGAGTTGAGGTCGGGGATGCGCTGGTTCGACAGCTTCTCGGCGATCTTGCGGATGAACCACTTCGCGGGCAGGCGCAGCCACTTGTAGCTGCCCTCCTCGCTCGTGCGGGCACCCACCACCTGGTCGTAGGTCGGGTCGTCGAGGAGGATCTGCACGAGCTCAGGAATCCGCTCGTTGGGGTAGCTCAGGTCGGCGTCGGTCCAGACCACGATCTCGCCCCGGGCCTGCAGGGTGCCGATGCGGCGCACGGTGCCGGTGCCGCCGTTGCGGCGGAAGGAGAGCACCCGGACGTGCGGCATGCGGGTCGCGGCCTCCCGGACCACCGCGAGGGTGCCGTCCGTACTGGCGTCGTCGATCGCCAGTACCTCGTACGACAGGCCGCTGGCGTCGAGGGAGGCGGTGATCCGCTCCAACTCGACCAGGACGTGGTCCTGCTCGTTGAAACAGGGCAGGACGACGCTGACCAGCGGCGACGGCGCCACGGCTGCGGGAAGGGAACGCTCGCTCATGATAGGCGGGAGGTTACCGTGCTCACGGTCCGCACCCGACGGCGCTCACGATCCGCACCTGACCGGACGCATGTCCACCGCGCTCACGAACCCGCCGTTCCCTGCTCCGGCCAGGCCGCCGACCAGACGTCGACGGTCAGCAGGGTCGAGCCGCGCGGCGGCGTGGTGAGCAGCCGCGGATCCTCCTGGGACCGGACGGCGGCCACGTGCACCGGTTGCAGGCCCAGACGTACCAGCGGGTCGGGGCTGTCCGCGGTCAGGAGCACCGGGCGGTGTCCCGCGGCGAGCACCCGGCCCGCGATCCGGGTCATCACCGCGCGGGCCTCGATCGGATCGGAGATCTGGTCCAGGTGCACCACTGCCGCAGGCACCCCGCAGACCCCACGCACGACCTGCGGCCACTCGTTGCCGGCGCGACCGTCCACCGCGAGCACGGCGTCCTGGGGCCCGAGGGTGGCGCACAGGGCGTGCACCGCCCCCAACTCACCGGCTTCGGTGCGTTCCAGCGCGACCGGTGCGGTGGCGTCCGCCGCCGGGACCAGGAGGAGGACCACCCCGAGCACCGCCACCCAGCGCAGACGCGGCACGGAGACGCGGCCCCGCAACCAGGTCAGCGAGGCCTGCACACCGGCCGTGGCCGCGAGCACGACCGTCGGCAGCACCACGGGCACCAGCCGGCGGTCCGCCCACGGATGGTCCGGGGTGATCCCCGGACGGAACAGGGTGAGCAGCGTCGACGCGACCGCCACGGTCACGGGCACCAACCAGGCCGGCACGGTGGCCCGGGGTCCCGCCTGCAGCCAGCGCACCACGCCCGCGGCCAGCAGCGCCACCGTGCACAGGCAGAGGACGACCGCGACCGGACCGGTCCACCAGGTGACCCAGATGACGCTGTCCTCGGCGTAGGTGCGCGTCCCGTCCACGGCCAGGTGCTGGTCCCACTGCAGGGCGCCGATCATCCCCGCGGCGGGGGTCCCCGGCTGGCGGGTGACGAGCCACAGCGGTCGGCTGGCGAGCAACAGCCCCAGCAACACCGTCGCGACCGAGGCACCGGCGGGCAGCCAGGGGGCCCGCAACAGACGCGCCGTCGGCAGGGACCCGCTGCGTCCCCGCAACAGCCGGCGGACCGCCCGCGATGCCCCGAGCAGCGCCAGGCAGCCCCCGACCAGGGCGACCCCGCCCGCTGCCAGACCCTCCAGGGAGCTGGCGTTCTCGCGCAGGTACGGCCGGGAGAACAGGACCGCCCAGCCGATACCCAGAACCGAGGTCACCACGGCGGCCGTTCCCGCGGGCAACGCGGCCCGGTGCCTCCGGATGGCCATCATCAGGAGCACCGGCAGCAGGAGGACCACCTCCAGCAGGGCGTCCACCCGGATCAGGCTCACCAGGCCCAGGCCCGCGCCGGTGGCCACCCCGATCCAGGCAGCGCGGCGCCCGGACGACCGGGTCGCGTCGACAGCCAGGGCGGCGACGGCCAGGAGCACGAGCAGTGCCACCGGCTCGGAGTAGGTGCTGCGGGCGGCGTGGAGCACCGGCTGGGTGAGTGCCAGACCGGCGGCGGCGAGAGGGGCGACCCGCGGCCCGAGCAACCGCGCGGTGAGCCCGGCCATCGCCAGCACCGCGAAGGCCCCGACGAGCGCCGGCGCCATGAGCAGTCCCGACCACCCCGCGAGCCAGTGACCGAGGGAGTAGACCGCCGGCGCACCGGGCAGGAACTGCGGCACGACATCCGCCCCGGCGCCGTGGGCCACCTGGTAGTAGGCGGGGCTGGCCAGGCTGAAGGTGGGCTCCCCCAGCGCGGACGGACCGCCGAAGGCATCGAGGTGGTCGGCCACGGGCAGGCCGTGGTGACTCGCGATCCACTGGGCGTACAGGGCGTAGCTGCCGGCGTCCCGTCGCAGCACCACGTGCTCGGCATGCGTGAGCGCGGACCACACCCCGAAGGAGGCCGCCCCGGCCACGGTGGTCCAGGCCGTCCAGGCCGGAACCGGCGGGGCGGGGATCCCCCGGCCGAGCCGCCACACCGAGGCCAGGCCCACGGCCACGACCGGCAGCACCACCGCCGGGCGCCACAGGCCCAGGGGGAGGAAGATCGCGGACAGCACCGTCACCACGAGTACCGCGCCCGCCGCGAGGACGCCTGCGCGGTAGAGCACCTGCCCGGCCGTGCGGTCGGCGCGCGAGGACGTCCCCATCGACTCAGCCACGGACGAGACGGTACCGGCCCTACGCTGCGAGGATGACCCGGCACCGGTACGACGTCCCCGCATTGGCGCGCACCCTGTCACTGGACCGGCCCACCGCGCCGCGGCTGACCTGGTACGGGCCGGGCGGTGAGCGGGTGGAACTCTCCGGCAGGGTCCTGGCCAACTGGGTCGTCAAGGCCGGCAACCTGCTCGTGGACGAGTGCGACGCCGCCCCCGGCACGCGGGTGTGCCTCGACCTGCCGGTGCACTGGCGATGGGCGGTGTGGCTGCTGGCCACCTGGAGTGTCGGGGCCTGCGGCGTCCTCGATCGACCCACCGGCACGGTCGAGGACCCGAACGCCGGCACCGCTGAGGGCCCGGCCACGGGCACCGCTGCGGGCCCGGCCGCCGATCCCCTCTGCGACGTGCTGGTCAGCACGCGGCCCGGGGCGATGAGCGGCACCGGCCCGCAATCGGTGCTCGCCGTGGCCCTGCCGGCGCTCGCCACCGCCTTCCCCGGGTCCCTGCCCGAGGGCGTGATCGATGCGACGGGAGCGGTCCGGGCACAACCGGACCATCCCGGTTATCGCCCGGAGATCCGGGCGGATGCCGCGGCACTGGCGATCGAGGGGGCGGTGAGTGTGCTGCACGGCCAGTTGAGCGACGCCGTGGAGCGTGCCGTCACCGGCGCCGGCTGGACGGCCCCGGTCCGGCTGCTCTGCGTGGACCCGGCTCCCGCCGATGCGATCTCCTGGTTGCTCGCCCCACTGCTGCACGGCGGCTCGGTGGTGCTGGTCTCGGCGCAGGCTCAGGAGGCCGAGGACCTCCCCCGGCTCACCGCCACCGAGGCGGTCACCGCCACGTACTGAGCCGGGGCGTCCCGGGACTGCGGAGTCCCCCCGACCTGACGGGCCGGACTCAGGCCCCGAAGGGTCCGCGCAGCGGGGTGCTGCTGCCCAGGTCGGTCCGCCGGAGCAGCTGCCAGCCCTGCACCAGACCCGGCATCTCCCGTCGGGACGTCCCCCAACGCCCGAAGACCGCGGCCGCGGAGGCCGGGCCGAAGTCGAGCGTGTGGGTGACCACGGGGGCCGCCCGCCGTCCGGTGCCCGGTTGCCCGGCCGCCCCGAACGTCCAGGTGGTGCCCGCGCGCACCACCGGCCCGTCGAACCCGTCCCCGTCCCAGTCCGCGGCCAGGGCCTGACCGGGATGACGCGACCAGTCGAACCAGCGCTCGAACGGACCCGGGGTGGCGGTCAGGCGCAGCATCCACAGCGTTCCTCGCACGACCCCGATCGCATCGTGCGCCGCCCCCGGCCACCGGCCAACGACCGGCTGGTCACCGGCGTGCCCGTAGCCGAAGGTGCTGCTCGCCGTCCCGCCGAGCCGGTCGTACAGGAACCAGCTCCCCCGGGTGAACAACGAGACGGTGTCCTTGCCGTCCCCGTCGAAGTCCCCCACCACCGCCGTTCCCGAGGTGCGCGGCAGTGGGAAGAACTGCACCCGGGCGGAGGAGGTGCGCACCGAGACCAGGCCTCGGTGGAACCACCCGCGCTCGCTCGCCCCGTCCCCGTTCCAGTCGCCCACGAGCGGCTGGGCGGTCGTTCCACCGGGACCGATCCCGATCGTGAAGCCCGGGGACAGCAGGTCGAGCCTGGCCCGGGCCTCCATACCGGTGAAGGACCGCACGGTCGGGTACCCGCCGGACACGCCCGCCACGATCAGGCCGTCGTCCCGGGCCGTGCTGCCCCGCGGCGCGAGCGCGAGCGACGTGATCGAGCTGAAGCCCAGCCGTACCGCGACCTGGTGCAGGGTGAGACCGACCGCCCAGGAGCGGTGGGGATCGTCCGAGGCCAGGTCCCAGGTGCTGTCGTCCAGGGCCCGCAGGTAGTCGATCGACGATGCTCCGTAGGAGTACGCGCGGTCCTCGGTCCACCCGCCCATCGAGGACGAGTACATGGCGCTGATCGGCCGGCGGCCGGCGTCCAGGAGCACCTGACCGGCGGTCGCGATCACCGCCTGGTGCCAGCCCCCGCCCAGGCGTGTGTCCTGGTCCTCGCGCGTCACACCCTCGTACTCCTGGTCGGCAGGAGTGACCCCGATCACGTAGGCGGCGAGCGACGTGGAGTACTTGCTGGCCAGGTAGGTACGGGCAGCGATGACCTGCGCACGCAGGGCCTGCTGGGGCCAGCGGACCGGCACCTCGGCCAGACCCCAGAGATACTTCTGCACCGCGGTGCCCGAGGCGGAGGTCCCGAGCCACTCGGACACCGCGGTGCCCGAGACGGAGTCGGCCCACCGCACCTTCCCCCAGCGCACGGTGAGCGCGAGCGACGGTCGTGTGGCGCCCGCCCCGTAGGTGCGCAGGTCGACCGCGATCCCCGCATGCAGCAGGTTCAGGTCGTCACCGTCCGCGACCCACATCTGCCGGGTGCCCCGGTCGTCCAGGACCGCCAGGCCTCCGACACCGGTGTCGGAGTTCGCCTGGCGCACGACCTGCCAGACGCTGTCCGCGGGTTGGGGCACGTTCATTCCGTTGGGTGCGTGCCAGGTGACCGCCGCACCGCGCGGGTGGACCGTGGTGCGGACCGAGGTGCTCGCCAGGCGCAACTTCACGGGCGCGGTCATCGTGCGGGTCGCGAGGTCGACACCGCGGTAGTAGGCGTGAAGGATCTCCGCGGCGCTGCACCCCAGCCGGGCCGCACCCTGGGCGCCGTACTGGCTCATGCCCAGACCGTGCCCCCAACCGTGCCCGGAGAAGACCACCTCGGCCGAGAAGGGTGCCTGGGCGTTCGCGACGACCGCGCCACCGGGAGCCGGACAGGTCGAGCCCGGCGTGGACGGCGGGGGTGTCGTCGAACGCGGCTGGTGCCAGGTACGGGCCGAGGGCGGGCGGCGCCCGATCTGATCGGCCTGTGCGGCCGGGCCGGGCATCACCCCGCCGAGGACTCCGGCGACGACCACCGCCAGCACCAGGCGACCCGGGCGAGACACCGAGAGACCCGGACGAGACACCATGCGACCCGGACGAGACACCAAGAGACCCGGACGGGACACCAGGGAACGCAGACGGAACATGGTGTGCTCCTCAGATCGCCGTCCGGGGAGCCGCCGACAGGCAAGCGACCGGCCGGCCCACGGCCGGACGGCGTGCCCCGCGTCCCCCTCTCGCAGCGTCATCGGACCCGGGAACGGCACACTTGAGGTCCCGCGTCACCCGGTCGGAGGCCGGATCAGCCGGACGGAGCGAACTTCACCCGAACGGCACGACGGCAGGCCTCTTCCCACGGCGTGGGCGGCGACGCAGGTCGCGCGCCGGCCACGGCGGATCGGGATACCGCCCGCTCAGGCGAAGACACCCTCCGCGTAGGCCTCGGCGAGTGCCTCGTCCCAGGGCCGCATCGGCGGGAGCCCTGCGCGGGCCCACCCGTCGTGGCTGAGCACCGAGTACGACGGACGCGGAGCCGGGCGGGCGTAGGCCGCCGCCGTGGTCGGCGTCACCCGGGCGGGGTCGGCCCCTGTCAACCGGAACACCTCCCGGGCCAGCTCGAACCAGGTGGTCGCCCCCGAGGAGGTCGCGTGGTAGGTGCCGGCCGGCACCGCCGGCCCCTCGGCGCCGCCCAGGCTGCGCTCGACGATCGTGGCGATCCGCCCGGCCAGGTCACGGCTCCAGGTGGGCTGCCCCTGCTCGTCGATGACCACGGAGACCTCGGGCTTCTCCTTCTCCAGACGGAGCATGGTCCGCGGGAAGTTGGGCCCGTGCTGGCCGTAGAGCCAGGCCGTGCGCAGGATCCAGTGCCGTGCGGGGAGCTCGGCCCGCACCGCCCACTCCCCGGCCGCCTTGGTCCGCCCGTACGCCGACCGCGGGGCGATCGGGGCGTCCTCGGGCCACGGCGCATCGGCGTTCCCGCGGAACACGTAGTCCGTCGAGATGTGCAACAGCCAGGCATCGCTGCGGGCGCAGGCCCGGGCCAGGTTCCCGGCCGCGGTGGCGTTGACCGCGAACGCCTTGGCCTCGGCGGTCTCCGCCGCGTCGACCGCGGTCCAGGCGGCGCAGTTCACCACCACGTCGAAGCCGTGCACGAAGTCCTGCACCGCGGCGTCGTCGGTGAGGTCCAGTTCGGGCAGGTCGACGGCGGTCACGTCGTGGCGCGTGCCGAAGGCCTCGCACACGTCCTGGCCGAGCATGCCGGCCGCCCCGGTGATCAGGATCCTGGTCACGGCACGTCCCTCCGGGTCAGCGGGCCAGCGCGGCGCGAGCCTTGAGCGGCTCCCACCAGGCGCGATTCGTGCGGAACCATTCCACGGTGTCCGCCAGTCCCTGCTCGAAGGGCACCTGCGGCGAGTACCCCAGCTCGGTCGAGATCTTCGTGATGTCCACCGAGTACCGCCGGTCGTGCCCGAGCCGGTCGGCCACCGGGACGACGCGTGACCAGTCGGTGCCGGTCGCGGCGAGCAGACGCTCGGTCAGCTCACGGTTGGTCAGCTCGGTGCCGCCGCCGATGTTGTAGACCTCACCCGTGCGCCCGTGCTCCAGCACGAGCTGGATCCCGTGGCAGTGGTCGTCCACGTGCAGCCAGTCGCGGATGTTCAGACCGTCCCCGTACAGCGGCACGGTCCCGCCGTCGATGAGATTGGTCACGAACAGCGGGATGACCTTCTCCGGGAACTGGTAGGGCCCGTAGTTGTTGGAGCACCGGGTGATGACGACGTCCAGCCCGTGCGTGCGCGCGTACGAGCGGGCGATCAGGTCGCTGCCCGCCTTGCTCGCGCTGTAGGGGCTGTTCGGCTCCAGGGGGTGGGTCTCGGGCCAGGAGCCCTTCTCGATCGTGCCGTACACCTCGTCCGTGGACACGTGCAGGAACCGGCCGACCTTGGCCCGCAGCGCGGCGTCGAGCAGGGTCTGCGTGCCGACCACATTGGTCATGACGAAGTCCGAGGCACCCAGGATCGACCGGTCCACGTGGGACTCGGCCGCGAAGTGGACGACCGCGTCCACACCGGGCAGCAGGTCGGCCAGGAGGGCGGAGTCGAGGATGTCGCCCTGCACGAAAGTGAACCGGGGCGAGCCCTCGACCGGGGCCAGGTTCTCGCGGTTGCCGGCGTAGGTCAGCTTGTCCAGCACGATCACGTCGGCGTCCGCGGCGCCGGGGTAGCCGCCGGACAGCACGGTCCGCACGTAGTTCGAGCCGATGAACCCGGCTCCTCCAGTGACCAGGATCTTCACGTTCCGGCACTCCCTGCTGTTCGGTGCTGCACCCCATCGGCGGATCCCGAATCTACCCGAGAGGCCCATCGCACACCGGGAGGTGTCGAAGTCGTGACCCGGCGATCCATTCCGATGGCCGCCGACCAGCGGTAAGAGCCCTTCCGGCCAGCAGGAAAACCCCTTACGGTCAGAACGAGCGGGATCCGGGGAACGGCCGGGTTCCGCCGAAAGCGCTAGACTTCTGGTGATGCTCCGTAGTCGGGAGGTCACGTTCCGACATGGAACGCGATGTTTCGATCCTAAGTGCCGTGGGTTTCCTGAGTCACCCGGGGGATCTCGCGCACCGGAAGGGTGAGGCGTCCGTCCTCGGTGCCGGACGAACGGCCCCCCACTCCATCACCGGGGTCTCGTGCCCCTCCGCCCAGCTCGGGGAGCTCGCATCATGGCGTTCTTCTGCAGCGACTGTCGCACCTGGCAGCTCCGGGGCGTGCGCGCCCGGACCGGGGGTGAGCGAGGTTGCTCCGTCTGCTTCAGCCTCGAACGGCACCGCATGCTCGGGCTGTTGCTGCCTCTGCTGGTCGACCTCGGCCACGTCCGGCCCCTGCAGGACGAGGACGCCCCCGTCCCCGGGATCGTGCTGGACGTCGCGCCGTGCGTGGCCCTCGACCCGGTGATCGGCGCGCTGCCGGGACTGCGGCCGGCCCGCATGGACTTCGATCCCGGCGCCGACGGACGCATCGTCGACCTACGGGCCTCGCTCACGCAGCTCCCCTTCGGCACCGGTGACGTGAGCCTCCTCCTGTGCTCGCACGTGCTGGAGCACGTGCCCGAGGACAAGATGGCGATGCAGGAGATCACCCGCGTCCTCGCCCCCGACGGGTTGGGGGTGATCCTGGTCCCCCAGCGTCCGGGCACGTTGACCGACGAGGACCCGGACACCTCGCCCGAGGAGCGACTGCGCCGGTTCGGTCAGAGCGACCACGTCCGCATGTACGGCGACGACTTCGACGGCCGCCTCGTGGACGCCGGGCTGCAGGTGCGCCGGATCACCGCCGGGGAGCTCTTCGCCCCGGATGCGCAGGCTCTCCTGCGCATCGGCGCGGACGAGCCCTTCTGGCTGGTGCGCCGGGTCGAGTCCGAGCTTCCGTTACCCGAGGCCGCCGATCTGGTCGGGCCGATGCGACAGCTGCTCGGCGAACGGTTCCTGGTGGCCGTCGCCCGCACCCAGGCCGAGCACGACGCCCTCCTGGCTCTGCAGGAAAGGAACGTCCGTGCCCTGGAGGGACGCGAGGAGGCCCTGAAGCAGCACGAGACGGCGCTGCGGAACGAGTGCAGCCGCCTCACCGCCCTGGTGCGGGCCGCGGAGAAGGCCCAGCAGGCGCTGTGCGAGGAGCGGGACGTCCTGGAGGCCCGGCACCGGGCGCTCATGGAACGCCACCGCAGGTTGCGCAACCGCAAGCTGGTCCGGCTCATGGTCCGCATCGACCGCGGCCGCAATCGTCTTCGGGCGGCGCTGCGTTCCTCGGGCTGATCTCGTCCCCGCCGTGCCGGCACGGTCCCACCGGGCGGGTCCCACGACCGACCTCACCCGAACAGCGGCTGCCGTGGGATCCGAACCCGGCGCACAGCGGCGCGTGCGAGAATGCGCTGTCAGGCTGGTGTGCCGTCCTCCTGGTGTGCCGTCCTCGCCGGCTGCTTCGTGACGACTCGCAGACGTATTGGAGTTCCTTGTCTACCGACCTCGCTGTGATCGGACTCGGCTATGTCGGCCTTCCTCTAGCCCAGGAGGCATGCCGTAGCGGGTTGAGCGTTGTCGGAATCGACCGCAGCCCCCGCGTCGTCTCGGGCCTGTCCTCCGGTCGTTCCCACGTCGACGACCTGAGTGACGACGACGTCCACGAAATGATGCGGCGCGGCTTCCGCGCGACCGACGAGGCGTCCGCGATCGCCGAGGCCTCGACCGTGGTGATCTGCGTCCCCACCCCGCTGTCCCCCGAGGGCGGACCGGACCTGAGCGCCGTTCTCGCCGCCACGGACTCGGTGGCCCAGCATGTGCGGGCGGGCACCCTCGTCGTCCTCGAGTCCACCACCCACCCCGGCACTACGGAGGAACTGCTCCGCCCGCGGTTGGAGGCGGGAGGCCTGCGGGTGGGCCACGACCTCTTCCTCGCGTTCTCCCCGGAACGGATCGACCCGGGCAACGACCGCTACACCTTCCGCACCACCCCCAAGGTGGTCGGCGGCTGCACCCCCGCGTGCGCGGATCGGGCGCAGGCCTTCTACGGGCGACTGGTGGACGAGGTGGTGCGTGCTCGCGGCACCCGCGAGGCCGAGATGGCGAAACTGCTGGAGAACACCTACCGGCACGTGAACATCGCCCTGGTCAACGAGATGGCGCGGTTCTGCCACGAACTCGGCATCGATCTGTGGGACGTCATCCGCTGCGCGAGCACCAAGCCCTTCGGCTTCCAGGCCTTCCGCCCCGGGCCCGGGGTCGGGGGCCACTGCATCCCGATCGACCCGAACTACCTGTCGGCCCGGGTGCGCAGCGAACTCGGCTACGCCTTCCGGTTCGTCGAGCTGGCCCAGGAGATCAACAACGGCATGCCCGAGTACGTGGCGCGCCGGGTGCAGGATCTCCTCAACGACGCGGGCCGGGCGGTGCGCGGATCGGACGTGCTCATGCTCGGCGTGACCTACAAACGCGATATCTCGGACCAGCGGGAGTCCCCCGCGGTGCCCCTGGCGCGCAAACTGCTCGCCGCGGGCGCGGAACTGTCGTACCACGATCCGTACGTCCCCCTGTGGAGGGTCGGTGACCGGGAACTGAGCTCGGTCACCGATCTGGACGCGGCCCTGGCCCGGGCCGACGTCACGGTCCTGATCCAGGACCACAGCAGTTACGACCTGGACACCATCGCCAAGACGGCCCGGAGGGTCCTGGACACCCGAGGCCGGTTAGTCGACTCACCCACCGTGGAGCATTTGTGAGCACCCTCGGCGCAATCCTGCCGGCCCGCCGTGCGGACACCCGCTTCGGCCTGGCCAAGGTGGGGGGCCGCCCACCGCTGATCCGCTACCTACGGGACCTGTTCAGCAGACTGCCCTTCACCTACGAACTGGCCCTGTCCCGGTTCCGGGCCGAGAACGAGGCCGACCGGCTCGGCATGGCGTGGATCGTGCTGCGGCCGCTGCTCACAGCCGCCGTCTACGGGGCGGTGTTCACCCTGCTCCTGCCCAGCACCAGCCGCCCGCCGAACTACGTCGGGTCCCTGGTCTGCGGCGTCTTCCTGTTCCAGTACTTCGCGGGCAGCCTGGCCGACGGAGCGCGCTCGATCGTGAGCAACATCGGTCTGGTCACCACCCTGCACTTCCCCCGGGCGGTCCTGCCGTGCTCGGTGGCCATCCAGCAGGGGCTGAACATGATCCCCATGCTCGGCACCATGTACGTGGTGGTCTTCTTCACCAATCTCGGGCTCGCCCCGGCGCACAACGAACCGCACGCGGTCACCGACGTGTTCGGGTACGTGCACCACTGGCACGCGCCGATGGCGCTCACGAGCGAGCACGCACAGCTCATCCACTGGCAGTGGCTGCTCGCGATCCCGGTGGTCGCGCTGATGGGACTCTTCAACCTCGGCGTCGCCTTCGTCGCCGCCCGGATGACGGCTCACCTTCGGGACATCGCCCAGCTGATCCCGTTCATGACCCGCATCCTGTTCTACATCAGCGGCGTGATCATCCCGGTCCAGAGGATGGTCGGAACCGGCCACGGCATCGTCCAGCACATCCTCCTGGCCAATCCATTGAGTATCTTCCTCTCGATGGGGCGTTCCCTGGTGCTCGACGGCAAGTACCCGAACGCGCACGACTGGACGATGGGCTGCCTCTGGGCCGTCGGCCTGGCCGTCGTCGGGTTCATCTGGTTCTGGCGTGCGGAGGAGGTCTACGGCCGTGAGTGAGTCGACCAAGCTCCGTACGCACCACAGCGCCACCGACGAGGAAGCGATGACCAGCGCCCTGACCACGACCACCGAGGCACGGGAAACAGCCCGGCCCACCGTCGTCGTGGAGGACCTGCACGTGACGTACCGGGTGTACGCCACCGGGAAGGCCGCCAAGACCGACCGGCGCCTGCTGAAGCGGGCGGCCGGCATGCGCCGGATCCGCGAGGTGCATGCGCTGAAGGGCGTGAGCTTCACGGCGTACGAGGGCGAGGCCATCGGGGTCGTCGGGCACAACGGGTCGGGCAAGTCGACCCTGCTCCGCGCGATCGCCGGCCTCACCCCCGCCGCCAGCGGCGGCATCTTCGCCGACACCAAGCCCACCCTGCTGGGCGTGAACGCCGCCATGATCAACGAACTCTCCGGGGAGCGCAACGTCGTCCTCGGTGGCCTGGCCCTGGGCATGACCAGGGGCGAGGTGAGCCAGAAGTACGAGGACATCGTCGACTTCGCGGGGATCGGCGACTTCCTCGAGCTGCCGATGCGCACCTACTCCAGCGGCATGCAGGCCCGCCTGCGCTTCGCGATCGCCGCCTCCGTCTCGCACCGGGTGCTGCTCATCGACGAGGCGCTCGCGGTGGGCGACAAGGCCTTCCAGAAGCGCAGCGAGGAGCGGATCCGCCAGTTGCGGACCCAGGCGGGCACGGTGTTCCTGGTCAGCCACGCGCTCCAGGCGGTGCTCGACACCTGCAACCGAGCCCTGTGGATCGACCACGGCGTCCTGCGCATGGACGGCCCGGCCGCCGAGGTCGTCGCCGCCTACGAGGCCTCGGTCAAGTGACCGCGGCACCCGCCCCGGACCCGACCGGCCTGCGGGTGCTCGTGGTCACGGTGGTGCACGACCCCGAGGATGCCCGGATCCGGCACCGGCAACTGCGCTCCCTCCTGGACGCGGGTGCCGAGGTCACCTACGCCGCGCCCTTCCAGGCCTACGGGCGTACCCCGCCCGCAGGCGTGCGGGCGCTGGAGCTGCCCCGGGCCCGAGGACGACGGCGACTGGGGGCAACTCTCGCGGCCGCCCGGTTGGTCCGGCGTGAGCGGGGACGGCAGGACGTCGTGCTCGTGCACGACCCCGAACTGCTGCTCGCCCTGGCCGTGGCCGGGCGGCGCGGCCCGGTTCGGGTCTGGGACGTGCACGAGGACACGGCGGCGGCCCTGGGGATGCGTGGCTGGATGCCCGGGCCGCTGCGACCGCTCGCGGCCGCAGCGGTGCGCAGGCTCGAACAGTGGGCGGACCGCCGGCTCCGCCTGCTCCTCGCCGAGGAGGGCTACCGGCCACGGTTCGCCCACGAGCACCCCGTGGTGCCCAACAGCGTCCTGGTGCCGGCCGCGGAACCCGAACCGGCCGGCAACGACCGCGTCGTCTACCTCGGGCGGCTCACCGTGCCCCGGGGCGCCGAGGAACTGGTCGAGGTGGGCCGGGTACTGGCGGGCCGGGTGCGGGTGGAGCTGATCGGACCGGCCGACCCGGACTG
>Ga0265334_10000525_pt1 | contig 19607 bp, 14 predicted proteins | sample 42023metaG_FD_192442 | JGI IMG/M metagenome (GOLD analysis project Ga0265334, IMG submission 192442) | Rhizosphere microbial communities from Carex aquatilis grown in University of Washington, Seatle, WA, United States - 4-20-23 metaG | ecosystem: Host-associated > Plants > Roots > Rhizosphere... | reverse complement strand
TACAACGCGAATGTCGCGGTCGCGATCCTGCGTTCGCCGCGTCGGCGAGGTCCGCGGTCCGGGGCGCGGAGTACTCCCAGGACCGCGGAGACGGTGTGCGCAGGAGGTCTGACCGTGAAGAGGCCGGCTTCCGGACCTGATGACCCGGGCAATCGTGTCCGGAAATCGTGACGTTGCCAGACAGGCGCGACGAGCATGTCCCGGCGTGGGTCCCACAGGGCCAATGTGCACCGTAAGGCATCGACCACCGACGCTGCCGACTCGGCGACCGCGCGGACCACGTCCTGGACGTTGGTCCCAGCCGCCAGTCGACCGGCGAACGTGGCCAGAGCCATCGCCTGCCTCAGGTCCACCTGCCCGGTCGGCAATTCCACGACGTGCGACAGAATGCGGTAGACCTCGGGAATTCTCGCTGAATGCTGGACGACGCAGGCCTGGTTCGGGATCCAGGATTTCTTCCCGCGGGGGAGTGACGGTTCCGCTGCCGAACTAACGGAGAGTGTGCGGAGAGCCCGCCATTTCATGATGCCCCTCACCACCTGGATGGTCTCGCAGGTGCGGACAGACCGTCACCAGGGTCCGGGGCAACGTCAATATTTTAGCAGTGTCGACCATGATGTCAACCGGTGAACCGGAAAGCGCCGGAGCGGGCGGGGATTATCGCGGGTCACCTCACGCGAATACCCGGCCTGGCCCGGATCCCTGCGGGTCCCGCGATCCGGCGTGCGACCCACGCGGGCGGCCACGGGATGCCCGTCCCCACGCTCATTGATCATGAGGTCGTGCGGTCGATCCTTGCGAGGACGGTCCGTCACATGGGTGCTGGCCGGTGGCTCACCGGTGCCGGATCGTCGCGGTGGTCGCGTCGTGCGGACCACGCCGCGGCGGACTGGATGATCATCCAGACATGCTCCGGACCTCGCTCGAAAGGTGCGAACCTGGACGAGCGCGTAGTGTCGTGCGCGAAGCGTAACCGGGCGCACGTTGCCCGAGCCGCCGCTTCTGTCAGCACATGCGGGACCGTCCGGACCATGCGGCCACCGAACAGGCGAGGCGTACCACGGTCTCGCGTCCTGAGGCCGGGCACGCGGGGCGTGTCGATCTGATGATTGTCCGTAGCTCGTCGTCCGCGGTGTATTCGGGATTCCCTGTCGGTGCCTCCGCGCGGACGACGGTCCACAGCCCTCGTCGACCGGCATGGCGATGCCCCGCCGTCAGAAATCTCCTGGTCCCGGGGCGGCGAGTACCGTTCGCCCGAATGATGTCGTGGAGTCCCTCATGATTGTTCCCGAACAACAGCCTGCCGGACCCCTCCCCTCGGTGTTCGATTCTTTGGACTCCGCCCGGCCGGACCTCAGAAAGACGTACCGACCCCTTGCCCAAGGCGCCGTTCGGGTGCTGATCCCGAGGGAATCGACGACCGACTCGGGAGCGCCGTGGACCCGCGGCGAGTGGGTGGCCTGCGCGGGGGGCCTGCGATGACCGCTGTTCCGGAGTCGGCCGCGAGATCCACCCGGGTCCGGGACACCTACGTCAGTCTCTACACCGAGTTGTCCCGCCGAGTTCAGGCTGCGGGACTGCAACGGCGCCGTTACGGCTACTACTGGACCTGTTTCTTCCTGGCCGTCACTGCGTTCGTCGGAATCTGGGTCGGCGTGGTGCGGCTGGGGGACTCCTGGTTCCAACTCGTGCTGGCCGCCCTGCTGGCCCTCGTGTCGGCACAGTTCGGCTTCCTCGGACATGATGCCGCCCACCGCCAGGTCTTCCGGTCCGCCCGTTGGAACGAGTGGGCCTCCCGCGTGATCTCCGGGGCCTTCGCGGGGTTGAGCTACGGGTGGTGGATCCACAAGCACAACCGCCATCACTCCGGGCCCAATCAGGTGGACCGGGACCCCGACATCGGCCCGGGCATCATCGCGTTCACCCCGGATCTGGCCCGGGCCCGCACCCGGGCGGCTGCCGCATTCACCAGGCGACAGGGGTGGTGGTTCTTCCTCATCCTGCCGCTGGAGGGCCTGAACCTGCACATCCAGAGCGTCCGCACGGTGCTGGGTGCCGCTCCGGTGCGTTTGCGCCTGGTCGAAGGGGCATTTCTCGCCGTCCGCCTCGGCGGGTATCTCGCCGTCCTGTGGCTCCTGCTGCCCTCCGGCAAGGCAGCCGCGTTCGTCGGCGTGCAGTTGGCCCTGTTCGGCGTCCTGCTGGGTGGCGCCTTCGCCCCCAACCACATCGGCATGCCGATCGTGCCCTCCGGCGCCAGGCTCGACTTCCTCCGGCGTCAGGTGCTGATGTCCCGCAACATCATCGGTGGTCCGGTCGTCGGTTTCTTCATGGGTGGCCTCAACCACCAGATCGAGCACCACCTCTTCCCGAACATGCCGCGCCCCGGGCTCAAGAGGGCCCGCCACCTGGTCCGGGCGTACTGCGCCCAACACCAGATCGCCTACACCGAGACGAACCTCCCCCAGGCCTACGCCGCCATCGTCCGGTACCTCAACACCGTCAGCGACGGCGACCGGGACCCGTTCCGCTGTCCGCTGGTCACCCTCTACCGGTGACGGCGGCCTCCAGCGCCCACCGCGGCCGTTCGCTGACTCGACCCCTACGGGGATGATTCCTTGAGCAGCCGGCTCAACTGGAGATCATCAAGTGCGGTCCACCTCAGGTCGTCCGGGGCGATGGCGGACCCCGGCGTGGTGGGGTCGACGACGCACGGGGAGCCGTCACCCCGGCGGTGCCGGGCGCGGGTCTCCGCGCCGGGGGCGGGCTCGGGTGTGGCCAGGTCCCGAGCGTTGCGGCGAAGCATTCCGCCCAGCCGGGTCAGCAGGAGGACCCCTTTCCTCACAAACCGCATGGCGAACATGAACGGCTCCCTACCCTCGTGCCGTGCCTCGACGTTGTACGGACGACACCCGGTACGCGGGTGGGCCGTGTGCGTGCCCCGATCCCGAAGGGGAGTTCGGGTGCTGAGGATGAGTTCCTACCGGGTGGACGCCTGCCCTGCGGGTGAGCTCCGGTGCCGAGCGTGAGCTCCGGCCTTGAGGGTGGACGCCTGCCCTGCGGGTGAACGGGGTGCGGCCGTCGAGCGGGGTGAACCCGTCGGCCACCAGGTGGAGGTCGGCCGGCGGTGGTTGCAGCCCCCGGCTGCGGGGCGGCGACCGGGCAGGTGGTGCCGGGGGCGTGTCCCGGGGTAGCGGCCGGGCGGGTGGTGCGCCCGTCCTCACGATCCGGGCGGTGCCGGTTCCGCCGAGGAGGTCTTCGCAGGCCGGCCGAGGCGGTGGGCACGCGCCGCCCGCAGGCAGAGCAGGCCGGTCGCCAGTGAGGTCAGGCCGGCCACCGTGGTGATCACGGCAGCCCCGACGGTCAGGAGGGTGTGCCCTCGCGGGTTCGTGGCGACGGCCGCAGGAATCTCTCGCGAAATCGTGGCGACCGCGGGCGGGACGCTGTCGGTGTCCTTGCCGTGCCCTTTCGTCCGGGTGCGTATCTTGATCACTGGTCTGTCCTTTCTGGGCGGTCGTCCGGTCATGGCCGTGGGACAGGTATCCGCGGCCCGCTGACGGTTGCCTGGCCGGGCAGGGCGGTCCTCGCACCCGTGCTGAAGCGGGCGGCGCGGCGGCCTAGGTGGCGGTGGTGAACGTGAGGACGAGGCGGGTCGGTGGGGGCCGCGGCGGCGGCGCCGTAGAAGAGCCGCTTGCCGACCTCCACCAGGACGAGGTAGCCGGCGACCATGGCCGCCAGCGTGGCGAAGAACCCGCCGGGCAGGGGTTGGAAGCCGAGGGTGTGGGCCAGGGGTGTCGCGGGCAGCAGGGCGCCGACTGCGACGACGCCCAGAGCAGCCAGGGTCAACGGCAGGCTGGGATGGCTGCGGACGAACGGGATCCGGCGGGTGCGGATCGCGAAAATGATCAGTGTCTGGGTGGCGAGCGACTCCACGAACCAGCCGGAGCGGAACTGGGCGGGTCCCGAGTGGAAGATCCACAGCATGACGGCAAAGGTGAGGAAGTCGAACACCGAACTGAGCGGCCCGAAGTAGAGCATGAAGCGGCGGATGAAGGCGAGGTCCCAGTGCGAGGGGCGGCGGAGCTGCTCCTCGTCCACGCCGTCGGTGGGGATCGCGAGTTGGCTGGTGTCGTACAGCAGGTTGTTGAGCAGGATCTGCGACGGCAGCATCGGGAGGAAGGACAGGAACAGGGAGGCTCCGGCGGCGGAGAACATGTTGCCGAAGTTGCTGGACGTGCCCATCAGGACGTACTTGATGGTGTTGGCGAAGATCCGCCGACCTTCGCTCACGCCGTCGGCCAGGACCTCGAGGTTCTTCTCCAGCAGGATGACGTCGGCGGCATCCTTGGCGACGTCGGTGGCGGAGTCGACCGAGATGCCCACGTCGGCGGCATGCAGGGCCAGGGCGTCGTTGACGCCGTCGCCGAGAAAGGCGACGCCGCCGCTGCGGCGTTGTACTCGCACGATGCGAGCCTTGTGCTCGGGGCTGACCCGGGCGAACACGGTGGTGCGGGCGATCGCGACCGCGAGCTCGGCATCGTCGAGGGCATCGAGGTCGGCCCCGACGAGGGCGCTGCACCGGGTCGTGTGCCCCGGGTCCGCCAGTCCCAGATCGTGGCAGGCCTTGACGGCGACGGCGGGGTTGTCGCCGGTGACGACCTTGACGACGATGCCCAGGGCGGCCAGACGGGCCAGCGCTGCCGCGGCATCGTCTTTGGGCGGATCCAGGAAGACCAACAGTCCGACCAGGCGCAGATCGTGCTCGTCCGCCGCGGTGGGTGGGCGATCGTCCGTCGTCCGGGTGGCGACAGCCACCACGCGGTTGCCGGCGCTGAACTCGGCGGCCAACGCTTCGTGGGTCGCGGCGGGAACGTCGAGGCAGCGCTCCAGGACGGCCTCAGGTGCGCCCTTGGTGATCAGGGTCGTGATGCCCGCGGCGTCCCTCAGGCTGACGGAGATCATCCGGCGTCCGTGGTCGAACGGCAGCACGCCCACGCGCGTCCGCTCGGTCGACCACTTCCGCTCGGCGGCGGCCGCGGGGGAGTCCCACAGCGCCTGGTCCAGCGCGTTCCCACCGATCAGCCGCGCGGCCGAGGGTGCGGTCTCCGTGCACGACAAGCCGCAGCGCCGCACGTCGGCGGCTGTGGCCGACCCGCTCGGTAGCGCCCGCGCGTACTGGATCCGGCCGTCGGTCAAGGTGCCGGTCTTGTCGGTGAACAGCACGTCGACATCGCCGAGGTCCTCGATGCAGACCAGGCGCTTGACCAGCACCTTGCGGGCCCGCATTCGCCGCGATCCGGACGCCAGGCTGGAGGACACCACCGCCGGCAGGAGTTGTGGGGTGATCCCGACCGCGATGGCCAGCGAGAACAGCAGGGCATCCATGATCGGTTTGTTCAGGGCAATGTTGATCACGAAGATCGACGTGGTCAGGGCGCCCGCGACGTAGACCAACAGCATCGAGAACCGTCGCAGCCCGACCTGGAACGCGGTGTCGACTTGATGGGTGCTCAACCCGGTGGCGATGGCCCCGAACTCGGTGTGCGGGCCGGTGGCCACCACGATGCCCAGGCCGCTGCCCGCATGTACCACGGTCCCCATCAGTGCCGCCCCGGTCAGGTCGCCCAGGGGCGTCCCGGCGGGGACCGCTGCGGTCGACTTCTCCACCGGCAGCGACTCGCCGGTCAGGATCGACTCGTCGCACTCCAGCCCGGTCGCCTCCAGCAATCGCAGATCGGCCGGGACGATGTCACCCAGCCGCAGCCGAACCAGGTCGCCCGGCACCAGCGCCGTGACATCGACCAACACCGACTGTCCCGCGCGCACCACGAGGGCCTGGTGGTGGATCTGGTCGTGCAACGCCTCGGCCGCCTTCTCCGCCCGGTACTCGTTGACGAACCCGAGCCCGACCGACAGTGACACGATCACCCCGATGATCACTGCGTCGCTGCGTTCCCCCACCACGTACGACGCGCCCGCGGCGACCACGAGGAGACCCAGCAACGGCGAGCGCAGTTGATGCCACAGCACCAGCAGGGCGCGGGCTCGGTGCGAGGTCACCGCATTCGGACCGAAGTTCCCCTGCCGCCGCAGGACCTCCTGCTCGTCCAGACCCGACGCCGCATCCACTCCCCAACGGTGCAGTACCTCGTCGGTCTCGCCCGTGGCCGCCGATCTGACCGCGCTCGGTGCGGCCTGCTCCGAGGGTGCAACGCGACTCACCGGGGGCGTCGAATCGCTCACCGAGAGTCCCGAATTGCTCGCCTTGAGTCTGGATTCGCTCACCGGAAGTCCCGGCGAAGGTGAGGGCCGCCCGGCGCCACGGTCAGGTGTGGGGCTTGGGCGGTCCGGTCGGCAGCCGAGGCGAGCCGGATGACCGTGACGAGCACGACCAGAAGCGCCATCAGGACCTCCCGAGGAAGGCGTTCCGCAGGTGCGGAGCGGCCGTCACCGGGGTCCCGGGCAACTACCGGTGATTGTACGCGGGTCACCGGTAGTTCAGCCCGTCTGCGCGGGTATGGTATTCGCGCTCGATCCGGTGTACTTTGAGAGATCCTGTGAGGACAATTCACTCAGCTCCTCATGTACCTCAGCTGCGTGTTCCTCAACTGCTCAGGGCCCCTTGAGGCCCGCGCCACGGTGAAACTCGTGGGCGTTACTCCGGACCTCGGTAGCGCGTCTCGACGACGCACTACGTGAGGAATTCCGATCATGAGACAACGCCGGGTGAGGGAGCGGACCTCCAGCGTCGGTGGCGACAGCGCGACGATCCTCGATGCCGCCGTCGGGGTCCCTGCCGCCGCGGCGGATCCGCCCACGACCGTCGAGCCCCGGTCCACCCGCCTTGCTCCTGCGGCGACGCCAGACGGGCGCTCTCCCCACCGTCCGGTTCGCCACCGTCCGATTCCTCGACTGCCTGAATCCGGGGAGCCGGCGCGACGAATCACCTCTCTGCGGTTGTCCGACTCCGACCTTCTGTTGAGGCGGCATCCCCCTACGCCGACCGAGGAGTCCCATGGGCAGCACCGATAGCCTCAGCACCGATAACTTCAGCACCGATAGCTTCAGCACTGACAGCCTCGGTGCCAACGGCGTCCCGGACGTCGCCTCCCGATCCCAGCACCACTCCCGCGCGCCGTTGAACGGTCAGCAGGTCCACGAGCTCGAGCTCTGGTGGCGGGCGGCGAACTACCTGTCGGTCGGGCAGATCTATCTCCTGGACAATCCCCTGCTCCGCGAGCCCCTGCGCCCCGAGCACGTCAAGCCGCGACTGCTGGGCCATTGGGGTACCTGCCCGGGGATCAACCTGACGTGGGCCCACCTCAACCGCGCGATCCGCGAGCGGGGACTGCAGGCGATGTACGTCGTGGGGCCCGGCCACGGTGGCCCGGCGGCTGTGGCCAACGCCTACCTGGACGGCACCTACAGCGAGGTGTATCCCGATGTCTCCCTGGACGAGACCGGGCTGCGCAGGTTGTTCCGGCAGTTCTCCTTTCCCGGCGGGATTCCCAGCCACGTCGCACCGGAGACGCCCGGTTCGATCCATGAGGGCGGCGAGCTGGGCTACGCCCTCTCGCACGCATTCGGGGCGGTGTTCGACAATCCCGATCTGGTCGCGGTGTGCATGGTGGGCGACGGTGAGGCCGAGAGCGGCCCGGCGGCCACCGGGTGGCACGGCACGTCCTTCCTCAATGCGTCCCGGGACGGGGCCGTACTGCCCGTCCTGGCCCTGAACGGATACAAGATCGCCAGTCCCACCGTGCTCGCCCGCATTCCCGAGACGCAGTTGCTCGCGTTGCTGCGGGGCTACGGCTGGGACCCGTATGTCGTGACGGCCGATGTGGACGCCGACCACGAACAGGTCCACCAGCGGTTGGCCCGGGTCGTCGAGGCGTGTTTGGACGACCTGGACCGGATCCGCACGCGAGCCCGCGCCGGCCAGGACACCGCGCGTCCGACCTGGCCGATGATCGTGCTGCGTACTCCCAAGGGCTGGACCGGGCCCCGGGAGGTGGACGGCGTCCAGGTCGAGGGCACCTGGCGTTCCCACCAGGTTCCGCTCACCGAGACCCGGACCAACCCCGGGCACCTGCGCCAACTGGAGGCGTGGCTGCGGTCGTACGGGCCCGAGGAGCTCTTCGACGAGAACGGCACGATCATCCCCGGGATCACCTCGCTCTCACCCCCGCCCGCCCAGCGCATGAGCGCCAGCCCACACGCCAACGGCGGCACGCTCCGCCGGGCGCTGGTCCTGCCGGACTTCCGTGACTACGCCGTCCCGCTCGCGGGTCCGGGCACGGTCAGTACCGAGGCCACGCGCGTGCTCGGGACCTGGCTCCGTGACGTCATCAGGGCCAACCCGTCCACCTTCCGGTTGTTCGGCCCGGACGAGACCGCGAGCAATCGGCTGCAGGCGGTGTTCGAGGCGACCGACCGGCTGTGGGTCGACGAGCGTCTGCCGGTGGACGAGCATCAGGGACCGGACGGGCGCGTGCTCGAGGTGCTCTCGGAGCACCAGTGCCAGGGCTGGCTCGAGGGCTACCTGTTGACCGGTCGGCACGGACTGTTCTCCTGCTACGAGGCGTTCATCCACATCATCGACTCCATGGTCAACCAGCATGCCAAGTGGCTGAAGGTCACCAACCGGATCGCCTGGCGGGCGCCGATCAGTTCGTTGACGTATCTGCTGACCAGCCATGTGTGGCGGCAGGACAACAACGGTTTCAGCCATCAGGATCCGGGTTTCATCGATCACGTCGTCAACAAGAAGGCCGAGGTCGTTCGCGTCTACCTCGCGCCGGACGCCAACTGTCTGCTGTCGATCGCCGACCATTGCCTGCGTACCACGCAGTACATCAACGTGATCGTGGCCGGCAAGCAGCCCGCACCGGTCTACCTGACGATGACCGAGGCCGTCCTGCACTGCACGCGCGGCATCGGCATCTGGGAATGGGCCGGCAACGAGGACGGTGCGTTGCCGGACGTCGTGATGGCCTGCGCCGGGGACGTGCCCACCTTGGAGACGCTGGCGGCGGTCGCGCTCCTGCGCGAGCACCTGCCCGAGGTGACGGTGCGCGTGGTCAACGTCGTGGACCTCATGCGGCTGGAGCCCGAGACCGAACACCCGCACGGCCTGTCCGACCGGGAGTTCGACTCCCTGTTCACCGCCGACCGCCCGGTGGTCTTCGCCTACCACGGCTACCCCTGGTTGATCCACAGGCTCACCTACCGACGTACCAACCACGCGAACATCCACGTGCGCGGCTACAAGGAGGAAGGCACCACGACCACCCCCTTCGACATGGTGATGCTCAACGATCTCGATCGCTTCCACCTGGTGATCGACGTCATCGATCAGGTTCCCGGCCTGGGGTCGCGGGCGGCGGGCCTGCGCCAGCGCATGCTGGACGAGCGGCTGCAGGCTCGGGCGTGGACGCGCGAGCACGGCGAGGACCCGGCGTACATCCGGGACTGGACCTGGCCAGGCCGGGCCTGACGGCGTCGTCGACCTCGCCCAGAGGTGTTGATCAGATCACGGTCCGCACCTCATCACCCCCGTCGATGTGTCCCCCCGAAACGCCGGTCTCGTGTTCCCCGAGCCCGGACGGGAACCTCACGGGTCGCGTTCCGGCTCGGCAGTGCCAGGAGTACGCGGCCCGTGATCACTCCCGAGGAGCGGCGCGCTGCGGCGCGAGCCCTCGTGACCGCGGAGCCGGAACCGCCCGACCGGCCCGGGGACACCGGGCAGCCGACCGGCATGGTGGGGTGGTTGCGACGGCTCTGCCGGGTGGCGGTGCGGTGCGTTCCGGCCACGGGGTCGGGGGTCAGCGGGATGACCGCCGGTGGCGTCCAGGGCGTCGTGGCCACGTCGGAGCCCTCGTGGGCTGCCCTGGAGGAGACGCAGTTCGCTCTCGGTGAGGGACCGTGCCTCCAGATGTTCGACCAACGCCGACCGGATCTCGAACCCGCGGTGGGCGCGGCGACGGCCGGCCGGTGGCCCGCGTACTGCGCGGCCGTACGGAGTCATGGCGTCCGTGCCGTGTTCGCCTTCCCGCTGCAGATGGGCGCGGTCCGGCTCGGGATGCTGACCGTGTCCCGGACCTCGCCGGGTGATCTGTCGATCACCTCGTTGGCGCAGGTGCTGACCCTTGCCGAGATCGCCGTGGAAACGCTCCTGGACGGGCAGGAACACGCCGAGGGCGACCGGCCGGAGGACACGCTCGACCGGGCCCTGGATTCCCAGTTCGCCGTGTACCGGGCCCAGGGCATGACCATGGTCGATCTGGGGGTCTCTCCGAGGGACGCGATGGTCCGGTTGCGTGCTCATGCCTGTGCCCAGGACCGATCGCTCCGGGATGTCGCGGCCGACGTCGTGAAGGGAGGACTGCGGCTGGAACGTGACGTCCCCTGACCCGCGCTTGTCCGATCACTCCGGAGTGGAACTATCATGAGCGAACGAATGGGGAGGCCCGGATGTCCGCAGTGTCACGGGAACGGCTGGCGGAAGTCTTCGTGGAAATTGCCGACACCCTCGTCGACGACTTCGACCTGATCGAGTTCCTGCGCACTGTCACCGTCCGGGCCGCCGAACTCGTCGACGTTTCCGCCGTGGGGCTCCTGCTGGCCGACGCACACGGGCAACTGCAGTTCATGGCTGCCTCGGACGAACAGACCCGGCTGCTGGAGCTCTTCCAGTTGCAGCACCACGAAGGTCCGTGCCTGGACGCGTTCTCGACCGGCGTGCCGGTCGTCAATGTCGACCTGGCCGGGGCCACCGAACAGTGGCCCCGGTTCGCACCGCATGCGGCTCAACTCGGGTTCCGATCCGTGCATGCCCTGCCGCTGCGCCTGCGGGTGCGCGTCATCGGGGCCCTGAACCTGTTCGGCACCGTCGCTCGGGGCCTGGAGCCCGGGGACGTGAAGGTGGTCCAGGCACTGGCGGATGTGGCGACCATTGGCCTGCTCCAGGAACAGGCGATCCGTCGGGCCGAGATCCTCACCGAACAACTCCAGGGCGCCCTCAACAGCCGGATCGTGATCGAACAGGCCAAGGGTGCCCTCGCCCGCACTCACGGCGTGGACGTCGACCATGCGTTCGAGTTGCTGCGCGGATACGCCCGCAACCACAACCGCAAGCTCCTCGATGTCGCACTCGCCGTCCTCCACGACCCCGCGAGCGTCCTCGAGCTGACCCGGCGCCGGGGAGTTCCCCCTCGCCAGGCCCGCTGACCTGCGGTTTTCATCCCGGGTCAGCACGAACCTGGCGAGCGCGCCGCTGCACCGTCCGGGTGCCGGTGTGCGGAGCGCCCTTCACGTCCGCCGGTCGGCTGTCGATGCTTCTGGATCAGTCGGCACTCGGATCGAGGGGGTGCGCGTGCTCTGCCCATCGTGGCGCGGGGACGTCTCGTCGTCGCCGGTGGACAGTCCGCCGGGGCCTTCGTGCCCTTCTGAGAGCCGGTAGTCACGATCATGCCGAGTGCCCGTTCGCGTCCGGCTCTGGTGGTGACCACGGGGTTCGACGAGTACCAGCAGGAACTCCTGCGAGGTGTTCTCCCGGTGCTTGCGCCGCACGGGCCGGTGCTCGTGATCAACTCCTTCAACTTCACCGAGGAAGGCTTGTCCTTCCCGGTGGAACAACTCATCCGACGAGTCGCGCCCTACGGGGTCCTCGCGACGACCTGTGTCTCCCCGCAGGAGGAGCGGGATCTCGTCGCGGTGCTGACGGACCTGGGTGTGCCCACGGTCCGGATCGGGGTCCGCGTCCCGGGGATGACCTGCGTCCGGGGGGACGACCTGGCCGGGATGCGGGCCGTCATGCGTCACCTCCTGGACGAGCGGGGAGTCCGGCGGCCGGCCCACGCCCGAGGGGTGGCCCATCAACCGGACGCCGTCCGTCGGGAACAGGTGTTCCGCGAGGAGCTCACCGCGCGGGGTATCCCGGTGGACGAGGAACTGATCTTCGATGGTTTCTTCTGGCACGAGACCACCTACCGCGAACTGCGGAGCCTGTTGCAGCGACGACGCGACCTGGACGCCGTCGTGGCGGCGAACGACCTGTCCGCCCTGGGGGCGCTGAAGGCCCTGACCGACGAGGGGCTGCGCGTGCCCGAGGACGTCCTGGTCACCGGCTTCGACAACGACACGTCCGCGCTGAGCTGGCCGACGTTGACCACGGTCGACCCCGCGCTGCGGGAGCAGGGGGCGGCGGCCGCGCGCCAGTTGCTCCAGGAGGTGGCGGGCGGATCCGCCGTGGATGAGGTCCTCGTCCCCTCAACGGTGGTGGTCCGCGGGTCTACCCGTGCGTGGGCCCCCGGAGACCCGGGGCAGTTCGCCGCTGCCGTGCACATCGCAGGTGTGGCCCAGGAGCAGTTGGCGGCACGCGACGCCCTGTGGGCACTGAACTTCGACCTGAGCGCCTGTACCTCCGTGCCCGAGGTCGCCACGACGTTGGCCGGCAGTCACCTGTCCCGGCTCGGTGTGCACCGGTGCTTCATCGGGATCTACACCCGCGACCCGCTCACCCGCCCCGTCCCGGCGGGGGAGCCTGGCGGGACCGGGGAACCCCTGCGGGCACGCGTCGTCCTCGACTACCGCAACGGGCACCAGGAGCCGGTAGCGGACGAGGTCTTCCCCCTCGGCCAGTTGCTGCCCTCCGCGCTGCGGGAGGAACTCGCCACCGGCCTGCTCCTGTTCCAGCCGCTGAGCTCGTCGGAGTCCCCGCTGGGTTACCTGCTCCTGGAGATGGGCCAAGGGGCCAACGTGGCGAGCGACTGGCTCCGCCTGAGTCTCAGCCGCACCCTGGAGACCCTGTTCAGCACTCAGGCGATCAAGAATCACGCCACGAACCTGGAACGCACCGTGGCACGGCGTACCTTCGAACTCGCCTCCCGCTCGGAGCAGCTGCAGGCCGAGGTCGAGGTCCGACGCCGGACCGAGGAACGGCTCCAACAGGCGGTCGCGGATCTCCACCGGATCGCCATGAGCGACGGCCTCACCCAGCTCGCCAACCGGGTCGCCCTGCGCGAACACCTCACCGCGCAGTGGGAGGCCCTGGCCCGGGCGGGCGATGAACTGGCCGTCCTCATGATCGATGTGGACCTGTTCAAGGCCTACAACGACCACTACGGCCACGTGCAGGGGGACGAGGCGCTGCGGACCGTGGCGTCGTGCCTGGCCCGGGCCGCCCGCTGTCCCCAGGACCTGGCCGGGCGCTACGGCGGCGAGGAGTTCGTGCTCATCCTGCCGGGAAGTTCCCTGGAGGCCGCGCGGCTGGTCGCGGAACGGTTCCGGGCCTCGCTGGCCGAGGCCGCCATCCCGCACGAGAGATCCTCCGTCGCCCCGGTCATGACCGCCAGTGTCGGGATCGCCGTCGCGCGGGCCGAGCACGGGCTGGACGCGTGGCAGGTCGTGGAACGGGCGGACCAGGTCCTCTACCAGGCCAAGACCCAGGGACGCGACCAGGTGCGCGGCGTCAGACTGGGACCAGGCCTGAGCATGCCCGGCGTGCCGCAGGCCCGCGCGGCCTCCCCGGGATCGGTGCCGAGTCCGCGGTGACGGAGCGCGCCGGCACCGATCCGGTGACGGAGTAGGCCGGCACCGACCCGGGGAAGGGGAACAGCTGTCCGGTGGCCTCGCCCACCGCGAGCGGGGTCACGTCCTCGCGCTTGACCGCGATCTCGCTCTTGTCCGCCTTCCCGATGACGATCTTGCCTTCCTGGGAGGACGGGTCGGTGTCCGTGATGGGGCCGGCCAGGTTGCCCCGCCTCGGTCGAGGCCAGCCAGGGGACCCCGACCGGCACCACACCCTGGACGACGTCCCCACCGTGCTGGACCACCGGGCGAAGGTCCCGACGATCGTGGCGAGCACGACGTCGATGTCCCGGGGGCGCGGCCGTCCCGAGGCGCGGGTGTCCTGAGCCGGCCTCGGTCACAGGCCCATGTCGCGGCGCAGGGCCACCACCATGCGGCAGTGGTCGACCAGGTCGGCGGACGAGGTCACCTCGCTGGTGTAGTTCAAGCCGTACGGCCAGAAGTGCTGTGAGTCGCCGTGGACGGCGGCAGCCTGGTCCCCGGTGATCGCCCGCAGCTCTGCGGTGGCCGCCGAGCCCGTCCACACTCCTCCGGAGAGATGCGACGCCCACCCGGAGTAGGTGCCCACGCCCACCGTGTGCGAGATCTCGTGCATCGCGGTGATCTGCTGCATCGTCGAGCGGGCACCGAACCGGATCGAGCCGTTGTCACTGCCGTCGGCCGTCGCCACGCTGGGCTCGTACGAGACGGTCAGCGCTTTCGTGATGTTGGTCTGGCAGTTGTAGACGGCCAGGGCCTGATCCATCGCGGTGGTGATGAGCTGGTAGGCACTGAGCTGGTCCGAGGTCGGGTTGGCGGCACGGCTCAGCGTGTAGGTGAGGTGACCCGAGGCGGGGCAGTTGCCCGAGGCGCTCGTCGTCGTGGCCCGCGTGGTGCTCGTCGTCCGCGCCGTCGTCGACGTGCTGGTGGACGACGTGCTGGTGGCCGAGGTCGTGGGGGTGCCCGAGCCCCGGCAGGTGACACCGTTGAGCGAGAATGTGGCGGGCGCCGGGTTGGACGTGGTCCAGGAGCCGATCAGGCCGAGGGTCAGGCTTGCGCCGGTCGCGAGAGATCCGTTCCAGCTCATGCTGGCCGCGGTCACCGTGCTGCCCGACTGGCTCCAGGTCGCGTTCCAGCCCTGGGTCACCTTCTGCCCGGGATCGGGGAAGGTGAACGCGAGGGTCCAGCCGTTGAGGGGATCGCCGAGATCGGTGAGCGCCATCGATCCCTGGAAGCCGCCGGTCCACTGGCTGGTGACCGAGTAGGTGACCTGGCAGGAGATGACGGCCTGGGCCGCAGGAACGGCGGTCACGGACACGCCCAGTGCGGCGAGGGCGGCGGTGAACAGCACGAGTCGTCTCATGGGTGCCTCGGGGTTCTCGGCGGGACAGGGAATCCCGGCCGGACCCGCCTCGCGGTCAGCCGCCGACCTCTCCCGTCGTCGGCGACGGGAGAGTGACCCCGAGCCGGTGCCAGGCCGGCCTGGTGCAGGGGGAGGGTAGATGAGCCGGACTCACCGGTCCATACCCCTCGTGAGATCCTGGGCGCCCTCGTCCGGGGTGCTGCGGGTCCTCCTGCGGGGCCCCGGGGTGCGTGGACGGGCCGTCCCAGGGCTCTGCGGGGCTGATCAACCTCGGGGCAACCGGGGGTGATTAGTGGCGAATGCACGATTTGCGGGATCCTCACCGCCGAGGACCACGTGAGGCGTGTCGCACTCGTTCCCGGGGGGCTCCGCAGTTCCCGTCGGTGGTGACCACGACGTCCTCCCGCGGACCGCGGCTCCTGCCGTCGGTCGCGCGTGGTTCCCCGCGTCCGTGACCGGTTGCGCGCCCGGTACGGCCCGCACCCCACGGTCGTGCTCATCTACCCCTACCTCCACAACACGACCGATCTGGCCGACGCCGTCCAACAGGTCGCCCGGACCCGGGTCAGTCACGGTGACCGGAACATCAAGGTCCTCTACTACGGCGACAACGCCCTCGGTCTGGACCACCTCGGCTGCGACTGGCATCCCTCGCTGCACGACGACCGGCTCCTGGCCGGTGCCCTGACCTCCTTCATCAGTTCGCTCGCGCCGGCCTGGTAAGGGCGGTTCCTCGAGATCGAAGAAGTGGATCGTCCCGGACCAGGAGGAGCGATCCCACTGAGCGAACATCCCGTGCACGGCGGCATCAGCCGGGCCGCGAGCGCGCTCGGACGATGGTCATCTCCTGCGACCCTGGCATGTGTGGATCCCGCTCACGGCGCCTCGACCCTGACTTCGCGACGCTCGTGGTTGGTTGCCGGGAGGGTGATCTCCCGCTGCAGGGGGCAGATCGCGGGTATCCGGCCGTCAGGCTTCTCCGACTCGCCGGTGTCCTCCGAGGCGAGTCGTCCGTGTGCGTCCAAGACCGGCGAGAGACCCAGCCGGCGTAGCCCGAAGCGCGTACCCGCGCAGGACAACAGGTGTCCGAACCGGGCACGATCCGTCGACCGGGTGAGTTTCTGGGCGAGCCGGTCGCAAAGATCCCGGACTTGGAGTGCCTGCTCGCTGTCCGAGGTCGTGTCGCCGGTCGTCGCGGCCGCGAGTGTGGCCAGAGCCGTCGTGAGCGCGAAGGGTTCCATGGTCACGTCGGATTCCTGGAGCAAGGCGATGATCTCGGGCAACATGTCGATCGGCAGGTGGGGCAGATCCTCGATCAATTGCCGTAGCACCAGGTGGCGGTACCGGTGAGTGCCCACTCGGGTAAGCGCGACGGTATAGAGCTGTACCCGCCGGGAGGCCGACTCCGGGGATGTCGGGTCGAGCAGCAACTGTGTGAGGACGTGGGCGTCGAGGACCAGGTGGTCGTCGTCAGCGGCCCACCACTCCATGTCCCCGATCGTGCGCCAGTACGGCATCAGAACGTAGAGGTACTCGCGGACGTCGATCGTCGTCTGCATGAAGGCGGATCTGCGGATCGCTTCCCCGATCTTGCTGTCGCTGGGAATCACGACGTCAGGGGAGAGGAGTTCGCCCTGGCATTCGGTGGAGATCGACGGCGGGTCGGGGGGCCAGGGCAACGAGTCACGCGTCGACACCTCGCTCCCGTCCTCCTGCCGGATCTCCAGGCGCGAGATGGATCCCTCACGGTGCCATGTCACGCGGAAGTTCTGCCACATCCGACGCCGGTCCTCCGGAAGGAGCTGGCTGTGCCAGAGCAGCGACTGGCGGCGCCAGTTGGGTCCCACGGGCTCGCCGACCAACGTGGCCACGTCGACCGGCCCGGTCGCAAGCATCACGGCAAGACACACGAGGTTCGCCGAGAACGCCGCGTGACAGGCCGCCAGAGGCTGGAGACGTGGTTCATACCCTGAACGCGACCAGGTGGGATGTGGGAATCCGGCCTCGGGGAGCAGCTCGAGGACCAGATCGTGACAATCCCTTCGGGCCTGCGGGCTCAACCTGGTGAGCATGCCGCGGCAGAAGTCCCGCAGGGGAGCTCGTCGGGTGATGGTGGCGAACGACAGGGCCGCATACAGGAAACCGGCGTCCAGCGTCGGCTGTGGACGGCGGCGTTGGTGCACGCGCTCGGCGGCCAGGTCGACCAGGCTGTCGACGATCCAGCGTGCTGCGAGGAAATCACCGAAGGTGGAGTGCAGGAACTCGAAGCTGTTCTCCGGGAGTCCGGTGTCCCGGGTGGCTCGGGACTGGTGGATGAAGAAGAAGCGGCCGACCAGGATCTGACCTGCGGTGAGGGCACGGCTGACCCCGGTGTCGTCGGTGGCCAGGAGATCCCGTGGTCCGAGAAGCCCGGGAACGTCGTTGTCCAGTTCGGTCTCGGTGATCACGTCGCCACCGTGGTTGAGCATGGCGAGACCGACTGCGCTCAGCCGGCGCCACTCGGCCTCGACAGCCTGGTCCCGTTGCTCGACCGAGTAGCTACTGGCGTGGCGCCCCACCTCGCGGCTGATGAAGTCGCCGAACAGCCGCTCGTACAGTTCGACGCGCTCCATGACGCCCTGGTCCTTGACGCTTCGCGTGTTCTGCAAGGCGTTCTCGCTCGCGTCGTACAGGGCGAGCAGCAGGAGCAACAAGGGCTGTCGTGCCAGCTCCTCGTGGATGAGTGCGATCTCGGCCGGTAATGGATGCAACGAGCGATCGCGCAGATTGTGATGGTTGGCGTCGTTCCACACCGCAAGCCATGTCCGGACCTGCGCTTCGTCGAACGGCTCCAGGCGGACCACGACCGACCCCTCGGGAAAGCGCGCCCGATCAGCGACGACGGTCCGGCTGGTGACAAGGACGGCGAGGGGGCGGCCCAGCTCCGCCTCGCGGCGTTGGAACTCCTGGATCTCCTCAAGGTAGTCGGCCCTGTTCATCCCGGTGGCCTGCAGGAGCTCGTCGAAGCCGTCCATCATGATGATCGGCAGGGCGTTGCCGGACCGTCGTCCCAGGTCAGGCCACGTGATCCGCTCGCCGAGCATCTGGTAGAGCGCTTCCTCAATTTGAGCCTGAACTGAGGTGTCGGCCGGGACGTTGCGCAGCTCGACGCGGGCGACGAGGAAATCGGACTCCGGCAACTGCGCAGCGAGGATCTTCGTCAGGACCGATTTCCCCGAGCCCGGGTGGCCGAGCACGACGAGTGGCCCGGCTGTGGCAGCCGTGCTCGTGAGATGGCCGATGAGCACGGTCTGCAGATCGTCGAAGCAGGGCTTGTCCAACCACCAGGCCTCCGTCGCCGGATGATCGGAGGGTCCCGCCACGGCGACCCGCGCCCGCGGGTTCACATAGATGCTGCCCAACGAGGGCAGCACGACGTGCATCGGGGCGTTGGCGGAGGCCAACACGGGCCGATCGAGTTGTGCCCGGTGAAGCTTGGCCAGTCCGGTGCGGATCTCGTCCACCGTGCCGTCCCCGCACCGGGTGGCCAGGAGCGTCCCGATGTCGCGTAACCCGACGCGTACCTCGGTCAGTTGGGTGCGGACATCGGAGAATGACTCCCGCAGCGCCGTCCTCGTCGCTTGCGCGTCGACCAGGCCCGCCCAGATGGCGAACTCCGGTACCTGGGCGGCGAGCGATCGGTACTCCTCCTCGTACCGTTGTACCGCCAGTTGTGGCACGCGTTCCGTGATCTGGTCGAGAACGGGACTCGTCTGGTCGCCGTGGCTCTCCGCAGCGCTCAACCCCAGGAGGAACCGGCGAGCGGCGGCCGCCACCATGCGGTAGTGATCCTCGAGAACCGCGAGGGTGGACTCGAACGGCTGCAAGGGGGTGGGAATGGGAATCGGTGTCTCGAGGAGTGCGGTGACGAGATCCGCGGAGTCACGGCTCGGCCATCGTCCTGCCCAGATGGCGACCTGCTCAGCCCTGGACATTCGCAGGGAGCGAAGACCCAGCTGCGGGTCTTCGCGCAGGACGTCGCCAAGAGCTTCGTAGAACGCCGTGACGACGATCACGGCGTGGGCGGCGGCCAACCGCTGTGACCGGTCGAACCGGCGTAGGCCGGTCAACCGTGCGGAGAGCTTCTTCGTTGTCCGACGGCTCCAGGAGATGAACTCGTCCCGGAGCCCGAACAGGTCGATCCCACCAGCACTTCCGACCGTGACCGCGGCGGCAGAGGCGCTGAGTATCGCCGTCACGGTGCTCAGGACGGGGCCATCGGCGGCATCGAGTAGACGGACGGCGTCCGCACAGGACAGAGAACGAGAACGCACACTCCGGACAGTAGTGGATCAGTTACGGTGAGTCATAGTTGGGTACCAGGAGTGCTCACTGAGGGACCGAATCCGGCGGCGGGTCGCCTGCCTGGGGGTGTCTGGCCCCGCGACGACGTGGCCGGTGCCTGCTCGGGCACCTCGCCGACCTCGCTACCCTGCAGGTCCTCACTGCTGTCACCCAGGGCTCCGGCGCCCACCGTCCCGTGCGCTCACCGTCCCGTGGGGGGAAGCGGCCCCCACCCTCCGGGTGCGCGGGCGACTGGCTGGACGCCGCACCGTTGCTGTGGAGCTCTGGGGTGTGAGTCATGGACGTGTCGTCCACGACTTTGGGCAGGTCGTTCCCTAGTCTGATTGCTGGCTGC
>Ga0265334_10000523_pt1 | contig 19687 bp, 14 predicted proteins | sample 42023metaG_FD_192442 | JGI IMG/M metagenome (GOLD analysis project Ga0265334, IMG submission 192442) | Rhizosphere microbial communities from Carex aquatilis grown in University of Washington, Seatle, WA, United States - 4-20-23 metaG | ecosystem: Host-associated > Plants > Roots > Rhizosphere... | reverse complement strand
ACGACTACGCGGGAAGTCGCGAACGACACCATCGCCGCGGTGGCGACAGCACCGGGCCGCGGCGCAATCGGTGTCCTGCGTATTTCCGGACCGCGTGCAACGGATATCGCCCAGCGTATTGCCGGCTATGTTCCGCCTGCGCGCATGGCAACGCTGCGTGCGCTGCGCGATGCCGGCGGCGCCATTGTCGATCGCGGCCTTGTTCTCCACTTCCCCGCTCCACATTCCTTCACCGGAGAAGACGTTATCGAACTGCAGGCGCATGGCGGCCCGGTCGTGCTCGATCTGCTACTGCAAGCCGCCTGTGCGGCCGGTGCGCGGCCGGCACGCGCAGGTGAGTTTTCCGAGCGCGCATTCCTTAATGGCCGACTCGATCTCGCGCAGGCCGAAGCGATCACCGATCTCATCGATGCCGGGAGCGCCGCCGCCGCGCGCGCCGCCGTGCGCTCGCTCGACGGCGAGTTCTCGCGACGCGCGAACGAACTGGTCGACACTCTGATCGGTTTGCGTGCCGATCTCGAAGCCGCACTCGATTTCGCCGACGAAGACGACGTGCCGTGGTTGTCGCTGCAAAAACTGGTCGAGCGCATCAGACAGCTCGATGCCCAGCTGTCGCAACTGCTGCGCGAGGCCGGTCAGGGCCGGCGGCTGCGCGAAGGCCTGGTGGTCGCCATCGCCGGTCGGCCTAATGTCGGCAAGTCCACGCTGCTGAACCAGCTCGCCGGTGCGGATGTCGCCATCGTTTCCCCGATCGCCGGCACTACGCGCGACGTATTGCGCGAAAACATCATCATCGACGGCATGCCGCTGACCGTGATCGACACCGCCGGACTGCGCGAGACCGACGACCCGATTGAACGCGAAGGCGTCGCGCGCGCGCGACGTGCGCTTAACGTGGCGGAAGTCGCGCTGTTCGTCATCGACGACAGTAGAGATATCGAACCCGCCGACTCCGAATTGCTGGCCACCCTGCCCGCGACTGCGCGACACATTCTTGTTCGCAACAAATGCGATCTCAGCGGACATCCGCCCGGCCGTATCGATGATCCCGCCATGCCGACGATCCGACTGTCCGCCGTGACCGGCGCGGGAGTCGATCTTCTGTGCAAAGCCCTGCTCGAAGTCGCGGGCTTCGCAGCCGGCGCGGAAGCCAGCGTATTCAGTGCGCGCACACGGCACCTAGAAGCGCTTCGCCACGCGCAAACACACATCGTCGCCGCACGGACGCTCACCGGCCAGAAAGCGGCTGCGGAACTCATCGCAGAAGAGCTACGTCTTGCGCAGAACGCCCTTGAAGAGATCACCGGCCGTTTCACGCCCGACGACTTGCTCGGACGCATTTTCTCGACGTTCTGTATTGGGAAGTGATTGAGCGTTTTTAATCTGTAACAATTTGTTAATGCTAGTTTTTTCGTCAGACGACACACGCTCCTCTCGTGGCGACAGGGGGCATCAATCGATACGTCAAGAGCCCCCGATTTATACGCGGACTACCCGAAACGGACTACCCGAAGCGGCAAATTGTTATGCCATCTTTGGCGGAATTTGGCGTTTCGTTGCCCAGGGGCCGTTCTAAAATAGCGGCGGGCGCGCGGGATGTTCCTAACGATGCCTTTGATGAGATCCATGAAATGAACGATGTATCCGAAGCGAAGCGAAGCGCGGAGCCGCGATCCAAGAAAAAAAACGAAGCGGCTGTATCCGCGCCACATTCTCAGGGCTCCTACCGGCCGAAGCATAAGGTCCGGTTCATCAGTGCGGCTTCGCTGTTTGACGGGCACGATGCGGCGATCAACATCATGCGGCGCATTTTGCAGGCGACCGGCGCCGAGGTCATTCATCTGGGCCACAACCGCTCGGTTGGCGAGATCGTCAACGCCGCGCTGCAGGAAGATGTGCAGGGCATCGCGATGACTTCCTACCAGGGCGGCCACGTCGAGTACTTCAAGTACATGATCGATCTGCTGCGGCAGCACGGCGGCGGCAACATCAAGGTATTCGGCGGCGGCGGCGGTGTCATCGTGCCGGCCGAGATCAAGGAATTGCACGATTACGGCGTGACGCGCATTTACTCGCCGGAGGACGGCCAGCGGCTCGGCCTGCAGGGCATGCTCAACGAAGTAGTGCAGATGTCGGACTACGACCTCTCGCCGCTGGCGCCGTCGCCGGCGGAAGCACTCAAAGCGCTTCGCAGCGGCGACCGTCGTGCGCTCGCCCATGTCATCAGCGCGCTCGACAATAATCACTACCCCGACGCGGTGCGCAAGGCGATTACTGAGGCGGCCGACGACCTGACGGTGCCGACGCTGGGTATCACCGGCACCGGCGGCGCCGGCAAGTCCTCGCTGGTCGACGAGATCGTGCGCCGCTTCCGGCTCGATCAGGACGACCAGCTGCGCATTGCCATCATCTCCATTGATCCGTCGCGCAAGCGCACCGGCGGTGCGCTGCTCGGTGACCGCATCCGCATGAATGCGATCGACCACCCCAATATCTTCATGCGCTCGATGGCCACGCGCGATACCGGCTCGGAAGTTTCCGCGGCGCTGCCCGAGGTCATCGCGGCATGCAAGGTGTCGGGCTTCGATCTCATCCTGGTGGAGACCTCCGGCATCGGCCAGGGTGATGCCGCCATCGTCGAGCACGTCGACGTCTCGCTGTATGTGATGACGCCGGAATTCGGCGCCGCCAGCCAGCTCGAAAAGATCGACATGCTGGATTTCGGCGATTTCATTGCCATCAATAAATTCGACCGCAAGGGTGCGGAGGACGCGTTGCGCGACGTGCGCAAGCAGTATCAGCGCAACCGAGAACTATTCAGCACGCCAACCGACCAGATGCCGGTGTTCGGCACCATGGCCTCGCGCTTCAACGACGACGGCGTCACCGCGCTGTACCAGGCAATGCTGCCCCGGCTTGAGTCGCACGGTCTGAAGATCGCCGCGAACCGGCTGCCGGCGGTTGCCGTCCGTCATTCGACGGCGTCGCGCGCCGTGGTGCCGACGGGGCGCGTGCGCTACCTCGCCGAGATCGCGGAGGCCGTGCGCGGTTATCACGGCGAAGTGTTGAAGCAATCGCGCGTGGCACGCGAGCGTCAATCGCTGCGGACGGCGCAGCAGCTGTTCGCCGATAGTGGCAAAGACGTCAAGGATTTCGGCGAGTTGATCCTGCGCAAGGACGGCGAACTGACGCAGCAGGCCAAGCGCTTGATCGACGGCTGGCCGGCGTTGCAGAAGACCTATTCCGGCGACGAGCACGTCGTCAAAATCCGGGACAAGGAAATCCGCACGACATTGACGACGGAATCCCTGTCGGGCACCAAAATCCGCAAGGTGGCGCTGCCACGCTTCGAGGACGATGGCGAAATCCTGCGCTTCCTGATGAAGGAGAACGTGCCGGGCGAATTCCCATACACCGCCGGTGTATTCCCGTTCAAGCGCGAGAACGAGGACCCGACGCGCATGTTCGCGGGCGAGGGCGATGCTTTCCGCACCAACCGTCGCTTCAAGCGCGTCTCGGAAGGCATGCCGGCCAAACGTCTGTCGACCGCGTTCGACTCGGTGACGCTATACGGCGCCGATCCGGACGAGCGACCGGATATCTATGGCAAGGTCGGCAACTCGGGCGTATCCATTGCCACTCTCGATGACATGAAGGTGCTGTACTCCGGCTTCGATCTCTGCGATCCGGCCACCTCGGTGTCGATGACCATCAATGGTCCGGCGCCGATGATCCTGGCGATGTTCATGAACACGGCCATCGACCAGCAGATCGATAAATTCACGACGGAAAAGGGGCGTGCGCCGAACACCGACGAGGCGGCGGTGATCCGCAAGAACGCACTTTCCAGTGTGCGTGGCACGGTGCAGGCCGATATCCTGAAAGAAGATCAAGGCCAGAACACCTGCATCTTCTCGACTGAATTCGCGCTGAAGATGATGGGTGATATCCAGCAGTACTTCGTCCACAACAACGTTCGCAACTTCTACTCGGTATCGATTTCCGGCTACCACATCGCCGAGGCCGGCGCGAACCCGATCTCGCAGCTTGCCTTCACCCTCGCCAATGGTCTCACCTATGTCGAGGCGTATCTCGCGCGTGGCATGAGCATCGACGATTTCGCGCCGAACCTCTCATTCTTCTTCAGCAACGGCATGGACCCGGAATACTCGGTGATCGGCCGCGTCGCCCGCCGTATCTGGGCGGTGGCGATGAAGAATAAGTACGGTGCCAACGATCGCTCGCAGAAACTGAAATATCACGTGCAGACCTCGGGGCGCTCGCTGCACGCGCAGGAAATGGCTTTCAACGACATCCGCACCACGCTGCAGGCACTGATCGCGATCTACGACAATTGCAACTCGCTGCACACCAACGCCTACGATGAGGCCATCACCACCCCGACCGACGAATCGGTGCGCCGGGCCATGGCGATCCAGCTCATCATCAACCGCGAGTGGGGCTTGGCCAAGAACGAGAATCCGAACCAGGGTGCCTACATCATCGACGAGCTGACCGATCTGGTCGAAGAGGCCGTGCTCAAGGAGTTCGAGGCGATCGCCGCGCGTGGCGGCGTGCTGGGTGCGATGGAGACCGGCTACCAGCGCGGTAAGATCCAGGAAGAGTCGCTGTATTACGAGCACAAGAAGCACGATGGCTCGTATCCGATCATCGGCGTCAACACCTTTCGCAATCCACATGGCGATGCGGCGCAGCACGAGATCGAGTTGGCGCGCTCGACCGAAGAGGAGAAGCAGCGTCAGCTCACGCGACTACGCGAGTTCCAGGGCCGCAACGCGGCGGAAAACGGACCGATGCTGGAACGCCTCAAGCGCACCGTCATTGAGGACGGCAACGTTTTCGAGGTGCTGATGGACGCCGTGCGCGTCTGCTCACTGGGACAGATCAGCGGCGCGCTGTTCGAGGTCGGCGGACAGTACCGCAGAAATATGTAGCCCGGACGGCAACGCGTCTCGAAGCACTCCCCAAGTAAAAAGCCGCGTTGCCCAGTCAGGACAACGCGGCTCGATGTTTGCAGCTCAGCGCACTCGTGACGTTTCAGCCCGGCAGCAAAGTCTTCAGAGGTGTTGCTTCATCTCGCAGCCGTCCAGCGTCGACCAGCATGCGCGCCGCGACCATGCGTTTGGCCATCATGAATTCCGCTGGTCTGTTCACCGCATCGGCGGAAATCATGACGCCGTCTTTCAAATAGAAAGCCATGAAGCTGTTGGCGTTCAGGTCGCCGCGTATCACCAGCGTGTCGTAGCCTTGGGAAAGTCCCACCATCTGCAGCTTGAGATCGAACTGATCGGACCAGAACCAGGGTACGGCATCATAAGGGCGCGGATTGCCCAGGATCGTGCTCGCCGCCACTCGCGCTTGCTCCAGGGCGTTAGGCACGGATTCCAGGCGCACACGGCGGCCGAGAAAGACGTTTTCATGATTCGTACAATCGCCGGCTGCAACGATGTTAGGGTCGGAGGTTACGGTGAAGCGATCGACGACGATGCCGTTCGAAACCTCCAGACCTGCGGCATCGGCCAACTCCGTGTTTGGAATCAACCCGACGCCGACGATGACCAGATCGGCCGGCAGTACATTGCCGTCCGCGAGCACGACTTGATTGACTTGCTCTCCACCTTCCAGCGCGTGCACACCGACGCCGGTACGGATGTCGACGCCTTTGGCGCGGTGCATCCGCTCATAGAAAGCGGAAATTTCAGGTGCGGTGACACGCGCCAGCACACGGGGCAGAGCTTCCACTACAGTGACGTGGAGGCCCTTCTTGATACCCACCGAGGCCGCTTCCAGGCCGATATAGCCCCCGCCGATGATGACCAACCGCCGGCCCGCCGTGATCTGTGTCTTGAGCCGGTCGATATCGGTAATGGTGCGCACGTAGTGCACATTGGGTTTGTCAGCGCCGGGGAGTGACAGATGCCGCGGACGCCCGCCGGTGGTTAGCGCGAGCTTCTCGTAGGTCAGCGTAGTCCCATCGTCCAGACGCACGCAACGCGTCGCGCGATCGATAGCTTCGACGCCAATCCCGAAGCTGCATTCGATACCCTTTTTTTCATACGCTTCGCGGGACTTGAAGAACAGCGACTCCACCTTCATATCGCCCGAAAGGTACGCTTTGGAAAGCGGGGGTCGTTGGTACGGTGCGTAGGCTTCGTCGCCAATGAGCACGATGCGGCCGCTATAGCCCTGCTGCCGCAGGGAGCTCGCCAGTTCGCCGCCAGCCTGACCAGCGCCGACAATAATGGTGGTTGCTGACATATTCTCTCTTATCGAACCTCATTGACGCCGCTACCCGCGGCACAGGGTGCAGCCCGGTTTCACCGCTCCGGCATCGCGGCCGGTGAGCGTCAACTTCATTGATCGCTGCCGGGGAAGAACTGACGGCCTGAAGAAGATAGTCGGAGCCAGGCGCTGCGGCAACTGAACCGCAATGTTGTTCATCGCTGTGCTACGCTCAATGCACGTTAGGACTGGTAGGTGACCGGTATACTGAGACGATCGCCTGCCCGCGTTCCTGCGGCATTCACCCATGACCGATCCCAAGACAATCAAGGCCTGGAGCTGGCGCAGCTTCGGCTCCTATGACGGCCTCAGGCTAGAAACGCGACCGTTGCCGCAACCCAGCCGCGACGAAGTGCTTGTGCGGCTGCGTGCCAACTCACTTAACCAACGCGACATCATGGCGGCCCGCGGCACGTTGCCGCGCTCGGGCGAGGCAACGGGCGTTATTCCGCTCTCGGATGGCGCTGGCGAAGTGGTGGCGGTAGGCGAGGACGTGCGCAGCCTCGTGGTGGGCGATCGCGTAATCGGTCTATTCTTCCGACGCTGGCAAGCTGGCCCACTGCGACCGGAGTACGGGCGTGCTACACCGGGCAGCGATATCGACGGCCTATTGACGCAATATGCAGTGCTGCCGGAGGCCGGCGTACTGCGTTTTCCAGGACATCTCAGCCACGCCGAGGCCGCGACTCTACCGTGCGCCGCGGTCACGGCCTGGTCCGCGTTGTTTCCGAAGAGCGGTCTGCTGCCCGGCGAAACGGTACTGGTGCTCGGCAGCGGCGGCGTTTCGCTGTTTACGCTGCAAATGGCCAAAGCCGCCGGCGCGCGCGTGATTGTCACCACGTCGAGCGACGAACGCGGCGAGCGCTTGAAGCAGCTCGGCGCCGACGGCGTGGTTAACTACCGCACGCAGGCCGACTGGCCGCAGCAGGTGCGGGCGCTCACCGGCGGTGGCGGTGCGGATGTCGTGGTCGAAACCGGCGGCGGTGGTACGTATCTGCAGTCGCTGCAGGCGGCCGGATGGAATGCGCGCATTGCGCTCGTGGGCTTGATCACCGGCATCAAGGATCCGGGTGACAGCCTTACCCCGATTCTGTTTCAGAATCTCACCGTGCGCGCGGTGCAGGTCGGCAGCCGCGCCGATGTCGAGGCGATGCTGCGCTTCATCGATACGGTGAAGCTCAAGCCGATCATCGACAGCCGCCACCGCTTCGAGGACGCGCCTGCGGCCTATCGCCGCCTGGAAAGCGGCCAGGCCTTCGGTAAAGTCGTGATCGAACATGAAGCTGCGGCAAGCAATTGAGAATGCAGCGATGGTGAAGAAAGATTGTGTTGGTATGGGCGTAGCAGCAGATGCCTGCGAAGCCTTCGGTTTATCCACCGTGCTGAGGGAGCACTGAAATGAGTAACAACCCCGTTGCGCCGCCGCCATGGCCGGCAGAGGATTTTTCGGTTTACGGACCCGTCGAGACCCGGCCGGTCGGCAAAGTGCAGGCCTACGTCGGACGCGCGATGCATCGCAACTGGGTTTCGATCCCCCATGTCACGCATCACGATGACGCCGACATCACCGATTTCGAGCAGCGCCGCAAGGAATGGAACAGCGCCCATCCCACTCAGAAGCGCTCGTTGCTGTCGGCGCTGGTGAAGGCGTCCGTTGCTGCGCTGCAGCGCTATCCGGCATTCAACGTTTCTCTGAGTGCGGATGGAGCGACGCTGTTTGCCAAGCAGTACTTCCACATCGGCGTCGCCGTCGATGTGCCGAGCGGACTGCTCGTGCCCGTGCTGCGCGATTGCGACAAGAAGAGCATCGACCAGATCACGGATGAAGTCACCCGGATCTCGGAGAAGGCGCGCACCAAGGGACTCGCCTTGGCCGAGATGTCCGGCGGCTGCATTACCTTGTCATCGCTCGGGCATATCGGCGGTACCGGATTCACGCCGATCATCAACGCTCCGGAAGTGGCGATTCTTGGCATATGCCGTACGCGCCAACAATTTGTACCGGATGCGGAAAGTCGTCCGGTTCTGCGGCAACTCCTGCCGCTGTCCCTGAGCTACGATCACCGTGTCATCAATGGCGCGGACGCCGCGCGTTTCACGCGTGCGATCGCGGAGTGGCTCGAACAATACAATTTCACTTAGGGCCTGTTAGCACTAACTCGGATCGCTGCGATCCCCGCACGGATGCGGGCTCGCTGAAGTGACTTATCACCACCGCTGTGCAGCCCTACGCCGGAGACTTCACTGGTAAGGCATCGGTATAACCAACAGCGATGTTGACCAACGACTATGCAGCAGGGTAGGTTTAGAAACGTGTAGCGATCCATGAATCGCTGCCGCGCATTGATGCAGCGCTCGAAATATTCAGTCGACGTGCAAGGGGTCTATAACACTACCAGCACTGCCCGAGCCCGAATTCCTGGGCGAGTCGTGAGTCCCTGCCACCTGGCGAGGCCGACGGGAAGACACGGTTGAGGTAGCAGATGAGCGAAGTGATTTAGTGTTAACAGGCCCTAGTTTCCTGGAGTTGCCTCACCCATGAATTTCGATCTTTCCCAAGATCAGCAAATGATGCGCGATAACTTCGCGCGTTTTCTCGACGAGCAGTGCAGCATGTCGCGAGTGCGTGCCGCGCAGCCGTCAGGTTTTGATCCGGTGCTGTGGACCGGGCTGGCAGAGCTGGGCACCTTTTCATTGCGCGTGCCGGAGGCACCGTGGGCAGGCGTCGAAAAGAAGCCCAAATTTGCCTATGGTCCCATGGCCAAGCTGTTTTCTTCGGAGAAGTTCCTCAAGGACTCGGCCGATCTTTTGAACCTGACCGCGCCCTACTCGCTGTCGAAGCGCAAGGGGCCCGCAGGCTTTCTCAACCAGTGCTATCGCCACGCACAGGGAACGACGATTTACGGCGGCACCAGCGAGATCCATCGCAGCATGATTGCAGAGCGTGCGCTGGGACTACCGCGCACGCGCGCCTGAGAGAAGAGGAGAACGAACGTGTCCGAAGCCCCACATTTGCTGACCGAAGAAGACGGCGCAATCCTGATTGCGACGCTGAACCGGCCCGAAAAACTCAACGCGCTGACCGCGCAGACGATGGCGCTATTTGAGACGGCGGTGCATCACTTTCGTGATACGCCTTCGCTCAAAGTCATGCTGATCCGGGCAACCGGTCGCTATTTCTGTTCCGGCGCGGACCTGCGCGACGGTGCCGGCAATTCCGGCCCGGATAAAACCGGATCGGCTATCCGCGAAAGACACCGGCTCAAGCTGCACGGAATGCAGCGGATCTACGATGAGATGGAGGCGATCGAGAAGCCTTTCGTCGTGGCGCATCAGGCGACCTGTGTGGGCGGTGGCTTGGAACTGTCGCTGTCCTGCGATTTCCGGCTGGCTGCCAAGAGCGCGCGCTATTCCTTTCCGGAAGGCAAGTTCGGCGTGCTGCCCGCTTCGAACGGTGTCAGCCGCCTGGCGCGCATCATCGGTACGCACTGGGCGCGCTACCTCATCATGGCCAACCTCCCCGTTGACGCGGATCGCGCGCTGATCATGGGGTTGGTTCACGAGGTGTTTCCGGACGAGACCTTCGAAGCGGATGTGATGGGTTTCTGTCGTCATCTGGCCGACCAGAATGGCGAACAGATGGGTACAGCCAAGCTTGCCATCGAGCTGGCGCACGACGTCGGTTTGGCACAGGCACGCAATGTCGAACGCATGGCCAACAGTGTGCTGATGCTCAACCCCGATTACCTTGAAGGGATGAAGCGCTACGTTCAAGGAATTGGCAATAAAGGGAAAAGCAGCTGACTTACAGTCGTCGGCGAGGTCGGACGGACCGCGCTATAAAATCTGAAACGCCGAAGCCGGCAATCAGGCAAGCAGCCGATCAGGAGTGCTGCTGGAGCCGACGCACTGCCAGCTCTCGCAGATCAGCCGTCTTGACCTTGTTGGTGCCTGTCAGCGTCAGATCGGATTCTTGCAGAAACAATATGCGGCGCGGAACCTTGTAGCTCGACAACCGGCGGCCGACGAATTCGCGGATGGCCGCTTCCTGAAGCGGGACGCCGGCCTGTGGGACCACGCAGGCGACGACCATCTCTCCCAGCGTTTCATGAGGCACGCCAACGACCTTCGCCACTTTCACGCCGGGATACTCCACCAGCACTGTATCGATCTCCAGCGGCGATACGTTCGCGCCGCCGGTCTTGATGATGTCGTTAAGGCGGCCTTGCCAGTGCAGCCGGCCCTTTTCGTCAATGAAGCCGCCATCGCCTGTTCGGAAGAAGCCGTCCTCATCGAACACCTTTTCGGGAGAGGTCTTCAAGTAACCAAGCATGAGTGTCGGACCCTTGACCGCGATTTCGCCGCTCTGCCCTTGCGGCAATAGCGCGCCGGAAAGCGGATCGAGTATGCGGATCGTATTGCCCGGCAGCGGCGGACCATGGTTGCCTTCGTAGTCCTCCCTTGGAGTTCCGCTGGCATAAGCAGTAACGATGGTCAGGGTCTCGGTGTTGCCGTACACGGCAATGGGTTCGTCCCAGGTTGTCCGCACGGTGGGATGTCCGCGCAGCGGCGAGGTCTCGCTGACATAGCGCAGCGCGCTCAGATCCACCTGTGGGTAGACCAGATCCGAGACGAGGCGCGCCCATTGGTGCGGCCACGCTAAAGGCAGGGTGACTTTCTCTGCAGCCATGAGCCGCAGTGCTTCGCCGGGAACGAAATAGCGCTGCAACACCAGGCAGCCGCCCGCGGCGAAGGTCGCGCCGATCGCCATAGCGAAGTTGCCGGACCAGAAGAAACCGTTGGCCGCCCAGGTCCGCACGTCGCGATCGATACCGAAGATGCGTGCCCAGCGCCAGCACTGGACCGCCGCGGCCCGATGGCTCTGCATCACACCCTTGGGTCGCCCGGTCGAGCCCGACGAAAAGAAAATCATTGCCAGGTCCGCCGATGCGATCTCGCTGCCGATGGCTTCGATCAGCTCATCGCGCACGCCATCGGCGCGCTCGAGGAAGGCCGACCAGGTCGCGATACCCTGCGCGTCGATCAGGTCATCGATGCAAACCACCGAGCGCAGGTAGGGCAGGCGCAACGAGCGCAGCTCGCCGACGATGCAGTTTTTCAGCTCCGGACACAGCGATAGCAGGTCGGCAGCGAAATCGCGGCCTGGTACCGAGCGCTCGAAGAACAACATCGATACATCGGCCAAGCGCAGTTGCTGCTCGAGTTCGCTGACCGTGGCGAACGAACTCAAGGCGACACAGGTTCCGCCCGCCAGCGTGATGCCGAACATCGCCACGATCCACTCCGGGCGGTTCGTCGCCAGCAGACCGATGCGAGCGTCTTTGCCCATTCCGCTGGCAACCAGCGCGCGCGCAATGCGAACCGACTGTTGCCATACCTCGCGATAGCTCATCCGGACCGGTTCGCTATCAGCGGCGCGGAAGTTCAGGGCTTCACGATCGGCGTACGTGCCACTGACTTCGCGGAGAAACCCCGGCAGCGTCAGCGTGCCCAGTCGCGGCTCGGTCTCCAGAGCCGTGCCGCGGACAATGGAAAGGGCTGCAGCATCCGAGTTCATATTTGCTCGCTTATGAACAACTGTGTTGATTTATTATACATGAGCAATCGGAGCAGCCTCCCTCGAGCACGGAGCACCGCGAAAGCCTTCGAACGATGCGAGAGAATCAAAGAATTCCAGCGTTATCCAAGCGAGTTGTGCCGGCGCATGTCCAACCCTGAACTTCCGAAACGTGCCGGCTTCGTCATGGGGACCAACGATCTCGCGAAGGAACTTCGGGCGCAGTTCGATCATTGCGGGTACCACTGGCGATCAAAGTTAGAGTTAACAGGCCCTAGATCAGGCCGATCGCCGTAAGATTCCCAACGAGATCAGCGCGACGGCGGATGCTTTTCGGGGCGCATCGTGCCGTGCAGGCTAAGGCGCAGCAATTCGCGCGAAAAGCGTTTAGCCAACTGCCGTCGCTCCTTCGCATTCCGCGCGTGAACCCTGGCCCACACGGGCCACAGAAAAGTACCGGCAAGTATGAGCACCGATGCTACTTCAACGTCGATACCAGGTACGGCGAGCTCCGTTTTGGCGAACTTTGCAAAGTTCGACCGATACTGCCGCCAGAACTGATCATTGGCAGGTCGCCGCGAGCGCAATAACTCAAATAGCCAGACGCGGCCGAGCTCGGGATTTTCCATAGCAAAGTCAGTGAGACGTTCCGTCAGCGTTTCCGCGCTGATGGTCTCCACCGGCTGATTTGCCGCGAGGGCAGGATCGCCGAAAACTGAGCGATACAGTTTATCGCTCACCCAGGCCGCGGTGGCTTCGATCAACTGCTCGCGCGTCTGGAAATGCTGGTAGGCGGTGCCGCGGTTCACTCCTGCGCGCTGCGCCACTTGGGCGACGCTCAGACCCTCCGAGCCATCTTGGGCGAGCACCAGCCGCGCGGCTTCCAATATCGCCTCGCGCGTCTTTTCCGGATTGCGCTTTCTGCGGGGCGCGTCCCCTTTAGGTCGAGCGGCCATACTGTCCCGATAGTGACGAATTCACCTGAACCTCTCCGCACAAAGTAAAAAATATGAAGCGAAATGCACAGATCTGGCCAGTTTTGATCGCCGTGACGACACGGCGGCTGGCCGAGGTCTCTCCCAAGCCTCGCAGCACAACTACATACTATGCGCCACCATTCACTCTCATTCGGTCGGTTTCTGGGGCCTCATGATCTCAGTAACCGGCTTGCTGTCCGATGGATCGGTCACCGGAACGCTGCGATCCGTCGGTTCGCAATGAAATGTGCGACACCGCTTCGCTCCTTACGGCCCGATCTTAGGCTGGAGTAGGGTGAATTATAAACATCCATCTTGATTAGGCCGGTGCCGAAGGCATGGAGCACGGTTCCCGGATCCTGGAAATGGCCGATCGAAGCTAGACTCAGATTGGCCGGGCAGGGTGCCCGAGCGGGGCGAGCGCATGTCATTGGCTAAGCGGACTAGGCAAGCGCTTCTTCGCCAACCAGAGTCGTACGATGCATCAAACGGCCGCTGTCCAGAGGGTAGGGAAGCACGCGATGCATAGTCCCGGTGTTATCCCACATCAGCAGGTCTCCCGGCGTCCATTGATGCTGGTAGACGAACTGCCGCTGAGTCGCCCACTCCAGCAGCCGGCACAGCAGCGCGCGGCCTTCTTCCAGGCTCATGCCTTCGATATGCGAGGCGGTCGCGCCAAGCACCAGCGACTTGCGACCTGAGCGATGCTTCCACACGAGCGGGTGAGTCTTGGGCGTCTTGAGCTGCCACATCTGCAGCTCGGCGTAGCTCGGTTCCGGATTAACCATACGCTGCGCATTCTCGAAGCAATGAACCACCCGCAGCTTTTCCAGCGACTTTTTCTCCGATTCTGGCAAGTCGGCATATGCAGCATAGGTATTGGCGAATTCGGTTTGACCGCCAGTTGCAGACAGCCGCCGGGCGTTCAGCAGGGCGGCCCGGTTCGGCACGTCATCGGTGGCGCCGTCAATGTGCCAATAAAAAGAGCCTTTCAGGTATTCCGCACCGGCATTTTCATTCTTGTCCAGCGTGATCTTGAAAATGCCCTTCTCGCCCTGCGGCAGCACTTCGCCGAGCGTCTTCGAAAACGCAAGCTGCTCTCCATCGCTGAAGTTGAAGTTGCGAAAGATAAGCACCCCGCGCTCTTCGAGAAGATGACGTATTTCCTTCGCTTCCGAACCGCCCAGCAAGGTTTCACGATCCGCCTTGATTTCGGTGCCAATGCGCGGCGTATGGTTGATTACGGTGAGTTCCATCGTTCCAGCCCCGAATGAGCTTTTGGCGAGCCTATGCATGAGTGCCACGCAGGTTGCAGCGCAAGAGCGCAGACGATTGTTCTTTATATAATCAGCATTGTTGACTACTGAGTCAAGGGATGCGACGCCAGGATAATCGCGTCATCAGCGCGCGTGGCCGGCAAAATGCACGTCGACTTTGGGCGACATGATGAATAGCGTGTAGCACGCACCGATGAGTCTTTTCGACAGCGCGACAATACGCGGCTTAGACGGCGCGCCGGGAGGGCTTGTCCTGCCGCATTGCAACACGCGCCGGATTCCCTGATTTACGCGCCATTGCCGCCCGGTCGCACCGGCGCATACAATAAAATCAACAGTGTTGTCGATGAATGTTCCACCGCATACGTGCGGGGAATCGGATGAACTTCGTGGGGTGAACTTCGTGCTGCATTTGTAGAATCCTTGTGTCGTTCGCCCGGGTACCATGGGCGTCACCGTTGGCAAGGTCTATCCGGTTGGTGCCCTAATTGTGGAGGTCGTATGAACAAGGTCGCTATCCAGGCTTCCAGCGGAAGCCTTCCATCCTCAAGCACGGCGTCATCCGACTGGCCGGCCAGCTGGCAGGTCCTGTCGCATGGCATCCGCGCCGGACGCTATACCGATCCGGCATTCGCGCGCCTGGAATACGAACGGTTATGGAAACGGGCGTGGCAAGCCGCTGCCCGAGTCGACGAAATCCCGGAACCGGGCGATTTCACTACTTACGATATCGGTGACCAGTCGGTCATCATCGTTCGCGTCGACGCCGAAACGCTCAAGGCTTACCACAACGTCTGCCCGCATCGTGGCACTGCGCTATCGCCCGGCGGCTGTGGGCATTTTGCCAACGACAAGATCATCTGTCCGTTCCACGGCTGGCGCTGGGATCTTGCCGGCCGCAACGAATACGTGCTGGAACGTTCGGAATTTCGCGATGGGCAGCTGCGCGACAGCGACGTGGCCCTGCGCGAAGTCAAGCATGTCATCTTCGCCGGATTTGTCTTTATCAATTTCGATCCCAATCCGGAACCCTTCGACGACTTCATCGCCCCAGTGCGGAAAATGGTCGAGGATCTGGCCATCGGTGAGATGCACCACTACTGGTGGAAGGCTTTGCCAGTGGCAGCCAACTGGAAGGTGGCGCAAGAAGCTTTCTTCGAGGGTTACCACGTTCCGGCCACGCATCCACAGCTGGAGCCATCGGCGGCCGAGGTCATTTACAAGGGCCGTCCTGGTCCCGAAGCAGAGGCTGAATTCGCACATCGCAACGTCTTGACCGACGCGTTTCCGCACGGACACGGTCGTTTCTACGGCGGCAAGAAGACGCCGATGGCCGGCCACGTCAAGCGCGTGAACAACGTCGATCCGGTCGACGCCATGGCTGCGCGACTGAATCTGCTGGTCGAAGGCATGGATGCGATGGTGCTCAAGGAAGACGTCGACATCGTCAAATCGCTGAAAGACAAGCCGATTCCGGAGGGATCGAATCTGGGCGCCGAATACGTCAAGGCCCTGTACGGCACCGCTGCGGCGCAGAAACGACCCATGCCTATGCCAACGCCGGAGACTCTGGGCATGTGGGGCGGCGAGGTATTCATCTTCCCCAATCTGCTGATTTTGCCGCAGGCCGGCAACGCCATGATCTACCGGGTACGGCCGGACGGGTTTAATCCTGACCACTGCATCTTCGAGATCTATTCGACCAAGACCTATCCGGCAGCGGTCAAGCCGCCGCGGGCGACGGTGCAGCAGGTCACTGACATTTGGGACCCCGAGCAGGTGCTGCTGATTCCGCGGCAGGATATGAGCAATATTCCACGCATGCAGAAGGGCCTGCACTCAATAGGCTGCAAGCAGATCTGGCTCGCCGTCGAGCAGGAGAAGATGATCCTGAACATGCATCAGGAACTCGATCGGTATCTAAAGTCCTGAGGACAGGAATCACATGTCCGAGTTGCGGGTTACTGTGGTGCCCCGGCAGCTCTCGTAAGCATCGCGCTCAGTTACGCCGGGCTGGGCAGCACCGTCCGCATCAAGACTGCCAGGGTGACGGCAGACCGGGATCGGTCGAGACGATAACGCGGCTCAGGAATTGCCGCAGAAGACGAGACTCGCTCTGATCGAATCCGCTCTCGGCGTCGTCAGTCGCCGCCGTCGCTACGGCAAGCAGTTCCATCAACACGCGTTGTCCGGCTGGCATCAGCGAAAGCTGGCAGTCCGTTGACTCGCCCGTTGCGACGACAAGGCCGAGATCAGCAAGCTTGCGACCGCTTTCATTAGTAATGCGCACACCGGTGTACGAAACCAGGGTATCGAGCTCGGCAAGCGTGCGTCCGTCGCGAATGCCTAACATGCTGAGCGCGAGATACTCTGCGACGCCCAGGCCCCGGCGATCCAGCTCCGGCTGTATGCGCATAAAGATCTGGTGATAGGCGCGACCGAGCTGGTAGATGAGGAAATCCGGTGTGAAGGCACCTGGCGCTACAGGGGCGTCGGCCGGCGCTCCGGCGACCGCACGCTCCGCTGCTTTGGGCACCGCGAAAGCGAAGCGTCCGCCCTTGAATGCCAGCGGTTCGCGATCGCAGTGGTCGAATTCCAGCACTTCCCCGACGAGGATGACGTGGTCTCCGCCCTCGTACTGGAAGGCGGTGCGGCACTGGAACCGCGCAACGCAGCCCTCAAGTAGCGGGATTCCATCCGGCCCACGCCCCAGCGTCAGCCCCGCAAAGCGATCGACACCGCGCTTCGAGAAATGACTGGCCAATTCATCCTGATCGCTGGCCAGCACGTGTACCGCAAAATAACGTGCCGCCAGGAACGTCTTGAGGTTTCGGGACGATCTGCTGATGCTCCACAGCACCATCGGCGGTTCCAGAGAAACCGAGTTGAAACTGTTTGCCGTCACACCGACATCAGCGCCCGCATCATCCGCCGTGGTAACAATGGTGACTCCCGTTGTGAACGTGCCCAGGGCTTGCCGAAAGCGTTTCGGATCAATCGTCTCAGCCATGGGATTTGCTCCTGATCGGCAACGGTCTTAAAGCGGTGTTGTGAGACATGTTCTACGTTTCATAAGTCAACATCGATGTTGACTAGCTATTGAAGCAAGGCTAGTGTTACCAAGCGTTTGCAAGAAGGCGGTATGCGCGCCTGATGGCTCAGAAGCGCTGCTACGCGCACTCTCGATCGGCGTCCACTGATCGTGCAGCATCTATGTCGTGACCGTGTGGCCGAGCGGGGTGAATTAAAGGGGCGATCGTCGGCGAGCATTGTGAAATTAGACTCCCCACCAGAGGTCAGCACGTAAAGTGACTCGCTTATCGAAACATTTCAGCGAGACCCTGCCTCCCTGACAACGCATGGACAGGTTTTCTTGAGGAGCAGTTCATGAACAAACTGTATCCCAGCGCCAAGGCCGCGCTGGACGGTATCTTACGCGACGGCATGACTTTGGCGGTCGGTGGCTTCGGCCTGTGCGGCATCCCGGAAGCGCTAATTGCTGCGCTGCGCGATACCGGCAGGAAGGACCTCACCGTCATCAGCAACAACGCCGGCGTCGACGGTTTCGGCCTGGGCCAGCTGCTAACCACCCGGCAGATCCGCAAGATGATCTCGTCGTACGTTGGTGAGAACAAGGAATTCGAGCGTCAGTACCTGGCCAAAGAGCTGGAACTGGAATTCACCCCTCAAGGTACCCTGGCCGAAAAGCTGCGCGCCGGTGGCGCCGGCATTCCGGCCTTCTTCACCAAAACCGGGTACGGCACCATCGTCGCCGAGGGCAAGGAGACCCGCCAGTTCGACGGCGAGTGGTATGTAATGGAGCGGGCATTGAAGGCCGACGTTTCGCTGGTCAAGGCCTGGAAGGCGGACAAGTCCGGCAACCTGATCTACCGCAAGACCGCGCGCAATTTCAATCCGATGATCGCCGCCGTTGCGCCGTTGTGCGTCGCCGAAGTCGAGATCGTGGTCGAGACCGGCGAGCTGGAACCGGACCAGATTCATACCCCCGGCATCTACGTCAAAAGGCTAGTACACAACCCCCATTCGGAAAAGCGCATTGAGCAGCGCACAGTGAGAAATTGACATGGCTTGGACTCGCGAACAGATGGCGCAGCGCGCCGCCGGTGAGCTGCAGGACGGCTTCTACGTCAACCTCGGAATCGGCTTGCCCACATTGGTGGCCAACTACATCCCGCCGGACATGGACGTGTGGCTGCAATCCGAGAACGGTTTGCTCGGCATCGGTCCTTTCCCGACGGAACAGGAGGTCGACGCCGATCTGATCAACGCGGGCAAGCAAACTATCACCACCGTTCCCGGCAGCGCCTTTTTTTCCAGCGCCGATTCTTTCGCCATGATTCGCGGCGGCCACATCAACCTGTCCATCCTCGGTGCGATGCAGGTGTCCGAAAAGGGCGACCTCGCCAACTGGATGGTGCCCGGCAAGATGGTCAAGGGCATGGGCGGGGCCATGGACCTGGTTGCTGGCGTCAAGCGCGTGGTGGTGCTGATGGAGCACACGGCCAAGGGCAACGAATTCAAGATCCTACCCAAGTGCAGCTTGCCGCTCACCGGCGTGGGCGTGGTGGACCGCATCATCACCGAGCTGGGCGTGCTGGATATCACCGGCAGCGGGCTCAAGCTGGTCGAGCTGGCGCCGGGCGTGTCTTTGGACGAGCTGCGGGGAAAGACCGGCGTGCCAGTCCTCTGAGCGCCTGAATGCGGATTATTTTGGAATCCGTCAGCGGGCGGTCCACTCCGATGTCAGCGCAAAGTCAGATAGATACTTCGTTGAACTCCAACCGCCATCGACAACAATCGTCTGCCCGTTGATGAAGCTGCCGCCGGGCGAGCACAGAAAAGCAATCGTGCTGGCGATATCTTCAACCGTTCCCAGGCGTTGATGAGGGGTCATTTCGACATTGATTCTTTTGAATCTCGAATCCTCCAAACGACCTTCGGTCATCGGTGTGACGGTGACGCCCGGAGCCACCGCGTTGCAGCGTATGCCCGATGCGCCGTATTGACAGGCGATATGCATCGTCAACGCCGTCAACCCGCCTTTGGCTGCCGAATAAGCGCCGCCGCGCATGCCGCCGACAACCGCGAAGGTCGAGGTGACATTGATAATTGCGGAACCGGCCTTCATATGCGGAATGACATCGCGCGCCAAACGGAACGGCGCACGAAGCATCAGACCGAGAAAATAATCGAGCGCCTGATCGTCGGTTTCATGCAACGGCTTGGGGCTGCCGACGCCCGCATTGTTGATCAGGAAATCAATGTGACCCCAGCGCGAAACAGCCAAGTCCACAACTCGCTTCGGCGCATCGTCCGCGGTGAGATCAACGGCGAGTGTTGCAATGCGATCAGGGTTGTTGATCGCCTTTTCCAGACTGGCGAGTTTCTTCTCATCACGACCAACGCCCAAAACGGCCATGCCCATGCTGGCCAGTTTCACAGCGGTACCGAAACCGATCCCGCTGCTTGCTCCCGTGACGATTGCTGTTTGCATATCACCAGTCCACTTTCATAATTTGGTCTTTGCGATG
>Ga0265334_10000520_pt1 | contig 19733 bp, 13 predicted proteins | sample 42023metaG_FD_192442 | JGI IMG/M metagenome (GOLD analysis project Ga0265334, IMG submission 192442) | Rhizosphere microbial communities from Carex aquatilis grown in University of Washington, Seatle, WA, United States - 4-20-23 metaG | ecosystem: Host-associated > Plants > Roots > Rhizosphere... | reverse complement strand
CAAACGCGGTGAACAGGATCGTGAGTTCGTACGAGACGGGAAAGGCAAACAGCGGGCTGAACAGCGGCTTGCCGCCGACGATGAGCCTGAAATTCCACGCGCCCGACCACCAGATCAGGACCATGCCGGTGGTGAAGCCGAGGATGCCGCCCGCGAGGGCGAAGCGCGGAACCTTCGAGCGCCGCACGCCCATGGCCCGGTCCATGCCGTGGATCGGGCAGGGCGTGATGACATCCCAGCATTTGTAGCCGGCATCGCGCACCGCCTCCGCCGCGTGCACGATCTCGGCGGGGGTCTCGAACATGGCGATCAGGCCGTATTTGCTTTCGGGCATGGCGTCCGTTTCAGGCTGGAGGTGTGAGGTTCAAGGTGGAAGGGGGCAAGGTCCTGGGAGTTCGGGCCGCTGGATTCCGGCCGCTCAGTGTTCGATGTGCGGATCCGCCTGGGGCGTGACCGCCTTGATCTCCGCCATCGGCATCAGGGGAAGGAATCGAACGAACAGGAGGAACAGCGTGGCGAAGACACCGAATGTGCCGAAGAACGTGAAGATATCGACCACCGACGGCGTGTAATAGCCCCAGCTGGACGGCAGGAAGTCCCGCGTCAGCGACGTGCAGATGATGACGAACCGCTCCATCCACATGCCGACGTTGATGCAGAGCGAGAGCACCCAGACCATCGCGGTGTTGCGGCGCACGGCCTTGAACCAGAAGAACTGCGGCACGATGACGTTGCCGGTGATCATGGTCCAGTAGGCCCAGGCGTAGGGGCCGAACGCGCGGTTGATGAACGTGAAGCCCTCGTTGGGGTTCGCGCTGTACCACGCGATGAAGAACTCCATCAGGTACGAGTAGCCCACCATCGAACCGGTCGCCAACGCGATCTTGCACATGTTGTCGATGTGGTACTGCGTGACGAGGTCCTCGAGCTTGTAGACCGCGCGCAGGGGCAGCACGAGCGTCAGCACCATTCCGAAGCCCGAATAGATCGCGCCGGCCACGAAGTACGGCGGGAAGATCGTCGTGTGCCAGCCGGGGATGAGCGCGACGGCGAAGTCGAACGACACCACCGTGTGGACCGAGAGCACCAGCGGCGTGGCGATGCCCGCGAGGATCAGGTAGGCCATCTCGTAGTGGCTCCAATGGCGGTTCGATCCGCGCCAGCCCATCGCGAACAGGCCATAGAGAAACGCCCGCACCCGCTTGCCGGCCGCGAAGAACCGGTCGCGCAGCACCCCGAGATCGGGGATCATGCCGACGTACCAGAAGAGCACCGAGACCGTGCCGTAGGTGGAGACGGCGAACACGTCCCACTCCAGCGGCGAGCGGAAGTTCGGCCAGATGCCGTTCGAGTTGGGCAGCGGGAAGAGGTACCAGGCAAACCACACGCGGCCGACGTGGAAGACGGGAAAGATGCCGGCGCACACGACCGCGAAGATCGTCATGGCCTCGGCGGCGCGATTGATCGACGTCCGCCATTTCTGGCGGAGCAGGCAGAGGATGGCCGAGATCAGCGTGCCCGCGTGGCCGATGCCGATCCAGAACACGAAATTGACGATGGCCCATCCCCAGTTGACCGGGCTGCGGACCCCCCAGACGCCGACGCCCGTGGCGACGAGATAGGTCAGGCCGCCGATGGTGAACGAGGCGACGAACACGGCGATGCCGAAACTGATCCACCACCACCGCGGCGTCGGCTCCTCGACAATGCCGCAGATCTTGTCGGTGATCCACGCGAAGCCGCGATGGTTCTCGACCAGCACCGGCCGCGGGAGCACGGCCGGCCTGACCTCCTCCAGAATGGCCGGAGCCGTGACGACAGCGGGATCGGCGGCGTCCATCATCGGCCCCCTCCAAAGGATGGCTGCGCGGTCTTCATATCAGGGTTTCGTGGATTCACCGGCGGCTGGGCCGCCCTCCCCTTCGCGGGTGTGATAGGTCTTCAGGTTGTACTCCATCCGGCTGAGCGGCAGGTCGGCGTAGTCCGGCATCCGCGGATTCGGGTTGCGCAGCCGGGCCAGGTAGGTCGTGCGCGGCCGGACATTGAGATACCCGAGCACGGCGTAGTCGCGCGGCTGGGCCTTGGCCTTCGAAACCGCGCTGTTCGGGTCGAGCAGGTCGCCAAAGACGATGGCTTCGACCGGGCAGACCTGCTGGCACGCCGTCCGGATCCCGCCGTCGGGAACCCGCACATCGCCCGGGTCGCCGGCCTGCGCCGATTTCACCTTGTGCAGGATCTTGGCGTTCTCGATCCGCTGCACGCAGTAGGTGCATTTCTCCATCACGCCGCGCATGCGGACCGTCACCTCCGGATTGCGCGCCATCTTGAGCAGCTCGGGCATCTCCTTCTGGTGGCCGAACGGCCCCAGGTACAAGGCGTCGGTGGCATGCTTGTTCCAGTCGAAATAATTGAATCGCCTGACCTTGTAGGGGCAGTTGTTGGCGCAATACCGCGTGCCGACGCAGCGGTTGTACGCCATCACATTGAGTCCCTCGGGATCGTGCACGGTCGCATTCACCGGGCATACCATCTCGCACGGAGCCAGCTCGCACTGCTGGCACGCCATCGGCTCGAGCGAAACCTGCGGATCCTCGGGGATCCCGCGGTTGCCCTCGCCGCCAAAGGCGCCGGGGGCGATGCCGGCATCCGAGTAGTACCGGTCGATCCGGATCCAATGCATCTCCCGTCCGCGAACCACCTGGTCCCGGCCGACGATGGGTATGTTGTTCTCGGCCTGGCAGGCCACGACGCAGGCCTGGCAGCCGATGCACGCATTGAGGTCGATCGACATGCCCCATTGCTGCAGGCCGTCGAACTTGGGCGTCACATAAAGCGAGTTGCCTCGCGGAATCTCGCTGGCCTTTTCCGCCGGCGACAGGCCGGCGCTCGCCCGGTCGTAGGGAGGGCTGTGGGGCTCGAGGCCGATCGCCGCCGCGAAACCGGGATTGCGGATGAACTCGTCGACATTTGCCTCGCGGACGAGTTCGCGGCCCTCCATGGACCAGTGCCCCTGGGTGTTGGCGAGGGCTTGCCGCGCTCCCGGGACGACCGTCAGGGTCGCACCTGTCGCGACCGCTGGCGCGTCGCCGGTCCGAAGCGCATAGCCGCTGAAACCGGAGCCATTGCCCACCCGGCCGGAATGCGTGCGGCCATACCCGAGCGGCACAATGACGGTGTAGTTCGCCAGCCCCGGCTGGATGTGCAGCGGCCCGCGAACCGTCCGGCTGCCGATCTGGAGCTCGCCGACGTGGGCCTGTTCCGTGCCCTTGACGAAATCGCCGGCCTCGACCCGTGCCACCTGGATGGGCAGCCGCCCCGGAGCGATGCCCAGCTCCGTCGCCAGGCGCGGTGAGACGAGGATGGCGTTGTCCCAAGTAAGCCGGGTGATCGGATCCGGGCACTCCTGCAGCCAACCGTTGTTGGCGAAGCGGCCGTCATCGATCTTGGCGTCGGGGACAAAGCGCACCTCGAGGCGCCGGGCGTCCACGACCCCCGGTTTGGGCGCGGCGTCCGTGATCGCGGCCGCAGCGTCGGTGCGGGGCGTCAGCCCGCTCACCGGCGGGCAGGCCGTGTTCTTCAGCAGGCCTTCGAACAGGAACTGCCGGAATGTCTTCTCCGGGTCGCCCCCCGCCAGCTGGGTGACGGTCCGGTAGACGAGCGCGTAGGGATCGGTGACTTCCTCGCCGAGGAGCCGGGCGAGCAGCGTGAGCCCGTTCATCCCGCCGAAGAGCGGGAGGATCATGGGCTGCACGGGCACGACCGTCCCGTCGGCGGTCCGGGCGTCGCCCCAAGACTCAAGAAAATGAGTCGACGTGCACGCCCGCGAGCGCGGAGGTCTCGTCGACGTAATAACCGTACCGGATGACCTCGAGGACCGTCTTCTGGAGCGCAGGCCAGTCGAGGTCGGCCGGGGCGTTGTAGACCGGGTTTCCCCCGATGATCACGAGCGTCTTGACCGCGCCGGCCCGGATCGCCGCGGCCAGGTGCTGGATCGTCGCTGCGGCCGCGGGCGGGGCCTCGGTGAAATCGACGGTCCGGCCCACGTTGCCGAGGGCGGCGTTCATCAGGTAGGCGAGCGCCTGCACCGCCGCCGGCTGGTGGACGCCGGCGATGACGAGACTCTCGCCGCGGTGCGCGGCCAGATCTGCGGCGCACTCGGCGATCCACCCGGGCTTGACGTCGAGCCCGGCAGCGAGGCCGGCATAGGCATCGGTGCCGAGCACGCGACCGGCGATGGCCGCCGCCAGCGCGGCCACGTGGCTGCTCGCGATGCGCAGCCGGTGGTCGGCCATCGCTCCGGTCGTGGTGAGCGTGCTCTCGGCCACGTAGAGCCGGCTCATCCGGTCGGCGTCGCCGGGGGCGGCGACCCGTCTTCCCCGGGCAAAAGCCCGTGCGCTGGCGACCGCGGCGGGGCCGACCTGCAGGAAATCGGCGTCGAGACTGAGGATGCGTCGGGCGCGGTCGAAATGGTAGGCGGGGAGCAGGTCGCGTCCGAACGCCAGGCGCGCCGCCTCGACCGGTGGCTCGTCGACCACGGGCTCGTATTCCGCCCAGATGGCGTCGGGCATCCGTTCCCGCAGGCGGGAGACAAGTGCCTCCCGGGTCGGCGAACCGGATGACTCGGCGAGAAACGCCAGGCCGGCTCCGCGGCTGGCGGCATACCGCCTGCCGGTGGCGGCCAGGAGGTCCACCAGGCCGGCCTCGGCGAATTCCGCCCCGCCCCGGAGATGCGTCGTGGCCCGGTCGGGATCGTAGAGATCGAGGAGGGAAGCCTGGGCCATGAGGCTGGTCGCACCCCCGTGCGGCTCATACGAGGGGTTGCCCTCCAGTTTTGTCGGGCGCCCCTGATAGGTCTCGGCCACCAGCGGGAAGGCGGCCCGGCGCAGCGGCATCGCAGTGGCGAAATAGAGGGGCAATCCGTCCTTAACCTCCTCGACGGACTTCCCGTAGGGCAGGATATAGGCCTCGGGCCGCCGGCAGCCGGCGAGGCCGATGCCCCCGAGCGCGAAGGACGCCGCCATTAACTTGAAAAACTGGCGACGGTCGACGCCGTCGAGTTGCGCTGCCCCAGCCGGGAATTCGCGCTCCAGGTATTCCTGGAAGCCCGGCGTGGCCGCCAGCTCGTCCAGGCTGCGCCAGTAGCGCGGCCCGCTAAGCTCGCGCGGCGTGGGGGCGGGATGCTGGATCTGGCGTTTCATCTCCGGATGGCGTTAAGCGGTAAGCTCTAGTCGGTAAGCTCGGAGGCCAGAGTGCCGATTGGTGCATTCGGCTTTCATCTCTCGGTTCTTTGGCGGGCGGCTTGGGAAGTTCGTCTCGGCCATTGGGGCTTTGTCGTTTGGATTCCTGGTGACCTGGTCCCTGGAGTTTGGCACTTGCCTGCTACCGGTGGCAGCCGGAGCAAGCCTCCGGCGGCTTGATCCGCCAGTCGCGGATGAGGCGCGCCGCCTCCGGGGCGCGTCCCGCCGCGGCCAGGGTCGGCGACTGGAGATTGTAGACCTCATCCGGGGTCCGCAGGTACGCGCCGGGATTGCGGTGACAGTTCAGGCAGAACTTCATGCTGAGCGACTGCGCGTGATAGACGACCGGCATCTCGTTGACCTTGCCGTGGCACTCGACGCAGCTGATGCCGCGGTCCACGTGAATCGCATGGTTGAAATAGACGTAGTCGGGCAGTTTGTGGATCTGGACCCACGGCACCGGATCACCCGTCTCGTAGCTGGCGCGGACAACGGCCAGCAGCGGGCTCTGCGGCTTGATCTGCTGGTGACAGTTCATGCAGGTCTGCGCGGTGGGGAGATTCGCGAAACCCGACTGGTCGACGTTGCTGTGGCAATACCGGCAATCGAGGCCGAGCTGGCCGGCATGCAGGCTGTGATCGTAGGGCACCGGCTGGACCGGCTGGTAACCCACCCGGAGATATTTCGGCGTGCAGTAGTACGTGACCCCCGCCGTGACGGTGCCGCCGAGAACGAACAGATAAATGACGATCTGCAGCGGCAGCGCGTTGGACCATTTCGGGAAAATGTACGACATACGCCGGATCGCCTGGTGCGGAACCTGGTGGCGGACGGGTCAGAGCGCGCCCCGGACACGGGGCACGGAGCGCGGCTCGGGACGGGCCACCACCCGCGGCGGGGCGCGGTCAGCCGCCCGGGCGGCAGGCGGCAATGCCACCTGGGTGAGCATGCGCGGGGCCAGGCCGACGGCGGCCAGCACTCCGGACAGTTTCACCAAGAATGTCTTGCGCGAACAGTGCGGGTTCACGATTTCGTCAGGAAGTGACCAAGGTCAAAGGAGAACAAGCGCAACGGGTTCCGTTATGTAAACCATAATTTCTCCTGGTGCAGGCGGCCCGGCGAATCATTAGAAAACGCTGCGCACCCATTGCTTGGGATAATCACCAGGTAATGACAAGATATGCATACCGGCAGCGCGTCGGCCGCCGCCCACGGCTGCCGGAGACCGGTGAAAAGGATTCATCGCAATCCCAGGAACCGGCGGGCGCAAGGAGGTACTAAATGCGCCTCGAGTACATGGATCGCCCCGTCCGCCCCACCCCCACCACCCTGGCATTTTTTGCGTTTTTCGCCGCCGTTTGCGCCGTGCCGGCGCACGCCTCGACTGCGACGACGCTGGCTGGTCACGCCGTGACCTTTTCGGTCACCGCCTCCGGGACATCTCCCTTTAGCTACCGCTGGTACAAGAACGGCGCCGCGATCACAGGCGCCACCGGTTCGACCTTTGCAATCAACAGCGTCATGACCGGCGATGCCGGGGTCTATTATGCCGTCGTCGCGAATATGGCGGGTATCACCACCTCCGACATGGCGGTGCTGACGATCGATGTGGCCCCTGTCTTCACGATCCAACCCAGGAGCCTGGTGGCGATCCCGGGGACATTGGTCACGTTTACGGCGTCAGCCACGGGCACGCCGACTCCCACCTATCAGTGGAGGCGGAACGGCGTTGCCATATCCGGTGCCACGCTGCCGGTCTACACCACGGTGGCGTTGGTGGCGTCGACTGCGGTCACCTATACGGTGATCGCCACCAACGCCGTCGGATCGGCGACGAGTTCGGGCGCGGTGCTGACGGCCGGCACCGGGACAAATTCCTCCTCCTCAGCCGTCATAACCATGAGCGCGTCCGTGGCCACGCTCCCCGGCGCGCCGGCGTCCAGCAGTCCCGTTTCCTCCAGTTCCGTCTCCCTGGCCGCGTCAACACTGGCGGTCGGCGGCTCGCCGGTTTCCACGCCATCCGGGTCGCTGGGGGCGTCGATGCTCTGGGGGCGGGCGGGACCCGATCCCCGGAGCGGGGACTGGCGGGTAATCGGCGTTGATTCCCGCCCGGACGGCGAGACCGACACCCTCTGGCAGAATGTCGTGACGGGACAAACAGAGCTTTGGGTCATGGATGGCCTGACCCTGACGGATGTGATCTCGGTCGAGGCGTCCTCTGGACTGTGAGGCGGGCGGCGCGTTCGCGCGGACGCCGGGCTGTCCTCCCTAGAGGAATACGCCGTCGCGCATCGGCCTCACGACGTCGCAGCGGCCGGCGATCTCCGGGTTGTGCGTGACGATGATCACGGCCTGGCCGTTTTCCTTGGCCAGGTGCGTCAACAGGTCGAAGACGATGCCGGAATTGTGCTGGTCCAGATTGCCGGTCGGCTCGTCGGCCAGGATGATGGCGGGAGCGTTGGCGAGGGAGCGGGCGATGGCCACGCGCTGCTGTTCGCCGCCGGAAAGCTGGGTGGCGAGGCGATGGGTCTTGTCGCCCAGGCCGACGGCGTTGAGGAGATCCCGCGCACGGGCGTGCATCGCGGCCTCGTCGAGGCGGCCCAGCTTGCGCATCGGCATCATCACGTTCTCCAGCGTGGTGAACTCCTGCATGAGAAAATGGAACTGAAAGACGAAACCGATGTTCGCCGCGCGGGCGGCGGTGCGCTCGCCGTCACTGCGGTCCGACATGAGCCGGTCATTGATCCAGATGTCGCCATCGTCCTGGCGGTCGAGCAGGCCGAGGAGATAGAGCAGCGTGCTCTTGCCGCAGCCCGAGGGTCCGACGACCGCGTAGACCTGGCCGCGCCGCGCCTCGAACGTGACGCCCCGGAGCACGTGCACCCGCCCTTCCCCGATCCCGAGGAAACGATGGATGTTCTGGCACCGCAGGGCGAGGTCGGCGGCGGGCGCAGGCGCCGGGGATGCAGAGGGCGTGGGGCTGGCTTCAGGCATGGCGCAAGATGCGGGGAAGGGAATCCCGGGAATCAAAGGCGGAATCTGCGGAGCTGTTCGCGACACCCATGGGAGTCTGCTATTGCGCCGTGCCGCGGATGACGTCACCGGGCTCGAGCCGCGCGGCGCGGCGGGCCGGGATCAGGCTGGCCGCCATCACCATGATGAGCGCCGTGATCGTCGCGGCGAAATAATGCCAGAGCGACCAGCGGACGATGAAGGTGTCGGTCGCGAAGATGCCGCGGATGTGGATGGGAACGTTGGAGAGGCTGTAGGTGACGACTGCGCCGAGCATCCACCCGACCACCGTTCCGATGGCGAGCACGATTCCCGCCTGCCAGAGAAAGATCTGCGAGATATCGCGCCGCGTGTAGCCCATGGAACGCAGGATCGCGATCTCCTTGGTCTTTTCCATAACGATCATGGCGAGCGTATTGAACATCGCCAGGCCGGCGATCAGGGTGAACACGGACACGGTGACCGCCGTCGAGATGCGCAGCGCCCGGAAGACCTCGAGCCAGGTCTTCTCCCGCATCTGCCAGCTGGCGGCGCTGTAGCCGAGGGTCATCTGGATCTGCGTCGAGTCCGTCGGCGCGCGATTGACGTCGTAGAGGCTGACCTGCAGGAACGTCGCCCCGGTCGGCTTTTTCAGCAGGGAACGCGCCTCGCCCATGTTGAGGTAGACGCGGACGCGGTCGATGTCGGTGACCCCGGTCTCGTACAGGGCTGCGATACGATAGTGCCGCGCCTCGGTCTGGTCCCCCGCCGTCAGCATGAAGGTGTCGCCGACCGAAAGCTGGAGGCGGTCCGCCATCTCGCGGCCGAGCAGCGCGCGGTTGGGCTGGTCGCGGAAATCGCTCAGGTGGCCCTGCACGATCTGGTTCTCGAGGTCGGACACCCGCAGCTGGTCGTCCAGGTTGATCCCGTAGACGCGCACCGATTCGCTCTTGAAGGAACTCCGGATGATCACCGGCCCGGTCAGGACCTGCGACACGCCGGCGACATTTTCGAAGTGCCGCAGGGCATCGGTGAGCATCTGGGGCTCGGGGATCCCCTCGACGTACTTCTTGCCCTCCGTGCGCAGGGCCACGTGGAAGTTCGATCCGCTCCCGCGCCCGCCGGCCTCCATCGAGCGCAGGGTGTCCTGAATCTGGTCCTCGATCCGGATCGCCCCGTTGGTGCCGAGGATGGTCTTGATGAAGAACTGCTCGAAGCCGCTGGTGGTCGCCTGGGTGACCACGAACAGGCCGACGCCCAGGACGATGCACGACAGGCTCATGAGCATCGCCTTCTTCTTGGCGGTGAGGAAGCGCGCGGCGATACGAAGGTTCGGAGACACGGGCGGCAGGGCTGCGGGACTACGCCGGAGCGGGTCCGGCTAGAACTTTTGAACCTCCGTGCGCACGTGGTCGCCGGGCTGATAACGATCGAGTTGCTCGACGATGACCGCCTCACCCTCCTTGGCGCCGGAAAGCAGCTCCACCTCGTTGAGGCTCACGTAGCCGAGCTTCACCTTGCGCAATTCGACGACCCCATTGGCCACCGCGTAGAGATTGCTGCCAAAGACCGCCCGGCGCGGCACGATCAGGGTGTTGTCGTGCTGGCCGACGTTGATGACGACCTCGCCCGTGATGCCGGGGACCAGCTTATCCTTGGGGATGTCCACATCCAGGAAAACGATGTAGCGCTGGGTGGCCGGATCGGCGGTCGGCAGGATCTTGGACACCTTCGCCTGGTGGGTTTCCTCGCCGTACGTCAGAAACCGCACCGAGGCGCTCTGCCCGACGCTGACATTGGCGAAATCCTCCTCGCTGATCCTGGCCTCGACCGTCCGGCTCAGCGAGATCAGGTGCGCGATGATGGTATTGCCGCCAATGATGTCGCCCGGCCGTGCCAGGACCTCGGACACAACGCCGTCGAACGGCGCGGTGATCGTCATCTTCTCGAGCTGCCGCCGCTTCACCTTGAGCTGGTTCTCGTCGTTTTCCATGTCCTGCTGATTGGCGACCTTCTCCTGCTCGTATTTCAGCCGGATCTGCTCGACCAGACGGCGTTGCTTGATCAGCTCGGCCTCGGGGTAGCTGCCCGCCTTGGTCTGGCGTTCGAAGTTCGCGAGCGAGTCCTGGGCGTTCGCCAGGTCGAGGGCGACCTGGGAACCGATGGCGATGCGCTGCTTGGTCGCCTCATAGTCGTTTTCGAGGCGCTCGATCTCGAGCTTGAGGTCGCCGGGGTCGATCTGGGCCAGAAAATCGCCCTGGTGAACCAGTTTTCCCGGGTCGAGATCGCTGCGGGTCAGCCGCCCGCCGAGCTCGCTGCGGAGGTCCATTTCGTACTCCGCCCGCACGGTGACGCTGCCCGGCTTCGCGTCGAACGCCCGGCCGCGCTTCACCAGCACGACCTGGGCCACGGGGCGCGCCAAGTAGACCGCGACGACCCCGAGAATGACGACCACCGCGGCCGCCAGACCGACTCGCACCTGCCACGACTTCACGGATGCCTCACTTTCAGCTCCTGCACGATGGGATCCTCCATGATGAACCCGAGAAACTCGCCGACTTGCTGCAGATAGGCGGCGCGGGCGCTGAAGGACGCGATCTTGGCGGCGACGAAGGCGGCGCGGGCGGCGTTGAGGTCCGTCTCGGAAACGGTGCCCCGCTTGAAATCCTGCTCACGAACCTGCAGAAAAGTCCGGCGATCATCAAACAGCCGGTCGCTGATGCGCATCTGGCGCATGGCCAGATCTGTCTGTTTGGCCTCGCGCTGGGCGTTCTCCGGCAGGTTTTCCGTAAGCTGCCGGTAGCGCAGTTCGAGCTGCTTCTTGCGGGCCTGGGACGACAGGATCGCGGATCGGGTGGACCATCCGTCGAAGATCGACCAGCTCGCACTGACGCCGACATAGCGATCTGTCACCTGATATAAGGGCGATCCGGCGGCGATCGAGTATTGCTGGCGGCTTTGGGAGATGCCCGCGACGGCGCTGAACATGGGGTAAAGCCGTTTGCGCTGCACCTCGAGGTTGAGGCCTTCAACCTCAAGTTGCTTGTGCAAAACCAAGGTGTCATTGTTCTGCGGCTCCTTTTGAGCAAGAAAGTCGGCCAGGAGGCGGTCCGGGAGGTCCTCGCCGCCGTGGATGACGGGAAAGTCGTCCGGTATCTGGCCGGCGTCGAACGCCACCTGACCGGTCAGGCGGCGAAATGAAATCAGGGCTTGGTGCAAATTCTCGTCGGCGCGGTCCGCCGCCAGCGCCGCCTGTTGCGCGGACATGCCCAGATCGAAGACCTCCCCGCCGGAGATGGCCCCCTTGGCGAGGCGGTCCTGGGCCAGCCGCACGGCATCGTCCGCCAACTTTTTGTTGAACGTCGCTTGATCGGCAGCAGCCCTTTGCACGATCAGATCGAGGTAGGCTCCGCGGATCTGCAGCGCCAGCAGGCGATATCCGTCCGCGTATTGGCGCTCTGCCATCTCGCGGCGAATCTGGCCCATGCGGGCGTTGTTCTTGACCGTGTTCCAGCGCCAGATCGGCTGGTTGATGCTGAAGGAGTAGTTCAGCAGACCCGCGTTGTAGGTGTTGGCGATCCCTTCGCGACTTTCGCGGGCTTCCTCGTACGACACGTAGCCACCAGCACTAGGATACAGGCCGGATTTCGCCTGCATCTCGTCACCCCGGGCAATCTCAAGCTCCAGATTGCGCTGAACAATGGCCGGAGACTGACTCAGGGCATCGCGCAGGATCTGGTCGAGACCCGGGAAGAGCCGTTCGGGGAGCGCGGCGCTGTCGACGGGGCTGCCCAACAGGGGAATGCCCGGCGCGCAAAGCACCAGGATTGAGAGCAAGCGGGCGGGGTTCATGCGTTTAGAAAGACCGCGGTATTTGCCCGGTGATGGCAATCCGGAAATCGGGCAACACCGCGCGGTTGATCGAGAGGAGCGGGCACACGCAAAGGCCGGTTCAAGGGGCCGCACATCCAATGTCAGCTGGAAATGCCATCGCGGCCGGGACCGGACGCCACGCCGCGGCGCCCCATCCGGTTTCTGCACCGCGGGGAGAATCGAGCGGAACAGGCGGCTTGGGTGCGAGGAAACCGGTCAGGCACGGCACGCCGTTGGTCCACGCCCGAAGTTTTTGGTTCCCTCTTTTGGCCTTGGCCCTTGCGCGGCGCCACGGTTGACTTGGGTGGACACTCCCCCGTTGGCGATGACGAGCCAACATCCCCGACCCATGCTCCGCCGACTAGCGCCTTTCCTTGCCGATCTCTGGCAAAACCGCGAACTGCTCTGGCAATTCACGCGCCGCAACTTCGAGCTGACGCTCAGGGGCAGCCACCTTGGCCTGATCTGGTCGTTCCTGAATCCGCTGTTGATGCTCGGACTCTACGTCTTTGTGTTTGGCTTCATCTTCGGCGGGAAATTCGGCGCGATTCCGAACGAGACGCGGGTCGACTTCGCCCTCGGAATCTTTCTCGGCCTGACGATCTTCGGCCTCACCGCCGAGGTCCTGGGGATGTCGCCCACGGTGGTCAGCGCGAACCCCAATTTCGTCAAGAAGGTCGTCTTCCCGCTCGAAGTGCTGCCGGCTGCGGCCGTGGGGGCCTCCATCATGCGGATGACGATCGGACTGATCTTCGTCGTCGTCGGCATCGTGTTGCTCGGGCCCGGCCCGGACGCCGGCATCCTCTGGCTGCCGGTGATCATCCTCCCGGTCATCCTGGGATGCCTCGGCGCGGCGTGGCTCATCTCGTCGCTGGGAGTGTTCATTCAGGACATCAACCAGCTGATGGCCTTCATCACCCAGGTCATCATGTATGCGAGCGCGCTGTTCTATTCGGAACGGATCATCCCGCCGGCGGCCTGGACCTTCATGCGCTTCAATCCAGTCCTCCTGGCGATCGAGCTTTCCCGCGACGTCGCGCTCTGGCACGAGCCGATGAACTTCCGCCGGCTCGGCTACCTGTATGCCGTCGGGCTGGCCGCCTGCTTCGTGGGCCACTACGCCTTTCGCCGCCTGAAGCCGGCGTTCGCCGACGTGCTCTAGCCCATGAAACGCGCGTTCATCACCGGCGTTACCGGACAGGACGGCTCCTACCTCTGCGAGCTGCTGCTGGCGCACGACTACGAGGTGCACGGTCTCGTTCATCGGCCCGAGGCGCTCCCGTCCAGCAATATCCGGCACCTAGTGGCCGACCCGGCGGTGCTGAACAAACGGCTGTTCCTGCACAACGGCGCGTTTGAGGATGCCACGCAGCTCCGGCGCATGATCAGCCAGGCCAAGCCCAACGAGTTCTACCATCTCGCCGGCCAGTCGAGTCCGCGACTGAGCCTGGAATTGCCCGAGAGCACGGTGGACAGCATCGGCATGGCGACGCTGCGCCTGCTCGAGATCCTGCGCGACCTGCCGGAGCCGCCCAAGTTTCTGTACGCCTCGAGCAGCGAGGTCTTTGGCTCGCCGCCCCACTCTCCCCAGGACGAGCTCACGCCGCTCAATCCCACGACGCCCTACGGCGCCGCCAAGGCCTTTTCCCAGCAGATGGCGCGGATCTACCGCATCGCCTACGGCCTGCCGACTTGTGCGGCGATCCTCTACAATCACGAGTCGCCCCGCCGCAACGAGAACTTCGTGACAATGAAGGTGGCCCGGGCGGTGGCGAAGATCAAAAAGGGCCTTCAGAAAGACGTCACGCTGGGCAGTCTCCTGGGCCGGCGCGACTGGGGCTGGGCGCCCGACTACGTCCAGGGCATGTGGCTGATGCTCCGGGAGAGCAGCGTCGACGACTTCGTGCTGGCGACGGGCCAGCTCCACAGCGTGCAGGACCTGGTGACTTGCGCGTTCGAGCACGTCGGGCTGGCCTGGCAGGACCACGTCCGCCACGACGCCGCGCTGATCACGGCGGTCGAGCCGATCGCATCCTGCGGCAATCCGACCAAGGCCCGGCGCGTGCTCGGCTGGGAGAACACCGTGCCGTTTGCCGACCTCGTCGCGCGCCTGGTCGATGCCGAGCTCCGGAAGCTGGCGTGAAGATCGCCGGCCGCGTTCGTCCCCCGCAGGTTGGCTGCTAGCAGTTCCGGGCTCATGCTCTACCCATCCTTTCCCCGCTTCCCTTTTGCCTCCCCGGGGAACGGCCCGTTGATCCTTGCCGGCCTTCGCTTACAGCTTACTGCTTTAAGCTGGGAGTTCTTCTCCAACAGCTGACCAATGGCCCGCCGGCTCACCTCGCGTCTGTTCCCCGGTTTGCGGAGCTACTTCCGCAGCGGCTGGGCATTCCTGATCCCCTATCTCGCGGCGTATCTCCTGTATTGGTGGCTCCGCTGGCCCGTCAATGGCCGTTCAGCCGGCCTCCCGCCTCCGGCCTCCAGCCTCCATCCTCCCTGCCTGCTCCACGTCTACTGGGCGCTGCACGCCATCAACCTCGTCTTGGCGGTCGTCGCGTTCGCCGCCTGGCTACGGGGCCGAACGCGTGAGTCCGCCATTGAGCAGGCTCCTGCAGCGACACCTGCGGCCCGTGGGCAATCCGATGCCCCCCCTCCGCTCAGCCCCACTCATCACCCTCCCTCTCACTCTCACCTCGCCTCGCCCCTTGCCCCTTCCTCCGCATCGGGCGGCGAGTTTTCTCAGGAGAACGCGGAATCCATAAAGGAGAGTGGATTCCCCAACGGCGACAGGGGCGTCGCCGCTCCATTCGATCCTGCAACCTTACACCTTACACCGAACACCTCAACCGCCGCCCTCTGGCGGATCGCCCCCTGGCTTCTCCTCGGCCTGCTCTTCTGGATTCCGGGTGTCTATCTCGAGTTTCCCGCCGACCCATGGGGACACTACGCACGTGTCAATGAATGGACGGGGCTCAACCACGTCGATCAACACTCTGAATGGCGGAAATCGAGCTATTTTCTCTCCTACAGTGTGATCGGGCCGGTGACTCCGCCGAGCAGTCAACTCCGTTGGTTCGATCTTTATTACACCGGCTGCTGCCTGCTGCTCTGCTGGCAATACTACCGCTTGGCGCGTGCGGTTGGGCTCGGCGAGCGCGCGTCGATGATCTTCGTGCTCCTCCAAACGCTGCTTTTCGGGAACAACATCTTCGGTTTCTACCGGTACTACGGGATGTCGAGTACCCTGTTCTCGCAGCTCGGAGCAATCGCGCTCATCCGGGTCAGCCTTGAGGCCGCCCGGGAAAAACGGAGACTGGAGACTGGAGACAGGGAACAAGGTCCAGCCCCTAGCGTTTCATCGGTCTCGGGGGCAGTCGGCCTCCTGCCTCCGATCTCCTGCCTCCTACGAGCAGCGGTCCCCGCGCTCGCACTGCTGGCGTTGACGGCCTTCAACCACGTGCAGGGCCTAGGCATCGCGGCGCTCGGCCTGGCCGCAGTGGCGATCTGGCGCCTGATCGAATGGCGGCGGTCGATGATCTGGTGGCTGGCGGCCGCTGCGATCATCCTCAGCGTTGCCGCCGTCCTGTGGCTGCCGCGAAATCCGATCGTTGATCGCGACTATGTGCCCCAAGGCTGGTTCACCGCATGGTACGGATTCGACGTCTTCTCGCCGTCGTCCCCCGCCTTCGGCCGCACCATGGCCATTCTCGGTCTTGCCGGCGTTGTGAACCTTTTCGCCGGCCTGCTGTTTCTGCGCCAAAACCATGTCGCCGCCTGGCTGACCATCACGCCGCTCTTTGCGCTCTGCCTGCCGTTGGTTGCCATTCCCTTTGCCAATGCCGTCGCGCGACGCAACCCCGTCGATATACTTACGTTCCACCGCATGCTCTTGACCATTCCGGCCGGTCTGGCGTTGGTCGCGCTCGTCGACTGCTGGTGGAAGGGAGCAGCAAGACTGCTTTACCAGGGCTTCGAAGCGCAGAACGCGGAGCATGAAATAGCCGCGGTGAATGCCAGCTTAACGCTTGCCGACTCCAGCCTTCGGCCTCTCTTTTTCCTGCTCCTCACGATCCTCGGCGCGATGGTCCTCGTGCCGGCAAAGGGTCCATCCTACAACCGCCTATTCAGTTGCCTGATGGTGGTACCCGACGACCTGCGCATGACGCCCGTGGTGGCAGCTTTGGACCCGCGAACGATTCAGAACGCCAGGACCGCCGCCGGGGCTCCATTGCTGACCGCTTATGGCCAGGGAGCCGTGGCCAATGCCACCGGTATCAGGAATGTCGGCTATGCATACCGGCTGACTTGGTCTGACGCCAAAGTCGTGGCTTGGCCATACGGTTTACCCGGGGTTATCCTCGAGATCGGGCGACAGAGGGCCCCTTCTGTTCTGCTGGTCACGCCAACCGCAGCACTCTATTCTCCGCTCTCGCTCAACGGTCATCTGTCGGCTCATTGGCTGCCACAGACGGTAGCGCTGGACTATGCCGCTGCCCCCGAAATTGCCGCTGCGGCGCGGAAGGCAGGCGGCAAGGAGATCAAGACAGCAACCGCTATGTATTATTCTTTCGGAGACTGAACGAGTGCAATTCAACGGAGCAGATGACAGACGACCAAGCTGTCTGGGGAACGGAATGGGCATGCCTTCGGCGGGCCACCTTCGAATCGATTGGGTCCCAAGTCCCGCCGCGCCCCGCGCGCATCGCTCACGGCCAACTTCCACGGCACGGATCCCGCCCGTCGCCGGAGGCTTCCTCGTTCGCCGAGGCTTCGGAGCGCAAAACAACAAGCAGGCTAACGTCCACCGCAACTCCTCCCGCCCTGCCTTTTGCCCCCAAGGCCTCCGGCACTAGTCAAGGTACGGCCTATACTCGGGCACCAGCTTCTGGATCTCCAGTTTGACCTGGCCTGGATCCATGGTCGCCGCTTTCTCGTGGATGGCGAGCAATCCTTGGCGCAGGGTCTCAAGACTCAACGGCTCGCCCACGAAACGCATGATCTTCGGGTGATCTGTCGGCGCCATGTTTTCGGTCTTGTGATTGAGCTCCTCGAAGAGCTTCTCGCCCGGGCGCAATCCCGTGAACTTGATCTCGATATCGATGTCCGGCCTCAATCCGCTCAGCTCGATCAGCTGCCGGGCCACATCCACGACTTTGACCAGCTTCCCCATATCGAGCACGAAGATCTCGCCTCCTTGCCCCAAGGTCGCGCTCTGCAACACGAGGCCAACAGCCTCGGAAACGGTCATGAAGTAACGTGTGATCTCCGGATGGGTCACCGTGACCGGCCCCCCGGCAGCGATCTGCCGCTTGAACGTCGGAATCACGCTGCCCGAGGAACCCAGCACATTGCCGAACCGGACCGCCATGAACTTGGTGCGGGCTGCTTCGGCAACCGGGGATACGGAATTCGGTGTCTCTGACGCTGAATTGGCCGACCCTGCACCTACCTCCTGTTCCCGGCTCCTGAGTTCCTTTTGCAGCGCCTGGATATAAAGCTCTGCGAGCCGCTTGGTAGCCCCCATGACGCTCGTGGGGTTGATCGCCTTATCCGTTGAGATGAGCACGAACCGATCGACCCCGAACTCCGCCGAGAGCTTCGCCAGCTGTTTGGTGCCGATGGTGTTATTGTGGAAAGCCTCGTAGGGCTGGTGCTCCATCATCGGGACGTGTTTGTGGGCGGCGGCATGGAACACCAGTTGTGGCCGAAACCGGCCGAAGATGCCACGCATACGATGGTCGTCCAGGATGTCGGCGACGAGCGGCACGGTCTCCACCCCGGAATTCACGGCAAGCAATTCCTGCTCAATCTGGAACATCTGCACTTCACAACGCTCCACCAGGAGCAGGCGCAGCGGACAGTACGCCGTGATCTGTCGGCATAGCTCGCTGCCGATGCTGCCGCCGGCGCCGGTGACCATGACCGTCTTGTTCCGCACCAACTGGTCAATGCGCTTCGTCTCGAGAGACACCGGCTCGCGTCCCAACAGATCCTCGATTTCGACCGGGCGGATCTGAGACACCTGCACGGCTCCATTCACCATCTGTTCCATGGACGGGACAATCTCGAACCGGAGCCGCGCCGCATTGAAAACCTGAACCACCTCGCGGACTCGTTTCCCGCTGGCACTTGGCATCGCAATCACCGCTTCGTCGGCCCGGATTTTGCCCGCAGCCAGCACCTCCGGCCGGCCAACGACGGGGACGCCATGAATACGCGTGTTCCATTTGCCCCGATCGTCGTCGAAAAACGCAACCGGCGTCATGCACAGATCCCGCCGCAGCATCATCTCCTTGGCCAAGTTGGCGCCAACGTCGCCTGCGCCGACGATTACGATGCGGCGCAATGCCCGGTTCTTCCCGCTCCCCCATTGACGTTCCCTCAGCATCCGGAACGAAAGACGAACGCTGCCCAGCGCGGCACTGTCCAATAGGAAGCTAAGGATGATGATCGACCGCGGCGGGGCGTGCTGGCCGCCAGTCGCATACCAAAGTCCCAATGAGACCAAACTTGCCGTTGCACAGGCCAGCACGATCCGTTGGGCGTCAGGCAAACTGAAATAGCTTAACAGGCTTCGGAATTGCCCGAAAACGAAGAGGAAAAACAGCTCGACCGGTAAAGTCCATTGCAGCGTCCGCCAGAACAGTGCCTGCTGTTCAATCGGCGGGTGAAACTCGAACCGGATCAAATAGGCCAGCCAGTGAGCCAGGACAATCGCCCCGCCGAAAACGACGATCAACAGCGACACCCTCGTCAGGCCACCGATTTCGCCCAACGGCGAACGAGCGCCAGTCACCGCATCTGTCACCGGTGCGTCGCCACCGTTCCGCGTCGCCGAGAAGGGCGGGTCGCTCGGGCTGCCATCGTTTCTCATGTTTCCTACGTGTGTCGAAACCGCTCAGACGGGTGGAACCTATCGGGAAAACCCCAAAGTCTGGATATCTCGAAGGCCCACGTCCAGATGGAAACCTCTCATCTGCCGTGCGAACATCGCGGCATGGTCCGTGCCCGGATCTCTCATCTCTTCATTCGCCTGGTCATTGCAGTCCTGGCGCGGCTCCAACCTTCGCCAATCCGCGCCCGCCCTTCTCTCCCATGGATTTTCTCAGGGAAATCTCCGCCCACGCGAAAAAGCCCAGCCAAATCGTGATCACTAACACGACGAAGCACCGCTGGAGAAATGCCCCGGAACGGACGTATGACGCCAGGAGCACCAATACGACGCCCTGTAGCGTCATCTCCGTCAATGTCACCCTCGTATGCGACCAACCCGCGCGAACCAGCTTTTGATAGAAATGTTCGCGATGCGCCTGGTGAAAAGTTTCGCCGCGCAGCGTTCGTCGCGCGACCGTGATCCCCGTATCGAGAACGAAGTTCGCATGCAAAAGCGCGAGCGGCACCAATAGCCACCAACCGCAGTCGGCCGCCACCCAAACAGCCACCGCGGCGAGCCCGAATCCCAGCGTGACGCTGCCGACATCGCCCATGAACATACGAGCCGTGGGAAAATTGTGCGGCAGAAATCCTGCAGCTGACCCCGCGATGACGACTGCCAATACCAGTGCGGGGTGGCTTGCCGGCGCACCACCCATGACCGCGACCATCACCGTGCCCAAACCGGTCACCAGGGCCTGG
>Ga0265334_10000518_pt1 | contig 19760 bp, 17 predicted proteins | sample 42023metaG_FD_192442 | JGI IMG/M metagenome (GOLD analysis project Ga0265334, IMG submission 192442) | Rhizosphere microbial communities from Carex aquatilis grown in University of Washington, Seatle, WA, United States - 4-20-23 metaG | ecosystem: Host-associated > Plants > Roots > Rhizosphere... | reverse complement strand
GGCCGATCTGGAAACAGGGTCGCGTCCTTGACGGGAACGCCCGATGCACACGCGGCAAGGGCCAGCGACAGTCCGGCCAATGCTCCCACCTTCAGGCGCGAAAATTTCATCAGCCGATTTCCATCCAAGCCAAACGCCACACGCGCGCGGGGTAAGAGAGAAACGGTTCCGTGCGGGGAAATTCCCCGAGGGTCTTCGCGCGCACCCGAGAATGCGCAAATACGGTCAACAAACGATTAAGCATGAGCGGAGCCGTGGTGACATTTTTCTTCATGTTTGAGACGTAAAGTCCAATTCCAGCCGCAATGGCGGCGTTCTATGCTGCGCCATGCAAGCAACAAGACGACGCGCTTCTTGGAATCGGACGGCAGGGACGGTCTTCGTCTTTGCCCTGATGACGATGCTTGCGGGAAGAGCGCTGGCGCAGGCCGCCGATACGCCGGCGCGGATTTCCTTCCAGATCGCAACGGGCTCCACCACCGGGGCCTATTTTCCGATTGGTGCGCTTCTCGCCCAGGTTCTGAGCCATCCACCCGGCGTCGGCCGCTGTGAAGCGGCCAATGCCTGCGGACCCTCCGGATTGATCGTGTCCACGCGGGCCTCGCAAGGATCGGTCGCCAATGTGCTCTCCGTGAATGGCGGCATGGTGACGTCAGGGCTCGCGCAAACCGATGTGGTTTCGCTTGCGGTGGTGGGACAGGGGCCTTTCCGTAAAGCCGGCCCCGCCAAGGAATTGCGCGTCATCGCCAATCTCTATGGCGAGGATCTGCACCTCATCGCGGCCAAGAAGGCGAAAATCAAAAGCGTGGCCGACCTGCGCGGCAAGCGCGTGTCCATCGGCAGCGAGAACTCCGGCACCATCGTGACCACGCGCGCGGTGTTGACCGCCTTCAGGCTGACGGAAAAATCATTCTCCCCGAATTACGATTCCGCCGAGAGGGCAATCGATCTGCTGCAGTCGGGCAAGATCGATGCGATGTTCTTCGTCGGCGGCGTGCCGGTCGGTCTGGTGCAGCAGGCGCTGGATGACGGCGGTGCGGAACTTGTGCCAATCGATGGGGACGGGCTGAAGCGGTTGCTGGCGCGCGAGCCGTCTCTTTCGGCGCACGCGATCCCCAAGGGCACCTATGCCAATGCGCCCGAGGTCCAGACCGTGAGCGTGGATGCGCTATGGATCACCGATTCCGCCGAACCTGATCCCGTGGTCTACGGGATGCTGAAGGCTCTCTATAATCCGGCCAATCGCGCAAGCCTCCAGGCCGGACGCCAGGGCACGCATTTCCTCGAACTCGCGTCAGGGGCAAAGGACGGAAGCGCGCCGCTCCATCCGGGCGCGGTCAAGTTCTTCACCGAAACGGGCGTGCTGAAAGCCGTGCAGCAGAAGGCGGCCCTTCAGGTCCCGTCACAGCCGAAGCGGTCGTAGAGTTTGTTCTCGCCTACCGGGCCTTGCCGATGTTGATCTCGGTGTTGAAGCAGGTCGGTTCGCGATAGCCCTTCGACACCGTGACCAGGTTCGGATCTTCGTCCTTCAGCGCCTGGAACACCGGCTCGGTCGAGCGCCAGAGCCCGTCCTTGCCCACCGCTTCTCCGGCATCGTGGTGTGCCGGCATGATCACATCGGGCCGGTAGGTGCGCAAATATTCCTGCGCCTGCGGCACCGTCATCAGGGGCAGGAAGTCCGCGCGGAACGCTGTGATGGCGAGATCGACGCGTCCGACCCTCTGCATCGCCGCTTTTTCGTAATCGGTCACCACGCCGGCGCTGTCGCGGTACATGATGCGAAAGCCGTCATCGAGCGTGATGAGGTACGCGATGGTGCCTTCGGTGATTACGCGCGGGCCGCCGGTGCCGCGGGCGCGGATGGCGGCATCTTCGGCTTTCTGCTCCGGCGTCAGTTCGGGAAGAAGCGAATTCAGCGCCGCGTTCATGACCTGCGATACGTGCTGATTGGGCTCGCCGTGCCGGCCGAGGATCGGCTCCACCGTGAAGCCGGGGAATGTCAGCACCTCGCCGCCCTTTCCGGTGACGGTCTTGATCTGCTTGGCGGGCAGGGGCTGGGTCATCAGCTTTTCGGTGGTGACGGGGGCGCCGACCACCATCGCGCCCGTCTGCGTTCCGATGGAGGCGGCGTCCGACATGTGATCCACATGGCCGTGACCGAGAAGGATCACGTCGGCCTTTTTGATATCGGCCGCCTTCACGCCCAGCGGCGGAAAGAAGCTGCCGCGGTCGTAATAGGCATCGAGCAGAATGATGTGGCCGTCATAGACCAGTTCGTAATTGGAAAAGCCGGTCCAGCGCACCGCGAGCGTGTGGCGGTTGCGCGGGTATGTACCTCCGGTCGAAACCAGCTTTGTGGCCACGCAGGCCGGATCGCGGGTTTCGGTCGCGCCCACACGGTCGAGGGCGGGGTTCAGGTCAGCCCTCGGATCGGAAAACGGGATCGCCGCGGCGCCGGCGGAAAAGGCGGCCACAAGCGGCGCAGAGAGCAACAGCGAAGACAGGCGTTTCATGGTCTTCTCCCAAAAGCCGCAAGAGCACGGCTCTATTTCTTGACGTGGCGTTCGAGCATCTGGCGGCGGACGACTGCGCCATAGACATTGCCTTGCGCGTCCACGCCGATGCCCTCAGCGCCGGAATGCTCGGGCCTGGTCGATTCCATATCCTCGATGAAGGCGGTGACGGTACCGTCCCTGGCGCTGCCGATGCGGATGCCCTTCTTGATCCCCATCAGTTCATGCGCGCCGGTGTCGGGGCCCGATTCCGAATCCGTCACATAAATAGTGTCGTCCTTGGTGATGGAAATCCCGCTCGGCCGGCCGAACTGATGCCACACATCGAGCAGCTTGCCGTCCTGGTCGAAGATCTGGATGCGGTTGTTCTCGCGGTCGCCGGCGAACAGCCGTCCGCGCGAGTCGAACGCAATGGTATGAACCTCGCTGAACTCGCCGGGGCCGGAGCCCTTGCGGCCCCATTCCTTGATGAATTTGCCGGTGCGATCGAATTTGACGATGCGGTTGTTCTTGCCGTTGCGATGGGAGTCCGAGACGAAGATGTCGCCGTTGGGGGCAATCGCAACGTCGGTCGGTTGATCGAACAGATCGGGGCCGCCGCCCGAGACACCAGCCTTGCCCAGCGTCATCAGCAGGTGACCGTCGGGGCCGAATTCGATGACCTGATGGCCTTTGCCGTTCGCCCCTCCCGCGTCGGTGACCCAGAGATTGCCGGCCGCATCCACCGTGGCGCCGTGCGGGAATACGAACATTCCGGCCCCGAATGACGCGAGAAGCTTTCCGGCTGCGTTGTATTTCAGGACCGGGGCCTCGGCGCGCCCGGCGCAGGAATTGTTGAAACAGCGATGGACGACATAGATCGAGCCGTCCGGCGCCGGTTCGACCGCGGTGACGGCCGCCCATTTCACGCCGGCTGGAAGCTCGCCCCAGTCGCGCGTGGTGCGATAGGGTTGCGGCAGATCGTTGCGCGGATTGCCGCCATCGGCCGCAAGCGCATGACCGCCGAGCATCCCAACAACCGCAAAAAGCAGACCCGCGCGCGTCATCGGCGGTCCTCCCGGGTGCCATTTTTCCAAGAATGCGCCGTTCGGGTCTGCGCCGCAATCGCGCGGCAGCCCAGCCCATGCCGTTCCGTGCGCTCGCGGAAAATGCTATCTAGCCGTGCAAAAGGGGCTGCTGGAGGAGCGGGAGCGACATGCCCAAATTCGCATCGATTGCCGTTGCGGCCGGATTGCTGTGCTCGGGCGCCTTTCTGTGGGCGGCGTCCGCCGACGACAAGCAGGCTCCGATCCCGAATTTCAACCCGGACGGCGAAACCGCCTGGGCGGCGGACCGCCCGGCGAGCGATGATTTTCTCCCGCATGACAAATCGGCGGGTCCCGGACCCGTCGAGTCCGATCCTGCCCATCCCTATACGCCGAACGGGCAGGGTCAGCCGACCTATCGCGTTGCGGACCTTACCAACCCGATCCTGAAGCCCTGGGTCGTCGCGCAGATGAAGAAGACCAATGACGACGTGCTGGCCGGCAAGGTGCCCTTCATCGCGCGCGAACGCTGCTATCCCGGCGGGGTGCCCAATTTCGACATCTACAATCGCGGCCAGCCCGTCCACATCATCCAGACCAAGAACGAAGTCTGGATGATCAACGAACTCTATGCCTCGACGCGGCGCATCTATTTGAACGTGCCGCATTCGAAGAACCCGAAACCCTCCTGGTACGGAGAATCGGTCGGCCATTACGAAGGCGACACGCTGGTGGTCGATACGATCGGGCAGAACGACAAGACCTTCGTCGACAATTACCGCACCCCCCACACGACGCAGATGCATGTGGTCGAGCGCTTCCGCATGATCAATGGCGGGAAGTCGCTGGAGGTGAATATTTCGGTCGATGACCCGGGCGCGTTCAATATGCCCTGGACGGCGCGCTCGACCTGGCAGCGCGTGCATCCGGGCATGCTGATCGAAGACCTCTGCGAACCGAACAACTCTTTCTATTTCGGCTACGAGGTGGCGCCCTTACCGCACGACGACAATCCGGCGTTTTGAGCCCGCGTATCACGCCGCACGCCGCGCGGAATGGGGGCGGTGCTTGCGCGGCGCGACGGTAAGCCTCACCTCCATATCCTTGTCAAGCTTTCCGAGGATGCCGATCAGCCGGTCAAGGGTGAAGCGGCGCAGGCCGGCGCCGCGAATACGGGAAAATTCCGAATGGGCCACGCCTGTCAGTTTTTCAGCATCGCGCGTTGAAAGTCCGCGTTCATCGAGGATATGGACGATCTTCGCGGCAATGAGCGCACGCGCCTGTTCAAGATCGGCGTTAGGTCGACCGAAGTCTCGATAGACATTGCCGCTGCCGCGCACCAATTCGATGCTGTCTTTGCTCATTGAAGAGCCTCCTTTAGCCGTTTGAGCCTCTCACGGATCAGATCGATCTCCGCCAGCGGAGTCTTGATTCCCGATTTCGATTTCTTCTGAAACGCATGAAGCACCCAAATATCGACTCCGATCTTGAGCGCATAAATGGCGCGAAAGGCATCGCCGCGATGCCTCAGGGCAATTTCAAATACGCCCCCATCAATGCCCTTTAGCGGCTTTGCCTTGTCGGATTTTCCGCCTTCGGCGGCAATCGTGAATGCGTCGAGCATATCGCTCTGGACGTCCTCGGGAAATTCCTCGAAGTCCTTACGCGCCGCTTGATCCAAGAAATGGCTCTGCTGTTTCGCATTCGGCGCATGGTGACAAATTTGCCACCAGTTTGCAAGCCACTTTCCGCTAGAAGTCCGGCCTTTCGGCCGTTGGAACCGGTTCTGCGGCACGCTCGAAGAAGCCGCCATTGTTTTCGGCGCAGACATTTTCCTGCATCGGGCCCTGCTCGACGCGCCTGTAGCGCTGAACGCCGCGCCAGGCGGTCGTGAAGGCGCCCGGATCCTCCACTGTCGCGATGGCTTCGATGGCCTTGCCGCCGTCGAGCAGGCGATAGCGCTCGACCACGTGAATCTGCGTCGTGTGGGGCGTGCGGAACTGATCGACAAAGGTCCGCGCGTTCTGCCCGATCGTATCGACCACCAGCGTATCGCCGTTCTCGTAGTGGCCGATGGATTCGCCGAACCAGGAGGGTTTCGGGTTCGCCGAATGCCTGTCCGTCATATAGATGTGCCGGACCATGTGGTCTTCCTGCCAGATGAGCGTCACCACTTTTGGAGTCTGCAGGAAATAGACAGGCGTCACCGGATAGAGCAGCCATCCGGGCACGCCGATCGGCCAGCATCTTTCCTTGGGCGTGTACACGCCTTCGCCCGCCAGCACGCGCTCGTTCACCTTCCTCAATTCCTCCTTCACCCAGGGCTGAAGGATGGGATTGGAAAGATCGGCGACATGGAAGGTCGGCTGAATGCCCTTTCGCGCGGCGTATGTGTTGTCGATGTAGGGATGGGCGGGATCGGACATCACGGGTCCGGGGCCGTCCGGAGGGGGGAGGAAATCATCGCCGATGGGTTCGTCGCTGTTGGGAACGCCCGCAACCCAGCCGACGGTGGCATCCATGCCGAAATTCGGCACCGTTTCGGCGGCACCCACCGCCCAGTTGGGCGCGCAAGCCGCCGATGCCAGCAGCACCCCGGCAAGGATGCGGTTCAGGGAAATTGTCATCGCGGTATTCCTTCAGATTTTACGTGCCGGGACCGGGAGCCCCGCAGTCTTCAACTGTACCGAGCCCAGCGTCGAATGCGTGGTGAAATAAAGCGTCTTCCAATCGTCTCCGCCGAACGCAATGTTGGTTGTCTGCGGTTGTCCGTGCACGATGCGTCCGAGCTTCTTGCCGCTGGAATCAACAATGTAGATGCCGCCCGCGCCTCCGGTATAGAGGTTGCCCGCCATATCCACCTTGAAACCGTCGGGTCCGCCGGGTTCTGGCCCCTTCAGGTCGACGAACACGCGCTGCGTCTGGTTCGCGAGCAACCCGTTCGGCATCACGTCGAAGGCAACGATCTGCGTGCGCCGCGAATCCCCGATATAGAGAATCTTCTCATCCGGCGAGAAAGCGAGCCCGTTCGGAAGGAACAGGTCGCGCGTGAGGAGATTGATCGTACCGAGGTCGGGCGACACGCGATAGACGCCGTTGTAATCGAGGTCCCAGGGTTGCGGCAGATCGGGGATATTCCAGGGATCGGTGAAATAGACCGAGCCGTCGGACTTCACCACCACGTCGTTGGGTTTGTTGATGCGCTTGCCCTGATAGGTATTGGCGATCACAGTGAAGCTTCCATCCGGCTCCTCGCGCGTGACGCGCCGCGCGACGCCTTCGCAAGCCACGAGCCGCCCCTGGATGTCGCGGGTGTGGCCATTGGCGCCATTGGTCTTCTCGCGATAGATGCTGGTGCCTTTGCCGGGTGTGTATTTGATGACCTGGTTGTCGCCGATGGAGCTGAAAAGCAGGAACCCGCCTTCCTTCCACCACACCGGGCCTTCGGTGTTGCCGCCGCCGCCGAAGCCGGTCGCGAGCGTGCGGATTGGTTCCGACGTGGAGATGATCTTGTCCAGCGCGGGATCGAATTGCTCGATGCGCGGTTTCAGCTCGGCGGAATGGGCAGCCCCAAATCCGCCTGCGAATGCCACGCTGCCCCCGGCCGCGAGTTCCAGCATCTGCCGGCGTGATAGCCGTCCCGTTCCGCCCATGGGCGCCCCTCCTTCGACCTTCCCGAATGCCAAACATGCGTCCTTTTGCGTGCCCGGTAAATCGTGCTCGCGCCGTGTCCATTGCCCTGGGGCGTCCTCCGGAGGGACGGGATTTGTTACCCCCGGATTGCGGGAACTGTAGCTTCACCTTTGCCTATCCCATTGGCATTATTCAATAAAAGTTGAGTTCCTGAACGGAACGTTCAGCTACGGTTCATCTTCACAATTGCATGATCGCGTGCATGACGTGTTGACCGTCACCGCAGCGCCACGAACGAGCGCGCTAACAACAAAAGCAGACAGTTCGGAACCTAAGGCTCGGCGTGCCCCGATAGAGGCGCGCCTGAAGGGGAGCGTGCGCGCATGCAGGCTGTTGGAACCGCGTCTCTGGGGGTGGCCCTCCTCTCCTTCGTCGGCAACGCCTGGGCCGAAGACATTTGCGCCCGCGCCCAGGACCTGACCGCGCTTCAGACGGCGGCCGTTCAGCAGGAGCTTATGGTAGCCGCCTATGCCTGCAACGATTCCGGCCTTTACAACACCTTCGTCGTCACATTCCAAAGGGACCTTCAGGCATCGGACACCGCACTCCAGGCCTATTTTCTGCGTCTCAATCCCGCGAGCGGTACGGCCGACTACCATAGTTATAAGACGAGGCTTGCGAACACCTACGCCCTGCGCACCGCCAGCAACACCGGCGAGTATTGCCGGCGCGCGCTGACAGTCTTCCGATCCGCCCTGAACGAGAACAAACAGAGCCTCGCCGCGTTCGTCCTGGCACAGCCCATGGCGGTCGGCTCAAGCTATCGCACCTGCGGGGAAAGCGTGCCGGGTGGCGCGATGGTGGCAAAGATCAATGCGCCGGCTCTCGCGGCGCCGCCGATGGCGCAAGGCACCAGAGCAATCACGGCGCGTGAAGATGATCGTACTCTTGTAACTCCGGCCCCGGACGGAACGGCGCTGCCTGCGCCCGTGAACAACAGCTACGCGAGCAACAATCCGGGCCGGCCGGCAGCCGATCCCTATCGCGCCGCTCCGTCTGGCGGCAGTGCCGGCTATCCTTACGACTCGCGCGATCCGTATGCGCGGCCCCCGTCCGGCAGCTACGGCACTTCCACTTATTATGGCGAGCGCGATCCCTATTACCGCGATCCCTATGACCGCTACTGGTATGGCGCTGTGCCGCCAGGATACTACGTGAGGAGACGTTAAGATGCGTTGGGCAGCACAAGCTGCATGGGCCGGGTTCTTCGCCACCTGTGTTTCGACGAGCGGCATCTGCGCGGCTGCTCAGGACGCCAATATGGCCGGGAGCAGCCCTGCGGCCGCCGAACCGACCATCGACGGCATGGTCGGCAAGACCTTGATGGCGATCGACGGATCGCTGATTTCGCTGACCGCGTCCGAAGGCGGTCTTTCGCGCGAGATCGTGACGCCCAATGGAGCGGTCCAGACGACAGCGTTTCGCTTCATCAATGACCGGCTCGGGACCGTGATGGACCCGCGCGACGCGGGGAAGATCACCGGCGTCTTTCGCATCGGCACGGCTGACATCGAGATTCAATATGGGGACGGTTCGTCCGAAACGCTGCTCGCCAATCGGGCGGGCGGTCTTTCGCTCGAGACGAGTTCGAAAGCGGCCGGCCCCTATTGCACGGCCTGGTATCCCGAAGGCCATGTCTTCACGGTCGAAGACCGCAAAGCCGCGCTGGCCCAGTACGCGAGCCGCCTCGGACTTGCCGATGGCGCCAGTCCGGCGGGTGGCTGCGGCGCCGCGGGAACGGTGCATGCGGCCGATGCGGTCAGAACCGGCGTAGCGGTCAAACCGGAAGCCGTCAAAGCGGGCGTGAAAATCGCCAGTGCTGCGAGCCTTGGCAAAGCCGCCTTGCCCAAGACCACCGCAGAAGCCGCTGCCGACGCGGCCAAGACCATCGAGGTGCGCAATTCCGAGGTGCGTCCGATCGATCCGCCGGCTGCGGGCGATAGCCAGACCAACACGAAGATCGCGAGCCTCGAACTTACCCAGGGCACCGTTGCACCGGGCCAGAGGGGCGCATCGAGCTGCCTGTCGGTCGAGAGCGACGGCAGCCATTGGGGCTTCCGCAATCACTGCGCCTATACCGTGCAGTTCGCCTATTGCCTCAGGAGCGGCGCCGCGCTTGCCTCGTGCAGCGACGGCGCGGTCGCGGGCAGCGTCGCCGGCAACGGCTTCGGGGCGCTCGTCGCCGACGAATCGCTGAAGGAGACCGATGCCGCGCACGATTTCCGCTGGGTGGCCTGCCAGGGCGGAGCCGGGGAAGTGATTCCCCATCTCGACGCGGTCGACCCGCCATCGGGGCGCTGCGTGCGCTGAGCGTTTCCGTCGTGAGGCCAGCGATGCCCGGTGACAGCCCGGTTATTTTGGGAATACAAATGCGCCCTGCCGGCGGCGGCTGAATCGGCGTCGCCGTCGGGCAATGGCGGCGAAATTCGACCGGAGCCAATGGAGCACCAGGACCTACTCGTCGGCTTCATCCGCATGCATATCCTCCATCATGCGGCGGACGGCGATCTTTATGGCCAGTGGATGATCGAGGAGCTCTCTCATCACGGCTATAAGATCAGCGCCGGCACCCTGTACCCGATGCTTCATGGGATGGAGCGCAAAGGCTATCTTAAATCCGTCAAGAAGCGCGACGGCAGAACCTACCGCCGATTTTACCGGGCGACGCCTCTCGGGCGCAAAGCCCTGGCCGTTGTCCGCCTGCGCCTGAACGAGCTCTTCGACGAGGTCGCCAAGCGGCAGCGCAAGCGCGCCAAATCCGCCGCCACGCAATCCTGACGCCTCCGTCCTCAGGCATTACGGCCCGGAAAGGATTTTCGCCGACATGGACCGGGGCGGCCGGGCATCATAATCTGCCACCATGATATTGAATTTCGATAGCGTCATTCGATGCCAAGTATTATCTCTTGGCCGGATCGGCCGGAGACAGATATGAATTTGGTGAAATTCGCTCTCCAACGCCCCTTTTCCGTGGTTGTGGTAATTGTCGGGGTGGCGATCGGCGCATTCATCGCGCTCGGTCAGATGGCGCGCGATGTCTTTCCGACGCTGGGCGTTCCCACCATCTATGTGGCCCAGCCCTTTGGCGGCATGGACCCCGCGCAGATGGAAGGGTTCCTCACCTATTATTACGAATATCATTTTCTCTACATAACCGGCATCGAACACGTCGAATCGAAATCCATCCAGGGCGCGGCGCTCATCAAGCTGCAATTCTATCCCGGGACGGACATGTCCCAGGCCATGTCCGAAACGGTATCCTATGTGAACCGGGCGCGCGCCTTCATGCCGCCCGGCGCCGTGCCGCCCTTCGTCATGCGCTTCGACGCCGGAAGCGTGCCGGTGGGTTATCTCGCCTTTGCCAGCACGACCCGGACGGTCGGCCAGATTCAGGACCTCGCGCTGAATACGATAAGGCCGCTCTTCGCGACGCTTCAGGGCGTATCGGCGCCGCCGCCCTTCGGCAGCGGACCGCGCAGCATCGTGGTCAGCGTCGATCCGGAACGCCTCCAAGCCTACGATCTTTCGACCCAGGATGTGGTTGCCGCCATCACCAATGCCGAGACCATCAGCCCCTCGGGGAATATCGACATCGACGGTTTGTATCCCATGGTCCCGGTCAACTCGATCGTTCGGGACGTCAAGGACCTGGAGGGTGTTGCGATCCGGACCGGGACATTGCCCGGCGTCTTCGTGCGCGATGTCGCGCGCGTCACCGACGCGTCCGATATTCCGACCAGCATCGCCCTGGTGAACGGGAAGCGCACGGTTTACATCCCGGTGACCAAGCGTTCCGACGCGTCGACCCTCTCCGTCGTCAATTTGGTCAAAGCCAATATGGCGAAGTTTCAGGCCGCACTGCCTGACGATGTTTCGATCAGCTATGTGTTCGACCAGTCGCCATTCGTAACGGGCGCAATTGCGGGGCTGACGACGGAAGGCCTGCTGGGCGCGCTGCTCGCGGGCATCATGGTGCTCTTGTTTCTGCGCGATTGGCGCAGCGCGCTCATCGTGGTGCTCAACATTCCGATTTCGCTGCTGGCCGCGGTGCTCGCGCTATGGCTGGTGGGTCAGACGATCAACCTCATGACGCTGGGCGGCCTCGCATTGGCGGTGGGTATCCTGGTGGACATGTCCACGGTCGCCATCGAGAACATTCATACCCATGTGGCGCGCGGAGAACGCATAGAGCGGGCGGTGTCGGATTCGGGACGCGAGGTGGCATTGCCGCTGCTGATTGCGATGCTGTGCGTCGTGGCAGTCTTTCTGCCGTCTTTCGGCATGGAGGGCGCGGCACGGGCGCTGTTTCTTCCGCTGTCTCTGGCCGTCGGGTTTTCCATGGCGGCGTCCTACCTTCTGGCCAGCACCATGGTGCCGATTCTTGCGGTGTGGACCCATCGCAAGGGGGCTCCGCGCGCTTCCTCCGCAGCACAGGCGGTTCCGGGGGTCTTCGCCCGCCTGCAGACGGGATATGCCGGCAGCCTGAAGCCGATCCTCGCCTGGCGCTGGCTGATCGTCTTTGCCTACCTCGCCGGTACGGCGGCGGCGATTGCCGTGGTGTTTCCGCGGCTCGGCACCGACATCTTCCCCAGGGCCGAAGCCCCGCAGCTTCAGCTCAGAATCCGCGCGCCCGCCGGTACACAGCTGGAGAGGACGGAAGCCTATACGCAAAAAATCCTGGCCCTGGTCAAAGAGGAAGCCGGCGCCGCCAACGTCGATCTCTCCCTCTCTCTCATCGGCGTTCACGGTTCGGCCTATCCGATCAATTTCATCTATCTCTGGAATAGCGGTCCGCAGGAAAGCGTTCTTCAGGTCGAACTCAAGGATGACGCGCATATCGACATCGACGCTCTCAGGGAGCGTCTGCGCCGGCGCATCGCCAAGGACATGGCGGACGTCCAGGTTTCTTTCGAGCCGGCCGATATCGTAAGCCAGGTGATGAGCTTCGGCGCACCTACGCCTATCGAAGTGGCCATCAGCGGACCGAGCCTCGATAATGATCGCCTGTTCGGAGAGAAGGTCCGGCAAAAGCTCAGCCTTCTTCCTTCGCTCCGCGACGTTCAATTCGGTCAGCCGCAGGACTATCCGTCGGTCAACGTCGCCCTCGACCGCGAGCGCGCGGGCGTGCTGGGCATCACCACCAACGACCTGACGCGATCCTTGTCGCCCGCGACATCGTCGAGCCGCTTCACCCAGCCGCTCTATTGGGCGGCGCCGAACACCGGCATCGCCTATCAGGTCCAGGTCGAGGTGCCGCAGACGCAGATGACGTCGCTGGAAGACGTGAAAGGCATTCCGATCACCGGCGACAAGGGCAAGTCCACGCTGCTGCGCAACGTCGCGACCGTTCAGGCCGGCACCATGGTCGCAGAATATGACCGCTACAACATGGACCGGATGGTCACGGTCACCGCCAACATCGAAAACACCGATCTGGGAACCGCCGCCGCCCAAGTGGCAAACGCGCTCAAGGAATTGGGCACCCCTCCCGCCAAGGTGGGCGTCGCGATTCGCGGTCAGGTGCAGCCGCTGACGAACCTGTTGAGCGCGTTACGCACCGGGCTTCTGTTCGCGGTCCTCGTGATCTTCCTGCTGCTGGTCGCGAATTTCCAATCGATCCAGCTCGCGCTGATTACGATTTCCACCGCGCCTGCGGCGGTCGCCGGCGCTTCGCTCGCATTGTGGCTATGGGGGAGCACCCTCAACCTGCAATCCTTTATGGGGGCGATCATGGCGGTGGGTGTCGCGGTGGCGAATGCGATTCTGCTGGTGACGTTTGCCGAACGCAGCCGCATTGCCGGTAAATCGTCCCGCGATGCGGCGCTCGACGGGGCCGTGAGCCGGCTTCGCCCGATCCTGATGACCAGTCTGGCGATGATCGCGGGCATGTTGCCGATGGCGATCGGCGTAGGCCAAGGCGGCGGCGAGACCGCTCCGCTCGGGCGCGCAGTCATCGGGGGATTGGCTGCTGCAACACTGGCGACACTTCTCGTGCTGCCCGGGGTTTTCGCGCTGGTGCGAGCAAAGGCAAGCCGGCGTTCGCCCTCGCTCGATCCCGACGATCCGGGACGGGAATTGGCTGGAGCGGAGCACGCATGAGCACGGCTGGAGAAAATTGATGCGAAGACCGTTTTCGTCGTCGACCATGGGACTGGCGGCGCTTGGCGTCGTGATCGGCATCGGAGCGGGCGGCTATCTCCTGCTGGTGCCGGGCTCTGAAAGGGCCGTTGCCGCCGCTGCCAATCCGCAAGCAGCCCCGGTGCCGAATGTCGAAACCATCCGGCCCATCCGCGCCGATATGGCCCGCAGCTTCAACACCAACGGAACGCTCGAGGCTTTCGAGACGGCGGACCTCTACCCGAAGGTTTCGGGCTATCTCGCCGAGGTGCGCGTCGATATCGGCGACCGGGTGAAGGCCGGTCAGGTTCTGGCCGTGATCAGCCTGCCGGAAACGGAAAAGGAACTCGCCGAGGCCGAAGCGACGGTCGCTTCGAAGCGTGCGAATCTGGCGCTTCTGCAGATCACCCTCCAGCGCCAGGAAGGCTTGCTGAAGATACAGGGCACCGCACAGCAGACCTATGACGAAGCCAAGGGGAATGCAGCCGTTGCCGCGGCCGATGTCGACCTCGCCATCGCGACGGCCGCGAAAATCCGGACCATGCTCGACTACACCCGCATCGTGGCGCCCTTTGACGGGGTAGTGGCGCAGCGGCTGGTCAATCGGGGCGATTTCCTTCAAGCGGCAAGCTCAGGGCGCACCACGCCGCTCTTTACGGTTCAGCGCGTCGACGTCATTCGCGTCTTTTGCAATGTGCCGGAGAGCGATGTCACCCGCTTGCGCGTGGGCCTCAGAGCGAACGTCAAACCCTACGGCATGGAGGGCAAGCCCATCGAGGGAAAGGTGGCGCGCTTCGAGGGCCGCCTGGACCCGCAGACGCGCAACATGCGCACGGAAATCGACGTGCCCAATCCGGGCGGACGGCTATATCCGGGAATGTATGCCCAGGTCTCGCTCGAAACCGAACTGCACCCGAACGTGCTGACATTGCCGGTTTCCTCGGTCGGAACCGATCCCGGCGGCCGGTTTGTCTACGCCGTCCAGCAGGGCCGGATTGCACGCCAGCCCGTCCAGGCGGGAATGACGGAAGGCGGCATGGTCGAGATACTCGGCGGCCTTGCCGACAGAACCGAAGTGGCGATGGCCGTGCAAGGCGCCCCTCCTCCGGGGACGGCGGTCAAGGCAGTCCCTCACGCATAATCTCCGATCACCGGAGCACGCCCGCGCCTGCCAACATCTTTACTGTGCAGCCGAGCGCGAGCAATCTGTCGCTCGCGCAGCACTCTGGCGCTTCGGGCCGCACGCGCCGGCCCCAACAGGATCAGGGAGGGCCCCAATAATGGACAGACGTACCGTACTGACAACCGGCGTTGCAGCCACCGCGATGGCTGCGGCGCCAAGTGTGTTCGCTCAGCAGGCAGGAGCGGCAGGAGCGGCGCGCTTCTACGAAAGAGGTCCCGTTCGCATCGCCTATCAGGAAGCGGGCTCCGGCTTCCCGTTGCTGCTCATCGCCGGCGGCGGATTGGAATCGACGATGGCGGGCTTGCCCACCAGCCCCTTCAATCCGATCGAGGAGTTCAAGGGAGAGTATCGCTGTATTTTCGCGGACCTGCGCAACGCCAATCGCGGCCAGTCGAGCGGCCCGCTCGAAATCGACCGGCCGTGGGATTCCTACACCGATGACCATCTCGGCCTGATGGATCATTTGGGGATCGACAAATTCATGGTGCTGGGCTTTTGCATCGGCGGCCCCTTCATCTGGAACTTGTTGAAGCGCGCACCCAATCGTGTCGTCGCGGCCGTGCCGGCGCAGCCGGTCGGCTTCCGTCCGGAGATGCCCACACTCTTATACGATGGCGGCATGACGGCGTGGGGGCCCACATTGGTCAAGCGCTGGCCCGAAATCACGATGGACACGGTTCAGAAATTCCTGACCAAGATGTTCATTACCGACGGCGATTTCGTCTTTACCGTGTCGCGCGATTTCGTGAAGAATTGCCAGACGCCCGTGCTGATCATGCCGGACGATATCCCGGCACATCCTTATGCCGTGGCCTGGGAAACCGCGATGCTCGCGCCGAAGGCCGAAGTGAGCATGTATCCCTGGAAGGAGCCCAAGGATCGCATTCCGCTTGCGGTGCGTCAGGTGCGGTCCTTCCTGAAAGCGCATCGGCCTGTTTCCGTTTAGGCGGCAAAATCCATCGACGGGGCGGCGCTTCTGTTCCGCCGCCTTGTCGTTCCCGGAGGAATTCATGAACAAGTTGATCGTCCCGGCAATCCTGCTCGCAACAACCATGGCGGCGGCAAGCGCGTGGCCGCAGGCGGCCGCGCCTCAGATGCAGAACAAGCGCTATTTCACGATGCCGCTGGAGAAGGACCCGACGCGTGAGGTGGGTCTTCAATCCGTCACCATGCCGCCCGGCGCCGGCAACGAATTCCACCGCCACCCTGGCGACCAATGGACCGCGGTTCAGGAAGGCGAAGTCACGTTCACCGTCAAAGGCAAGCCGCCGCAAGTGCTCAAGGCCGGCGACTATAATTACGTTCCGCGCGGCACGGTCCATCGCCAGCAGAATCTCTCCGGCAAGCCCGCGCGCTACATCGAGATGAGGATTTTCGACAAGGGCAAGCCGGCATCGGAAGCGGTGGGCGAATAACGGGAGGCCACGCTTTTACGATTTCACGATGCTCAGCTCGACGGGGTTGCTGACCACCTTTTGCGCCTCGGTTTCGCCGTAGCGATAGCTGATCTGGATTCGATAGCGGCCGGGCTTCAGCGGCGGCGAGTAATCCGACAATTTAAGTTCGCTGATCCAGTGTTCTCCGGCTTCTACCGTTACTTCACGGCCGATCGCCATGGGACCTGCGCCCAGGGCGCCGGGATGAAGCCGGATATAATCGATGCCGGAAAGATTCGCCTTCACGCCGGTCGTCAGGTCCGTCAGCTGGATTTGCGTCCGGTCGCGGTTGAGTTCGATGCTCTCCATCGTGAATCGTCTCACGATGGTGACTTCGATCGCGATGACGATCTTCTGATTCTGCGGGATTTGCGGCTGGGCGATCCGGCTGCTTATGGACAATGGGGCGGATGGCGAACCGCCCTTGGGTTCGTCGCCGGCCGCGGGCGCCGCCACCAGTGTGCCAAGCGCGATGCCGCGCAGCAATCTCAGCGCAGGATGTCCCATCTTCTCCCACATTGCCGGTGTTCCGTTCTTCATATGTGGGACCGCTCCACCGGATCGCCAACAAGACCCGCGGCGAACCCGGAATTTCCCCGATGGGCCATGAGAAACAGGCCGTCCGGTGTAGCAACGAGTCGCGAAGCTCCGATCCACGCCTGATCTGCAGGATAGCGGAAACTTCGTCCCTGATGGAGCACGCTCAAGGCGCGCCCGTCGGAAAACAGGAGTGCGAGGTCCGGCCGGTCCGCCGTCACGACCGCATCGACAAGCTGGTTCATTGCGAGGTTCAGGGGCTGAAGGCGCCATGTGGAGACCGGCGCGGCCGGTTGCTGCGGGGCCGCCGCGTTGAAGGAACTCACGGTCGCCGAATCGTCCCGCGCCCCAATCGCGTACAGCACGCCCTCGCCCCTCCATTGGTCCAGAAGCAGCCTGGAAATCGGGGCAAGCGCGGTCAGCTTCACCGGCTCCTGCCCTGAATTCAGATCGGTGACGACAATCTCTTCGCTGCCGTCCGCCGCGGCGAACAATCGGGCTTCGATGGGGTCCTCGGATCGCCAAAGGACAAATGCCTGTGCCGGCGGCGCGCCGGGAAGGGGAAACCGGCGCGTTTGCGAATGGCCGGCGTCATCGACCTCGAGCAGGACCGCCGCGGCGCCGCCTGCGTCCTGGCCGGTATATACGGCGAAGAAGCCCCCCGTCTGACGTTGCAGCGCCGGTTCTGCCAGCCGGAGCGCCGCCCCCTCGGCGAGCCCGAGCGGCGCGGAGGCCGGTTCGCCGAGTCTCCCGGCCGAGGCAATCTGCACCCATGCGGCATTCCCCCCATCGGTCCACACCGCATATTGCTCGAACCGCATCCCGAAGATCGTGTTCAGATGCGCGAGCTTCGGCGCCTTTTCGGGCATCATCCGAAGATCGAGATCGACGGCCCACCGCATGACGCTCGGATCGTGTTCGCTCGCGCCCTGATAAAACCAACGGTTCGCGTCTCCCGAACACCACAGGCTTCCCAGTCTGTAGCGCGGGCGCGCTCCCCCGAACCAATGCGAGGAGATTGCGGTCAGCCGGGTCGGCACGACGTCGATGTCGACCGGGTTTGTCATCACGGTTTGCGACGGGTCATCGCCGAACCGGTAGGACAGCGCGATGCGGTAGCGCCCGGCCGGGAGGGCTCGCGAATAATCGAACATCTTGACCTTCGCGGTCCATTGACTGCCGGCGGGCGCCTGGAACGAAGTCCCGATCGCCTGAAACAATGCGGGATGATGCAACGCGCGGTGATTCACGCCGCTCAGCTCCGCGCTGACCTGATCCGACAGCCGCGTGACCCGGATCTTGGTCCGCGTCTCGTTGAGTTCGACGGTTTCCATCTGGAGATCGGCGAATATCTGATGATCGAGGTCGAGCACGATTCCTTCGCCGGCCACGGTGACCGGCTTTCGTGCGCGCAACTCAAGAGCCAGAGGAGCAGCCATGGCGCGCGGCTTAAGCGTATTTCAGGGGCAGCGCAGTCACATCCCAACCTCTCATCCGCAATATGCATTTGCCGCAGAAATGATACGTCCATTGTGCCGGGGTATCGGGCGGCTTGGTATAGCTCATGATGCAGCGATCCTGGTCGGCATCGTGATGCGTGTCGTGCGCGCTGGTGCCGAACGGCGACGCCTCGGTTAAGTCGACGAATTTGTGATGCTGAAGGTAACGGGCATGGCCGCATTCATGCGCGAGATAGCAGTTCACGTCGAACGGATTATCCACGCTCATCGTCACCGCGCCGTCGATCAGGTCGAAGCCGCGGTAGGGGTCGATGTAATTCCGCGCGGCCGGATTTGCCGTCGCCTGAAAATCGCCTACACCACCGGCCAATGCCGGGTTCCAGTCCTTGCCTGAAATCGGCGGATGCGTGCGGAAATCCAGAATGACATAGCCTTCGGGGCTGACTTTACGCGCTTCGAGGTAAACCAGCTCGAGAATCACATTGAGTGCGGCGACGGCCCATTGCGCCATCAGTGTTCCCATGTCCGATGCATATTCAAACGCAGTTTCGATCGAAGTTTGGTCCCGCGGTGGAAACACCCCGCCATAGATGCAGTCCGCCCGGTAGGTCAGGCTGGCCGCGTTGGTCACTCCAACCGGGCGCTGGGCTGCCGGCAATGCGAGAATGGCCGTGGAATAGGCGGCGGAGGTGACCACGGTGCTATAGGAAGGAAAGCTCCCCGCCAGGGAATCCCGCAGCGGTTTGCCGTCGTTCTCGAATTCGATGAAGGCCTGCTTGTACCGTCCTACGATCGTCGCCCAATCGGGGCTGCCGCTGCTTCGTCTCGGCGCGACCATCTGGCAATAGGCGCTGATCCGCGTCCGCCGCCACACTGTCCACGTGCCGGTTTCCTTGACCAGGTTTTTCAGGAACGAGGCATGGTCCTTTTCCAGTGTGTCCTTGTTGGGCAGCCCTTTGAAGGTAATTCGCGCGCTGACTTTGGCGGTGTCCCCGCCCACAATGCTCATCCGAAAATAAATTCCGGCGCGGCCGCGGCGCTTGGGGTGATTTGTCGGGTGGTCCCAGGCGGCGACCACGGCGCGATGGAACGTCTTGCCGCCACGGTCTTCGGTGTCGTAGCGCGCGATGGAATAGGGATCGAGCACCGACTCGGCCGAATTCGGGAACCAGGCCTGTATGTACGTGGCGTCGGCGGTGTTCCGCATTCCGCCCAGGGAGTCGAGGGCGTTGTCGCCGTTCTGGTCGATGCGGGCGGCGCCGGCGATGGTGCCCGAGGTTCCGATTTCGCGGGCGTGCTTTACGAATGTCTTCGCGGTGGCATTGGCCGGATCGGGAATGACGCTGCTGTCTTCGGGTGTATCGGCCACTTCCCAGGCGATGGGGGCAGGCCCCACCGCTGCGGGCGCCGAGACGCCGTTCCCGGCTTTGTTCACGATCTTCACTTCGACTTCGAGCGGAATAAAGGCCCGGTCCATCTTGTCTTCGGCGAAGGGGCGGCGATTGTAGGGCGGTCCCATCTCGGGGCAACTGCCGGCCGCGAAGCTCGCGCCGCGATCGTTGAAGTAATTGTCGTAGACGTAGAACTTTGCGTCCTGGGTCAGCGGGGTCTTGCCCTTTTCAAAGATTTCCCGCGCCTTCGCCACCTTGATCGCCGCCTTGGTGGGCGTGTCGATGATGCCGTTCTCGATGAGCCGGGTCTGCGTTCCAACCTGGTAATTGGCGCGCTGAAACCGGCGCAGGGCTCTGGGCATCACCGTGCCGAACACGCCGTTCACCGCGCCGACGTCGTAGTTC
>Ga0265334_10000514_pt1 | contig 19836 bp, 16 predicted proteins | sample 42023metaG_FD_192442 | JGI IMG/M metagenome (GOLD analysis project Ga0265334, IMG submission 192442) | Rhizosphere microbial communities from Carex aquatilis grown in University of Washington, Seatle, WA, United States - 4-20-23 metaG | ecosystem: Host-associated > Plants > Roots > Rhizosphere... | reverse complement strand
ACACCGGGGGAAGTGGATCGCCAGTGACCGTTGCGCTCGCGGGGACAAGCGGAAATATCGCGGGCAGTTGTACGGAAAATTATTCAGAGACGGACTTTTCCGGAGGAATAAAGACTCAGGCAGGGCAACAGAAATTTGCATGCAAACCGTAACTGAAGAACGCTAAGGAAAACGATGGGGTTACTACAGAAAGCCGCTGAAACGATAATGTGGGGGATAATCGAGCGCAGAAGCAGCCTCGAAAATCCTTCGACTCCGCTGTCATTCCCTGCGGAATGGCTCCTCGATATTTTCAACGGTGGGCGCACTGACTCTGGTATTCGTGTCAGTGAAATGACGGCTTTGCAAACGGACGCGGTTTTAGCCTGCGTTTCGATTATCAGCAAAGGCGTGGCTTCCCTTCCTCTTCATGTTTATGAGCAACAGATGAAGGATGGGCGAGCTTCGAAGATGGTTTCTATTTCGCATCCTCTTTACGACATTCTTAAAGATGAGCCGAATGAAGAAATGACTTCGCACACCTTCCGGGGTGTGATGATGGTGCACTGCCTCCTCTGGGGTAACGCTTATGCCGAGATTCAGCGGGACAACGGGAACAGGATTGTGGCGCTCTGGCCGAGGAATCCGGCTCGAACTCGTCCCGTTCGTTTGACTGCGGATGCTCGGATTCAGGGAACTTTGTATCCGCGTGGAACTTTGATTTATCACACAAGCGAAACGATGGGAGATGAGATCTCCTTTCAGGATGACAACCAAAACAGAATGGCCCCGGAGAGAATTATTCTTGCCGAGGATATGCTCCATTTTCCCGGTCTTTCCCTTGACGGAAGAATCGGACAATCCACCGTTTATCTTTCTCGGCAGACGATTGGATTAGCTCTTTCCACGGAAAAGCATGGCGCGAAATTCTTCGGAAACGGAGCCGTGCCCCGTGGAATTCTGGAGATTCCCGGAGTCCTTGAGCCGAAGGCTCTTGAAAATCTTCGGAGATCCTGGCAGGAAGCTCACGGTGGAGAAAACGCGCATAAGACTGCTGTACTTGAGCAAGGCGTAAAGTATTCGCCAATTGGAACTGATATGGAAAAGAGTCAGTTCCTCGAAACGAGAAAGTATCAGCGTCGATCTATAGCGTCTGTGTTTAACGTTCCCCCTCACATGATCGGTGAGGGTGAGAACTCGAAATCGAGCGTTGAGCAGACTTCCATCGAGTTTCTTCATTATTGTATTGGCCCGTGGCTTGATCTTCTTCAGCAAGAGTTCAAGCGCAAGCTCTTTGACGATGATTACAGTGGCGGTAAGAAGTATTTCGCAAAATTCGATACGCACCAGCTCCTGTACCCGAATTCGGATTCCCGGGCGAAATTTTACGTGTCAGGTAAGAATTGGGGCTGGCTGAGCACGAATGACATTCATGAACTTGAAGATTTGAATCCCGTGGAAGATGGATCCGGGGACATTTACTGGATGCCCGTAAACATGCAGGATGCGGCGAATCCGCTCACAGCTCCTCACATTGGAGGAGCACAAAATATTCCCGGTAATCCTAATTCTCCTGCGCTGAAGAGTAAGCCGGAAGCTGCTCTGGGCGGAAGGCCGCAGAATCCAAGCAAGAAACAAGAAACTACCAACAAAAAACCAGCGTCTCTACCAAGCAAGAAAAAGTCTTCCAAGGTAAAGAGATATTCTCAGATTTTCTATTCTTCATTTGTTGACGCTACAAATCGGATTCAGAGTCGCAAGGAAATTGACGAGAATTCTTTCCGTCGATGCTTCGAGCCGGCTCTGTCCTCGATGATCGAATCGATATCGGTTGACTGTTCCGGGAATGAAGATGAAGCGATTCCATTCTATGAATTCCGGACGGAAGCGCTCGCCTTCATGGAAGGAATGCAGTCGAATCTGCAGGGAGTTACGGTAGATCTTAATCCTACCTATGCCTTTAACGAAGTAAAGAGGGCTGCGGAAACATTCATCGATATCGTGGAGCGCCGTTACAATCCGGATCATGTATCGCAGCCACGGCGCTCGGATGGGACTTGGCACGATGGTTCCCTTCCGTTTTACATTGGGCGGCATGGGACAACGGATGATGATGTTAAAGGATGCTGGTCGGGCTGGACGAGTGTTCCGATTAATGAACAGGGAAAAAAGGAAATAGACGAGACCGCTGAAAAGTTGAAGGACGCGGGGATTCGCAGGATTGTCTGCTCGAATCTTGAGCGGGCCAAGCAGACTGCTTATCGAATCTCGGCAGCGCTCGGAGATATTCCGGTATCGATCGATTGGCGCTTAAATGCGATGGATCTTGGAATATTTGCCGGAGAAAATGAAAAAGAGAATGAAGAAAAGATAAAGCTCTACGTAAACAGCCCGGACACGAAGATCCCCGGTGGCGAGTCGATGACAGGATACATAGAGAGAACGAATACCGCGATTGACGAGATACGGGGCACGAACGAAGAAACTGGACCTATTCTGGTCATCACGCACAGCTCTGCGATTGCGACTTATCTTTGCGAGTTAAAGACTTTGGAGAGGTCAAGTTGTCTTCTTTCCCCGGCAGGCATGGTCAAGATCGAAGGAAAAAAGATGACGGTAATCTCCGGTACGTTAGGCGACGGAGACGCGCTTTAAAATTCTGTAAAAGGATATGGACATGAAAATCGAACGCAGGTTTCTACATGAACTTCGGGCCGAGGGACAAGGCAATGAAATGAGTCTTGTCGGTTACGCTGCTAAATTTGGCACTCAGTCCGAGGATCTCGGTGGATTCCGCGAGACGGTTATGCCTGGTGCATTCGCTCGTTCTCTCAGGGAAGGCGCGGACGTGAAATGTCTTATGAACCACTCCGCCGATCTCGTCATGGGGAGAACGAAGAACGGGACGTTGAAGCTGGAGGAAGACGCGACAGGTCTCCGTTTCCGTTGCGTCTTGCCGAATACGCAGGCAGCCCGGGATCTCCATACTCTGGTCGCTCGCGGAGACGTGGACGCCTGTTCGTTTGCTTTCACGGCGCGGGGGCAGTCTTGGGAAGATGTGCGGAGCGAAAATGGCGACATGTATGCCAGCCGGAAGCTGCACGATGTCGATCTCCAGGACGTTTCCGCTGTAACTTATCCTGCCTATCCGCAGACTGAAGTGCATTCTCGGAGCGAAGCGCAGGAATTCGAGTTTCGTAAATTTATTTTTCCGGAAGGGGAGCCAGTGGAAATTCGTTCTTCGATTAACTCTTTGGTGGAAAAGCGCGGCGTAGGGCAGGGGATTCCCATGCCGTATGCAATCAGCCTGCCCCAGCCGTTTGATTCGGACATGAAGCAGGAATGGTGGGATGAGTTCATCGATGCATACAAGGACTGCGTGAAGCGTCAAAAGATGAAGGGGGCTGTTGCTATCGCAGCGGCCACTGCGATTGCCAATCAGAAAGTGCAACCGCAGACGGAAGTGGATCCCGCAGTCAGCGGGCAGAGCAAGAATCCGACAGAGATTCCCCATACGGTTGTTCCCACGGGATCCACGGGTGAAACTCCGAAAGAATCCGATCTGGAACGCGCTCTCGAAACGGATGCTGAATTCAGGGGCAAGTATAAATTCCAAAAACCGGAAGATGCTCCGGATTCTGTTCCTGCCGACAATAAAGCGCAGTGGGTTTCCGTCTGGAATTCCGCGTACAAAAAAGCGATCAAGGATGGTAAATCGGAAGACGAAGCGAACAAGAGCGCCTTTGCTCAGGCGATGGGAGTAGCTGGTCCGAAGTCTGAGAAGAAGTCACTGGCGGGATGCGATTGCCGTTGTGGGAATTGTATGGAAGGCCGACACGTGGAATGCTCTTCGGCGGAAGGGCGTTGCCCGATTGCGCAGCAACGGGATCACACAAAGAAAGTCAGCGATCCGTCCTCGGATGAATATGATCCCGACGATCCGGACTATGACGATCAATGGGATGACAGCGATGGAACCGAGGACCGTAAGGACAAGACGGATGTTAAGGACAAGTCCAAAGACAAGGAACCGGACGAGGACGATGCAAAGCGCGGCGACAAGACGAAGAAAATCGGGGCAAGGTCTTTGACTTCGGAAAACTTTGCCTGGGTTGGCGATGAGGAAGATCCTTCCACGTGGAAGCTGCCTGTTCATGACGATGCGCACGCAAGGAATGCTCTTGCTTTCTTTAACAAAACACAAAATATTCCATCCGACAAAAGAGAAGGTGTGTGGAGGAAGATTGTCGGAGAATGCCGGAAATTCGGCGTGCAAGTTTCTGAGGAAAATTCATTGCGAGCCGGAATGCTGCACAGCGTTACGGAATCGGCGATGAAGGAAATCGATAAGGACGAGGAAATTCTCGCGGCGATGCGGGCAAAGGCTCGCCTTATCGAAATCGATCTCAGTTAAGGTTTTCTCAAGTCCCGGATTAAATCCCGGGAAGAGAAAGTTGTACCTCCCAAAAGGAGTCCCGGTGACATGTACTCGCGGAGCGAGAAGTGAATCGGGCGAATTGGCTGCGCAAAGTCAAATCGAAAAAAGAGAGAAGACAACAATGTCTTTAGCAAAAGCGAAGGAACTCCGCGAGTCGAGGCAGAAGATTGCTCTCCAGATGGCGGAGCTGTTGAAGGAAGGAACTCTGTCCGTTGAGAAGAGGGCTTCATTCGATAAGATGGATGTGGAACAGGCTGAAATCAAGGCCGACATCGATCGAATCGAGCGGCAGGAAGCTCTTGAATCGGAACTGCGCTCCAAGAAACAGATGGAGAACGAGCAGCCCGGGGCAAACGGCGGAGAAAAGCGGGACGCTCGCTCACGAAAAGAGAAGGACGAGGAATATCGCAAGACATTCTTCGGTGCTCTGCAGCGCGGGGAGTTGCGCCGTGCAAACAACAAGGCGGAAACGCTGAGTTGGTCCGGGGATCGTGATTCCAAAGTAAAGGAATCAATGGATCGCTATATCAACGATTTGAATGTTGAGCAGCGCGACCAGATCGGTGGCACTCAGTCGATTTCGTATACGCAGGGTGCGGCTGGTGGATATTTCGTTCCTGCCGGCTTTGTGTATGACGTTGAAATCGCCACGAAGTATTTTTGCCCAATGGCAGATGGCAGCGTGATCCGCGTTCTCGAAACAGCCACTGGTAACGTGCTGCCCTATCCGACAAACAACGATACCAATGAAGCGTGGTCGATCATTGGTGAAGCGGTTGCGGTGCTTGACGTTGGTCAGGTTCCCAACTATTCGACGGCTGGAACGGCACCTTCCGGACAGCCTGGAAACGCCACGATGGGTCAGATCACCTTCGGGGCATGGAAGGGAACCACGGGACTCATCCGCGTATCTCTGGAAATTCTTCAGGATGCCGCGTTTGATCTCGAAGATTTCCTCAAGAACGCTTTCGCAGTTCGTCTTGGTCGCGGCTACGAGTATTATCTGACTCGTGGGTCCGGATCGAATCAGCCCACGGGTATTCTGACCGCAGTTGTTGCTTCCGGTCAGGCTGCAACCGTGGCCAACGGTTCCTCCACCAATGACGGAACTTCTGCGAACGGCACCAACAGCATCGGTACGAATGACCTGATCGCGCTGGAACACAGCATCGATCCGACGTATCGGCGCGGTGGCAAGTTCATGTTCCACGATGACACACTTCGTGCGATCAAGCAGCTCCTCGACAAGTACGGACGGCCTCTCTGGGTTCCCGGACTTGCGGTGAATGCTCCCGACACGATCATGGGTTATCCGTATGTCGTGAACCAGTCCATGCCGAAGATCGCAACCTCGGCCAACACTGTGTTGTTCGGTTCGCTGAACAAGTTCATGATGCGTAAAGTCCGCGATCTCAGCGTTCTGCGCCTCGATGAACGCTATGCGGACTACGGGGAAGTGGCTTTCATCGCTTTCTCACGTATCGACAGCAACCTGCTTGATGCCGGGGTTCACCCCATCGGCTTCCTGCAGCAACACTCGTAATCGCCCTCTGGCGAATTACACTTCTCAGGAGCGGGTCTTTCGATCCGCTCCTGACTTTAAAAGAGAGAGGAATACATGGATTACAGGATCCGTCATAAATTGTCCGGAATTGTTTACAGGGTTCCGGAAGATATTATTCCCAGCGTGGCCTGCGCGATGGTGAGCGGAGGTAGCGCGGAGAGACTTGAAGAAAAAAAGGTAGAGAGTTCTGCCTTCGAAAAAGTGAAAGAAACAGCGACGAAAGTAGGCGCTGCGCTTCGGACTCCCGTAACTTCGAAGAGGTAATATGGCTGGTCTTCAAATTAGCGTTCCACCTCAGGTCGAACCGATCCTTTTGAGGGATGCAAAGGTTTATCTGAAAGTTGACTATCCGGATGAAGACGATCTGATATCAGGTCTTATCGTCGCGGCCCGGGAAATGGTGGAAAATTTCACGGCTCGGAGTCTGGTCAACAAAACGTATGTCCAGACTCTGGATTCTTTTCCGTATTTCACGGATACGGTGATGAGTCAGATGGCGTATCCTCCCTCGTATTATTCCCTGCCCCGGTATTCGACAACTTTGTGGAATTACTCGCAGATGATTAAGCTGCTGGTTTCTCCACTGGTTAAAGTTGTGAACATCGCGTATGTCGCGTCTAAAGATCAGCAATGGCATTCGCTATTGCAAGCGCCTCCACCGTGGTATCCGAATATTGCGATTGCTACTGGAAACATTTTCATGGATGGAAACGGTAACAATATCGAAGCGTTGAATGATGGCACTACCGGATTTAATCCTCCGAAGTGGGCCACGGGGTTGGGCGAAACAACCACGGAAGATGGTGGGGTTGAATGGCAGAATAACGGTCCTGCTCCTCTCGATCAGATGGGTGTGATAGGGGACGCGGCAAATACTTTCTATACGGATATTGTGAGTGAGCCTCCCCGTATTTTTCCCGGACCAGCTGGCGCATTCTGGCCTTCCGTGCAGTACGTTCCGAATGCTGTGCAGATTTATTATGTGGCGGGGCACGGCGAGCCGACAGGAGAAGGGGATCAGTTATCGCCCCCTTCGGGAATGCCGCAAGTGTGCGTCACTGCGATGTATCAGCTAATTGCGGGATGGTACGAGAATAGAGACGCACTCTCTCCTCTTAATTTGAAGAAAATGCCTTTGCATGTGGAGGCATTGCTCTGGAGCAAGCGGGTTATGGACTATCAGCCAACCCGTGGATAAATTTCAAATTCAATTAGGAATGGGCCTTGAGCTACGTTACTTACGGACAGTTTCGTTCCGTTCTTAAACAAAATCTGCCTTTGAGCGGGACGATGGGTGACGTGTGGTATTGCACGGACACTCATGAAATTTTTCTAGTCATCGGAGATGGTTCGCTCGTTCCTCTTCTGCAAGCGTTTCCTATTCCTTTTGGGCCGCAGGGTAATCAAGGGCCGCAGGGTAATCAGGGGTACTTGGGTGTAGACGGCGATCAGGGGCCGCAAGGAAATCAGGGCGATGCGGCGAGTATGCGGGGGCCGCAGGGAAATCAGGGCTATCAGGGAAATCAGGGCGACCAGGGCACGCAGGGTAACACAGGAAATCCTTCGAGTGTTCCCGGCCCGCAGGGTCCGCAGGGTACGCAAGGAAATCAGGGCAACCAAGGAAATCAAGGAAATCAATCGAGTGTTCCCGGCCCGCAAGGAAATCAGGGCTATCAGGGTCCGCAGGGCAATCAAGGAAATCAGGGGAACCAAGGAAATCAGGGCACGCAAGGAAACCAAGGTCCGCAGGGCAATCAGGGCTATCAGGGAACTCCATCGGCTGTGGCGGGTCCGCAGGGCAATCAGGGCTATCAGGGAACGACAGGGGCAGGAACGCAAGGAAATCAAGGTTACCAAGGGAATCAGGGCTATCAGGGTTCTCAGGGAAATCAGGGCAACCAAGGAAATCAGGGAAATCAATCATCGGTTGCTGGTCCTCAGGGAAATCAGGGATACCAAGGATCCACGGGGACGGGTGCGCAAGGAAATCAGGGATACCAAGGAAATCAGGGTTATCAGGGCACGCAGGGAAATCAGGGAAATCAGGGCAACCAAGGAAATCAATCCTCGGTTGCGGGTCCTCAGGGAAATCAGGGCTACCAAGGAAATCAAGGATATCAGGGCGCGCAAGGAAATCAGGGGAACCAAGGAAATCAGGGGAATCAGGGGAACCAAGGCGGAGGGTATAAAGCGACTTCGGTTACCAGTTTCACAACTGGTACAGGTAGTAAATCATTTACTACGCAAGCCGGCTTAGCTTATTTGACGGGCGACTGGGTGCAAGTTGTTTCTAACGGTACTCCGTCGAACTGGATGATTGGTCAGGTAACTTCGTATTCGGGCACAACTCTTGTTGTGAACGTTACGATTGCGAATGGATCCTCCACGCTGACGGACTGGAATATTAGTCTTGCGGGTGTGCAAGGCGCGCAGGGCACGCAGGGAAATCAGGGCAACCAAGGAAATCAGGGGAACGCGGGCGGAGCCGGATCTCAGGGAAATCAAGGCTACCAAGGAAATCAAGGCTACCAAGGAAATCAGGGAAACGCGGGCGGAACCGGATCGCAGGGCAATCAAGGAAATCAGGGCAATCAGGGTACGCAAGGAACTCAGGGAAATCAGGGATACCAAGGAAATCAAGGTTACCAAGGAAATCAGGGCTATCAGGGTTCTCAGGGAAATCAGGGCAACCAAGGAAATCAGGGCAACCAAGGAACTCAGGGAAATCAAGGTTACCAAGGAAATCAAGGTTACCAAGGAAATCAGGGGAACGCAGGCGGAGCCGGATCGCAAGGAAATCAAGGAAATCAAGGAAATCAAGGAAATCAAGGAAACGCGGGAGGAGCAGGATCGCAGGGAAATCAGGGCAACCAAGGAAATCAGGGTACGCAAGGAACTCAGGGAAATCAGGGCTATCAAGGAAATCAGGGCTATCAAGGAAATCAAGGTTACCAAGGCAATCAGGGTAACGCGGGCGGAACCGGATCGCAGGGCAACCAAGGAAATCAGGGCAATCAGGGGAACGCAGGCGGAGCCGGATCGCAGGGCAACCAAGGAAATCAGGGGAACGCAGGCGGGGCCGGATCGCAAGGAAATCAAGGCTACCAGGGAAATCAAGGCTACCAGGGAAATCAGGGAATTTCTCCGCAGACGCCGACTACGGTTTCTCTCGCTCCATCTGCGCCCGGAAATTTTACGGTTGCTCATGGTCTGGGAACGTCTCCCACTTTCGTACATATAGGTATGACTTCGGACGGTCTGATTTATTTTCAGAATCCGACGATGTGGGACAGCACGAATTTATATTTGGTTGCGTCAGACACGGGTATCACTGGAAAAGCGTATTGCTATACCGGAACTCCGGGCACGCAAGGTAATCAGGGAAATCAGGGGAACACGGGTGGAGCGCAGGGAAATCAGGGGAACCAAGGAAATCAGGGGCCGCAGGGCACGCAAGGAAACCAAGGTTATCAAGGAAACCAAGGTTATCAGGGGAACCAAGGAAATCAATCTTCAGTCGCAGGGCCGCAAGGAAATCAAGGTTACCAAGGGAATCAGGGCACGCAGGGGAACCAAGGAAATCAGGGGCTACAATATAATTTTTATCTTCAGGGAAATCAGTTTAGCCTCGGAGGTTCGGGAGCTGGCATACAAAATGTAACGGGTTTGACTACGGGAACTCTGGCGCTTACCGCGACGTATGAAGTTGAAGCTATTCTCGGTACGCAGTGCGCAGTTGGGACACAAGGTTTGCAAGTAGGTATTCAGTGCAGTGTTGCTGGAGCAACAGTAGCTTGTATGTTTTTTGGCGATCAAGGTGCTCTATCATCAGCCGCAGGATCAGCTGCGGGTGCTTCAATTCAAAGATTAGACACGCAGGGTAATATGGGTCCAAATTTTAACCAAGCCTCCGCTGGCGCAAAAGGTGTAGCTCGCGTCAGTGGAATTGTAATCACCCCTGGTTCTGGGTCTCCAACAATTGGTATTCAGGCGAAAGGGATTCAAGCGGGCGCACTCGCCTGGATTCTGGCCAATTCGTATCTAAAAGTAGTGAGGATTGCATGATGAAGAGAATGCTATTAGTCGCTCTGATTTTGCTCTTCGCGGGTTATTCTTTTGCGCAGCAACCTCAGACTTCTTTAGCTCCCGTGCAGAGGTTGAACGCGCAGTATACAAACGGTGTTGCCCCCGGTTATTGGCCAACGGCCGGTTCGGGGTTAACTCTGAATTTGTCGGCGGGCACTGTTAACTGCACAGGAACGATAACAACGTATGCTGCTGGTACGTTGTCGATGACGAATAACACTACGAATTATGTTTATCTGAATGTGTCTTCCAGTTGTGCTCCCGCTACGAAAACAACAGCGTTCGCTTTCGCGGATATTCCGATAGCCACGGTGGTTACCTCCGGTGGAAACATCACTACGATCACGGATGATCGAACTCCGTTTTTTACCGGATCCATTCGCTCCTGCGATATCGCGGTGGGGGACAGCAGTGGTTCGGTAATTACGAATACGCAGCTAGGTCCTCAAAAAAGAATTTGCAAGATACCGCTTGCGGCTACGGTTATTGAAATCGATGTATCGGCTGACGCCGGAACTCCGAATGTCATTGTCGGACGTAGCCGTTGTACGACTTGGACATCGAATGTTTGCACGGCGGAAACAAGAGTTAACTTCATGTCGGGCGCTCTTTCCGTAGCCACTGGCGGATTTGACGCATGCATAAATTCAGGGGGAACCACTGGACTCGATGGTGGTACACTCTGTTCATCGGGGCTTACGAACGCTTCCTTAAGCGGCGGGGACTACATTGAACTGGTTAGCGGTACGGCTGGCGGAACGGCAAAATTCATGACAATTCACGTAATATATACGTTAGTCGCGGAGTAAAGGACTGACGATGGGGGATTTTAAAGTAGAGTTATGATTTCGATTTTTACTCCTACCCACGATTCAAGATTTCTTTCTGAAATTTATAAAAGTCTTTTAGCACAGACGGATCCGGACTGGGAATGGGTTGTTCTCTATAACAACGGGGGAGAGCCGAAGTTATTTCAGGATCCACGGGTAAAGTCGCATATCGTTTACAAGGCTCCGGAATGGGTTGGTCCTCTGAAGGCTGCGGCGTGCGAGCACACGGAGGGAGATATCCTCCTGGAGCTGGATCACGATGATTTATTGATGCCGACTGCAATTGAAGAAGTAAAGAATGCTTTCAAGGATCCTGAGGTTGGATTTGTTTACTCGAACACGATCCATTCCACGGGAGATTTTAAAAAAGTCAATCGTTTTGATGAAGTGTACGGGTGGAAATACCGTGAAGTAAACGTAGACGGAAATATTCTGGATGAGCACATTTCTTTTCCACCTTCTCCGGAGTCAACGTCGAGGATCTGGTTTGCGCCGAATCATCTCCGTGCTTTCCGGAGAAAAGATTATCTGGAAGTCGGCGGATATAACAAGGAGATGCGGATTCTTGATGATCTTGACTTGATGTGCAAGCTCTACATGAAGACAAAGTTTAAGCACATCGACAAGCCTCTTTATGTCTATCGGGTTCACGGTGAGAATTCATGGATTCGTTTCAATGCTGAGATCCAGGAGAACGTCTACCGTATTTACGATCAGTACATCGTTCCGCTTACGGAGAGCTGGTGTGATCGGGAAAAATTAAGGAAAGTGGAACTCGGCGGTAGAATGGCAGCGAGGAAAGGGTACGAAACCGTAGATTTAATGGATGCCGATATTATCTGTGATTTGAACGGGCGATGGCCGTTCGAGGATAACTCGGTTGGGATACTCCGGTCTTTCGATGTGTTCGAACATTTGAAGGATCCGATTCATACCATGAAGGAAGTTTCGAGAGTGCTTGTCCCCGGGGGATGGCTTTTTTGTCAGGTTCCGTCCACGGACGGGAGAGGCGCTTTTCAGGATCCTACGCATGTTAGTTTCTGGAATGAGAATTCATTCTGGTACTACACGAACAGAGACAAGGCGAAGTATATCAATACTCCTGTTCGGTTTCAGGCACCGAGGCTCTATACCACGGAGAAGAACAACGAACAGGTTTCGTGGGTGACTGCGCATCTAATAAATTGCAAGGATGGCTATCGCCCCTGCGGTTTGCTTGATATATGAAGATTGCGGTTTTAACTCCGTCCAAGGAAAGTCGTGATGTGCTCAGGGAGGAGTGCCGGCAGTCCGTGAGGATGCAGACACTTCCTCCGGGTATCCACCTTCTGGAGATCGACAATCGCGGTCTGGGTCCTGAAGAAATTTGCAACAGAATGGTAGCGGGTCTCGATCGAGGATACGATTGGTTGGCCTTTCTCGATGATGATGACATATTTCTGCCGTGGCATCTGGAGCGATTGGCTGCGGCTTCTGAGGGGATGGATGTAGTCTACAGCAAGAGCCAACTGGATCTTGGCTATCGGGATTTTGATGCAGCGGAATTGCGGAAGAGGAATTATATTTCAGTGACTTCCCTAGTCCGTAGAAGTATATTTGAAGCAGTTGGTGGATTTGAGAAGTTCACTCCTACGGTCTCTTACGACTGGAGCCTTTGGTTGAAGATTCTGGACAAGGGCGGTAAGTTCAGATTTGTTCCGGAAGTAACGTGGATCTATCGCATTCAAAACGACAGCATGATCTGGAAGCAGGGCTAGATTATGGCGTTGCAAGGCATAATTCAGGGCGGAAAAACCTATACCGTTATCGGAAGACTGCGGAATCGTATTCAGATAGTACTGCCCGTTTTAAAGCAAGATGCCTCTGGTGGAGTTGATCTTCGAAAGAATATAGTTCTCCTCACTACTTGGGCGACCATAGAGGCGCTCACCGCGCAGGAAAAGTTTGCAGCTCACGAATTCACGTCGCAGGTTTCTCATAAGGTAATTATTCGAGATCCTAGAAGCGCTCTTCCGATTGATCCAGGGGGAGTGCGCAGGTACTCGATCACTGCGAATATGCAGGTATGGTGGAATCGCAGACAGTTTCAGATCGAGGGTGTGTTAAGTCCGGACGGAAGAAAAGATTTGCTTGAACTAATTTGTATCGAGATTGACGATTCGCAGAATCAGGAAACAAACTCTCCTTCCGAGAGATCGATATGAGCGAAGTTGTTGAAGTCAAGATTACCGGACTCGATGAGTTGCAAAAAACTTTGGAAGAGCTGCCTCTGAAAATGGGGAGGAGGGTGCTCAGGAAATCGCTTGAAGAGTCCGGGGAAATAATGAAAGAAGAGATGGTAAATCTGGCTCCTGAAGCGCTTGCCAGTTCGACAGTCGGTAAGAAATTTCCCGGATTTCTTAAAGAGCATTTTGGAGTGCACGTCACCGTACATCACGGGGATTTGGCTGCTGCGGCGTATGTTGGCCCGCTCTCCAAGACGTATTACCCCTACGAGGGCGACATAAAACAGATTAAGGTTGCTACGGGAAAATACGCTAAAAGTGGAGGAGCAATTCCGGTCAGTAGCGTTGCTCGATTTCTTGAATTTGGAACTTCCAAGATGTCGCCGCATCCCTTTATGGTTCCTGCCTATGAAGGAAGCAAGGGCAGGATAATGGATAAAATGGTTGAAGATATTAAAGAAGCTCTGGAAGAGGCTACCAAGTAATGTTTACGGATGGACTATCGTCTCTTCTTTCCGGCGATCCCGGGATCGCGGCTATCGTGGGAACGTCAAGGAAAGACGGAACGAACGGAGTTTTTCCGAATGTTGCTCCGGATGAAGTATTGATACCGTACATTGTCTACACGCAGACAGCCCGTGGGGTGATTTTGAGTTTTGATGGGGTTAACCAGCTCCAGAGCCTGCGGTTTCAGATCGCTTGCTACGGAACTCCCTATCGAGCAGTGAAGAATCTGGCGCAGGCCGTCAAAAAAGTTTTGGATGGGTACACGGGGCAGCTTACGGATGGATCCATCATCGATAACGTAATTCCCAATGCTGAGCACGATGAGATGGAGCCTATTTTCAAGGCGACGATGTATGGGGTCATTCTCGATTATTCGTTTTCTGTGATCGAGTATCTGGGATAAAACGATTTTGTTGCTGTAGAAGTAAAATTCAGTACAAGGTGGTAATTTTCCATGACTTACACCGCTTCAGCTTCATTTTCTCCTCGCGGTACAAGGCTGCAATACACGACGAATTTGTCGCTTGCTTACACTGATTTCGCCGAAGTCACGCAGATCGACTTCAGCGGTCAGAAACTGGATCTTGCCGACGTTACCAACTTCTCCGGTGGCATTTTCAAGGAGTGGCTGGCGACATTGCTGGATTCTGGCGAAGTTAGCTTTAAATGTAACTTCGTACCGAGTGACGCTTCGCAGGCTGCCATGCTTGGATTTTTCAATGCGGCAACTCGCGTGTATTTCCAGATCATCCTCCCTATCAACCCGAGCACGGGAGTCACTTACGGGCATTTCACGTTCCTGGCGTTTGTTAGTGAATGGCAGACGGCGCTGCCGATCTCTAAACAAGCGGAAGTCACCGGGAAACTGAAAGTGACGGGCGCGATTACCTTCGTAGCAGGGTCTTAATCCATGAATTTTTCTTGGGATTGAACTCACCCGTTAGAGGTGTGTTCAGAGGATGAAAATGGCGAAGCAACCGAAGTTGACTAAACTTCTTGCGCCTACCGTTCCGTTAACTCTTTCCGTTGATGACGGTGCGCATAAGTTGGAATTAAATCTTGCGTGGACGATGCGGGGAGTGATTCTTCTTGAATCCAAACTCCGTAATCTCGGCGTAGATCTGAATGTGCTCCAGAATCCTTCCGAGTTTTGGTCAACGCTCGATTGCACAAAGTTGGCCCTCGGTGTCTGGTGCATGTCGCAGCAGGATCATCCTGAGTATGCCGACGAGGAAGGATTTGAAATAATTACTTCCTTCCTTGTCGTGGATAACTACGGAGACGCCGCGACTGCTCTTAAATCCGCTTTTCTTGAATCTTTATCGAAGAGCCGTAGAGAAGAAATCAAGAAAGCGGAAGAGGCGGCAGCCAAAAACGGGGAAGCGGCAAAGGAAAACCCTACGCCAGCCCCGGTCCAGTAATTACGGTTACGGATCTGTGGGCTGTCGCTCGGTATGATCTTGGCCTTTCTGATGAAGAGTTCGGGGAATTGACCTACGGACTCTTCGAGGAATTGGTCAAACGTCATCAGGCAAGAGAGCGAAAGGAATTTATCAGGACGGGGATACTGGCATCGGCTGTTATAAATTTCAGTATGTCTCGTCCTGATGATCCTGTTGATGTCATGGATTTTGTTCCAGGTGGAAAAGAAGAAAAAGATTTGAGAAATCTCTCTCCGCAGGAACAGGCGGAGTATGTAATGAATCAGATGAGTAAGAAAAGAATAAGGCAGGTGACGTGATGCCAGGTGTAGGCGCAATATTTGTCGAGCTTGGAATCAACATGGGAGCCTTCGCGGAAGGCTTGTCTAAAGCTACTTATTCTGCAAGGGAAGCTGCTCGTGAAATCGGTAGTTCTCTCCGTGAAATCGGCGGAGTGGTAGGAGAAATTGGAGAAAAATTTGGAGAATTTGGAAAAATAGTCGGTGATTCAATTAGCGATCTGGGAGCCACGGTCACAAAACTCGTAAAGGAATTTGGAAATCTAAGCGGAGTCGCGGGGACGGCAAAGGCTGGTGCAATCGGGATAGCTGGGATCGCGGCGGCAGGAGTTTCCGCAGGCGCTGCGATGGTTGGAATCGCTGTTCATGCTACGGAAGCGGCTGAGAAGCTATCGCGTTTGTCGCAGGCCACTGGAATTTCCGTGGAAGAGTTGTCTGGTCTTAGCGTTGTCGGGAGAGTGGCTGGGATAAGCACGGAGGAGCTTGCGCACGGTCTGGAGCGAATGAGCCGTTCCGCCGTGCAAGCTGCGTCTAATCCCCGCAATCTTGCAAATGGATTTAATCAGATGCGGATAAGCGTTACGGATGCCTCTGGACAAATGAAATCGGCATCGGAAATTTTTGAAAATTTGGTTGATAAATTCAGCAAGATGCAAGACGGAGCGATGAAGACGGCTGCCGCGCAGAGAATTTTTGGTCTATCCGGCGCTCAGTTAATTGCGATGCTTAACATGGGTCCGGAGGCTTTTAGGTGGTGGATCGACTACGGGACCAGAGTAGGGGCAGTTCTCACGAAGGAAGCGGCGGAGGGCGCAGTAAACTTCAGGGATAAACTAACCCAGTTAGGGCTTATTTCTGAAGGGGTAAAAAATAAGTTGATGACGGCTTTGTTGCCTTCAATAGACCACATTATTCAGTCGATAACCACTTTTCTTGAGACCGGAGACAATATTGAAAATTTTGGCAAGGGAGTTGGAACGGTACTGATTACGCTTGCGAAAATAGTTTATGAGGCGGGGTATGCCTGGTCGTGGTGGGGCGATCAAATAAAAATTACTCATTCTAAGATGAATGAGTTCTTGGCTTCGCATCCAAAAACAGGAATTGCGATGGAAGCAGCCGGCGTAATTCCGCACGGTTCAACCGCAGTTGCTGGAGCTTTGGGAGTAGACGTATTTAAAAAAGAAATAGAAGATGCCAAGAAAGATATCCAACACGAGCAAGATCGTCTTGCTCTGATGCTTGCTGATTTGAACTTTAAAGGAACAAAGGTTGTAGGTCCGAAGCATCCAGATCAGACGGATAAAGAGCCTCCTGCCCTTACTCGTCCGTATAAGGAAATGAAACCGGAAGAGGATTATGTAGCAGACTTCATAAAGAAAACGGAATTGTCGTTGGCCGAGGAAAAGAAACTCTCTCTGGCGATTAATGACTCCGTGGCAGCGCTTGTTCTCATGCGGGGCGCGGCAGAGGGAGAAAAAGCAGTAACCGAAAAGAGATGGGATTTATATCGAAGAATTAAAAATCTTTTCGAAGAACGTCAGGACGCGATCAAAGAAGGAGAGATCGCTAAAGCTGCGGATCTCTCAAAGCACATTAATGAGCTTATCAGGCAAGTAGGAACGCTGAATGAGGAGAGCGAGCACCTTGTAGGAATTTTTTCCTCGAATGCCTTGCTGAAGTCTTTGACAGCAGCAACTGCGGAATCGCAGAAACAGTTGTCGATGGTCGATGCGCAGCTCACCGCAGAAACGGAGTTGAACGACGCAAAACTGAAGGGTCCGCAGGCGCTGGCGGATGCCATGATAAATAGTCAGTTGAAAGGGAAGAGAGAGCAGGTTTCGCAGAGTTCGGATGTTTTATCCGAGAGCATGAAGCATCCCGATATAGATCCCGAAGCGCAGCTAAATGCTGCTTTGGGTCTGATGAAGATGGACGAAAACCTGAAGAAAACAAGGGAAGATCTGGTTAAGTTACAGCAAACCGATCCCGGGTTTTGGGACAAAATGCGTGCGGAGACCGATAAATATGCTGAGAGGTTCGGGACGATGCGCGAGGGTTTCGGCGGTTTCATCGATTCCTTGATTAAGTCTAAATCGCAGCTTCAATCCAGTTTTTTTGATACGTTAACACGTGGTTTTGACCAATTGAACGCTTCGCTCGCTCGATTTATCGTCACTGGAAAAGGCGGATTCAAGCAGGTGCTGGCGTCAATGGCGGAGAGCCTGATTCAACTCGGCTTGCAATTAATCGAATCAATAGTTTTTAAGAAGATTTTTGATGCGGCTTTTGCGACCAGTAGTGCCACACAGGTTGCGGGCACGGAAGCGATCAGGCAGAGCGCGATTGGAGCAGCTGCAGCCACTGCAGCTATGGAAGCGGCGGTAGGTGGACCGGAAGCTGCGATTATTGCAGCGATAGTCACGGAGGGTGCTCTGCAAGGAATTACGGCGCTCGCCGGAGGTGGAGACACCGTTCCGGGTCGGTCTTATCTCGTTGGAGAAAAAGGTCCTGAGATATTTTCTCCCGGTAGCGGTCATGTTTTTCCTAACAGTACCCTCTCCGGTGGAGGAGGAAGCGCTGGGCACACGGTTAATGTGAATACGACAGTAAACGCGATTGATGCTTCTGGTTTTGAAAAGATTCTGGATAGGCATGCCTCAGTCGTGAGCAGGCACGTTACTAGGCAATTGCGCCTAGCGAATGCGAGGCCGTAATGAGTAATTTAATATTTCCGAGCGAGGTCGGTCAAGGAACGACGGGAGCGAATAAATGGGGTTATCGACTCCCTTTTAAAAAGACTCCCGTAAACAGAACGATTGTCCAGACGCCTGCAAATTTTCGTGGTGAGAATCGGATAAGTCTTACGCCGTATCCGGTCTGGAAATATGAGCTTGATCTAGCCTGGATGCGCGGAGATTTTTCTACAGCTCAGGTTTCTTCGGTATTCCAACAGATTGTTGGTTTTTACGGTAAGGCTCAGGGGCGCAATTTAGACTGGTTGTTCAACGATAGTAATGATAACAACGTTGCGATAGCTTCAGGTCTTTTCGGCATCGGAGACGGCAGCACCACACAGTTTCAACTGCAGCGCCAGATCGGTGGGATGAGAGATATCATTCAGAATTTGAATGGTAATCCGTCTATTTATGACGGTGGAAGTTTACAGACAGCTTTTGCTGGAACTGGTTCAGCGCCTTTGTACTATATAGGTAATGAAAATCTTTTACTGCAGTCGCAGGCTTTCAATTCTTCTCCGTGGGTTTTAGCTAATGGGGGAGGAGCCTCGAATCCTACGGTCACAGCCAATACGGTAGCGGCTCCTGATGGAACGACAACGGCTGATACTATCGCTTTTCCGACTTGCGTGGGCGGTTACACTCGTCTTCAGCAAGCTATACCGAACGGGATTTCAGCCGCAAATGAAACGTTTACATTTTCAATTTGGCTAAAGGCTTCCTCAGGTACGGTATCGATAACGCTGTACATCATTGATGCGTTAGGCGATGGGCTGACGCCTGTCACTGCGACAGCGACAACAACCTGGACAAGATTTTCTGTCACGGGAACGTTTGCTGCGGTTCTTCCTGCCTATACCAATAATGTTGGTTTACTTTTTCAGTCTCAGAATCAGGGTGCGGTTACCGTATACGCTTGGGGAGCGCAGATGGAAAGGTCGGCAGCGGCTTCCGGGTATTTGCCGACAACCACGGCGATCTCTCAACCGCAGGGTGTAATTACTTTTGTCACTCCCCCAGCAGCAGGCCACCAACTTAGTTGGGCAGGAAACTTCTACAATCGTTGCCGTTTTGACGATGACGAGTGGGGCGATCTCGAAGAATACGTTTATCAGATCTGGCGGATGCCATCTCTTAGATTCAGAACGGTGATTTTATGAAGAATCTTCCTGCGGCTTTGCTTTCTTTTCTTCAAACTAACAATAGTTACGGACGAGCTGATCTATTTTCGGTCACATTGGGAAATGGTCAGGTGATTCGGGCAACGAATTGTCAAACTGACATTTCGTATGGAGGTAATTTTTATTACAGCTCACTCTATGGATCGTGGGAAAGAGGAAGCATAACAACGGAAGTTTCTTTCGATCTGAAAGCCGGCGATATGGACTTGGATGTTTTTGCTCCGTCCTCGGTCCTATTTCCAGGAACTTCAATTTCATTGATGCAGTGCGTAACCGCTGGACTTTTCGACGGGGCTGCAGTGAGAGTGTACACTGCGTATTGGGCTGCCGGGGCTATTCCGAATACGCTTCTCGGCGTTGAGACGAAGTTTGTCGGTCAGATAATGAATTTCAAACCGACTGGAAGATCTAAAGCAAAATTTTCCGTAGCGGATATGCTTTATCTGTTGAACATAAAGATGCCTTCTCGGTTGATTCAATCGGGTTGCCGTCACACCCTGTATGACGATAACTGCACAATGAATCGGGCATCTTTTTCAGCGGCTAGGACTGTCGCGTCTGGATCCAC
>Ga0265334_10000513_pt1 | contig 19853 bp, 19 predicted proteins | sample 42023metaG_FD_192442 | JGI IMG/M metagenome (GOLD analysis project Ga0265334, IMG submission 192442) | Rhizosphere microbial communities from Carex aquatilis grown in University of Washington, Seatle, WA, United States - 4-20-23 metaG | ecosystem: Host-associated > Plants > Roots > Rhizosphere... | reverse complement strand
TACAGCTTGGTAACATTCCGTCACGGCGGATTCGCTCCATGAAATTGACTTCGACAATCAAATTTTACTGGAGAACAACGAATCCGCCGTTTCTATTTCAGCGTCCGCTGGTGACGTATCCGGGCTAAATCGAGCATCACCCCAAGTGCAAAGCTAATAAGAGCGATATGCCATCCACGGGTTATGTCTCTCAGAGACTTACCTTCTGCATTCAGGTCCTTGTTTCTCTGCCATATCGACAAAAAGCCATATGTGATGTAAAGACCGGCTGCGTAGAATAGGGAGTGAAGTCGGAAATGTGGCGGGAGAGGGAACCCAAAGACCATACTACACACAGCAAATGCAACAAAGGTGATGCCAGCACTGACTAAACAACCTGCAAGTAAAAATCGAGTTCTAATGCTAGATGGGTTATCGAACACGACGCAAAACTCAGCGCAGCAATTCAAGTAACTGCCGGGCGCTCCCGGACAATGTCGTGCGCCAATCGCAGCCGACGATCGGCTTGCCGGTTTCGGCATCGTTGAACGGCAACCGTTCACCGCTGCCGATGACAAGACGGTAATCCATCGTCACCTCGGCATCCGCGTCGAGATCGCGCAGCGCGAAGATAAAGCCCAAATGCCAGAGGCCGCTGGGCGTGAATGAGTGATTTACATAGCACTCGTCGCTCCACTCCGGCGTCAGCGAGAACCAGTCCTCGAACCAGCGCACGCTCGACTCGACCTCGATTGAATCGTCCGGATAACGGCGCAAATCGCGCTCATGCATCAAGGTGTGCACCTTGTCCGGCGCGACAATAACTGAGCCCTTGGCGATACGTTCGTCCAGGAACAAGCCCTTGCCGGCCCCGGGAATCAGCGATGGCGCAATGCGATAGCGTGGAACAATCATGCTAGTGCTTGGTCTGACCCGGTGGCGCGCCGGCGGCGGCGAACAGCGTGACCACATCGCTGGGCGTAAACACATATTGCCGCCCGCAGAACTCGCAAGTGACTTCGACTTTGCCCTGCTCGGTGACGATGGAATCGACTTCGTCGCGTCCGAGCGACAACAGCATCGTCGAGATACCGGCGCGATCACAGCGGCAGGTTACCGTCACCGGCCGTGGCTTGAATATGCGCACCGGCTCGTCGGCAAATAATCGCCGCAGCAGCATCGGCGGATTGACCGTCAGCAGCTCTTCACGCGTCAGCGTCCGCGCCAGCGTAACCAGATGTTCCCAGTCTTCTTCAGTCGCACGCGTATGTTCCAGCGGCATGCGCTGCAACAGGAAACCGCATAAACGATTGCCGTCGACGGCCAGCCGGATCAGTGTCGGCAATTGCTCGGACTGCGAGAAATATCCTTCGAGTGCTTCGGCGAGCGAATCACCCTGAATCAGCACCAGGGCCTGACTGGGAATGCGCAGGTCACTGAGGGGTTCCAGCATCAGTGCCAGCACGCCCCCATACAGCAAATCGGTGAAGCTGCCGGAGAGATCCGGCGGCGCCTTGGCCATGCCGCGGACATTGAGGTGATGGTCAATCTGTGCGACCAGCAGTTGCATGTGCGGCGCGTCCGGCGCATGCGCCCTATGCGCCGAACGCACACCGCGCCCGCCGTCGCCCTGGAACTGCAGGTTGATGCGGCCATCAAAACTCAGGTGCGTAGCCAACAACGGCATCGCGGCCATGGCTTCGCCGATCAGATTGCGCACATCGCCGTTGTAGTCGCGATGATTCAGTAATTCATCGACGCCGTCGGAAAGCTCGACGAAGGCACCGTGCGCGATATGGTTATCGAAGGAAAAGCCGGTCAAAACGTTCATGGGAATCGGGTCGATGTTCAAAACCGGTGACAGTCAAAAAAACGCATGCCTCCAGCAAAAATCAGCCGCCAAAGCGGCGCGGCCCAAACGTCGGCTCACGCTTCTGAAAATTCGCCTGCAGCGCTTCAGTCTGGCTGGCGCTGAACAATAGTTCGGCCTGCACACGTCGTTCAGTCGCCAGCACCTCGGCCTCGCCGGCATTCCAAGTCGTGTCGAACAGTGCCTTGGCCGCTGCGACCGCATCTGGCGAACGCGTCTTGATCTGCGCGGCCAGCGCCTCCGCGGCAGCCAATGGATCGGCAGCAACATCAGTCACAAGCTTCAATGTCTTGGCTTCGGTACCGCTGAACAGGCGCCCGGTCATCGTCAACTCCTTGGCGTGGTCGATACCGATCAGCTCGCGCAAAGTCACCGCACCGGTCATGTCTGGAATCAGACCCCACTTGATCTCCATGATCGAGAATTCGCAATCCGGCGTGGCGAAACGGAAATCCGCCGCCAGCGCGATCTGCAAAGCGCCGCCATAGCAGCGGCCGTGCAGCACCGCGATCACGGGCACGGGCAGACGACGCCAGCACCAGGCAACTTCCTGAAACAAATTGGTGGTGCGTCCATCCAGTTCGACGAAGCCGCGCTTGAGCAAATCCGGCGTCTGGCCGAACGCCTTGAAGTCGAGACCGGTACTGAACGCCTTGCCCTCGCCGCTCAGAATCACGGCACGCACCGCGCGATCCTCGCTGATCCGCTTGGCAGCGCCGATCAGACCATTGACCATCGCCCAGTCGAGTCCATTATATTTTTCGGCACGCACCATCGTGACGTAGGCAACACCGGCACGAATTTCTACGCGCACCCGTTCCGCAGATTCGATGCTCACGGTCTCATCCCTGCAGCTTGGCTTTCAGCAGCCGGTTCAGTGCATCCGGATTCGCCTTGCCCTGCGTCGCCTTCATCACCTGGCCGACAAAGAAGCCGAACAACTTGTCTTTGCCGGAGCGGTAGTCGGCAAGCTGCACCGGATTCTTTGCCATCACCTCTTCAATCGCCTTGACGATCGCGGACTCGTCGGTGATCTGCACGAGGCCCTTGGCCTTGATGATGTCGTCAGCGCTGCCTTCGCCGGTGATCATCGCCTCGAACACTTCCTTGGCGATCTTGCCGGAGATGGTCTTGTCAGCGATGCGCTTGAGCAGGCAAGCAAATGCGTCCGCCGCAATCGGCGACTCGCTGATGTCCTTGCCAAGCTTGTTCAGCGCGCCAAGCAAATCGGTGGAAACCCAGTTCGCGCAGATCTTCGCTTCTGCGCCCGAGGCCGCGACCACCGACTCGTAATAAGCGGCAAGTTCGCGCGAACTGGTCAGTGTCTTCGCGTCGTAGGCCGACAAGCCGTGGTCGCGCTCGAAGCGCGCCCTCTTTGCGTCCGGCAACTCCGGCAGCGATTTGCGGATCGCTTCGATGTACTCGGCGGTGCACACGACCGGCAGCAGATCGGGATCCGGAAAATAGCGATAGTCGTTCGCATCTTCCTTGCTGCGCATCGCCCGCGTTTCGCCAGTGTCAGGATTGAACAGCCGCGTTTCCTGATGAATCTTGCCGCCGGCTTCCAGCACCTCGATCTGGCGCTCGATCTCGAACTCGATCGCCTTCTCGACATAGCGGAACGAGTTGACGTTCTTGGTCTCGGTGCGCGTGCCGAATTTCTCGGCGCCCTTGCGACGCACGGAAACATTGGCGTCGCAGCGGAACGAGCCCTCCTGCATGTTGCCGTCGCAGATGCCGAGATAGACGACCAACTGATGCAGTTTCTTCAGATAGGCCACTGCCTCGGACGCCGAGCGGATTTCCGGCTCGGATACGATTTCGATCAACGGCGTACCGGCACGGTTAAGATCGATGCCGGTCTGGCCGCTGAAATTTTCGTGCAGCGATTTGCCGGCGTCCTCTTCCATGTGTGCGCGCGTGATGCCGATGGTTTTGGTCGAACCGTCATCGAGCTCGATCGCTAGCCGTCCTTTTGCCACGATCGGCAGCTCGTACTGCGAAATCTGGTAACCCTTCGGCAGGTCGGGATAGAAGTAATGCTTGCGCGCAAACACGCAGCGCGGCGCGATCTGCGCCTCGGACGCCAAACCGAAGGTCACCGCCATGCGCAGCGCGTCCTGGTTCAGCACCGGCAGCACGCCCGGCAACCCGAGCGTGACACCGTCGGCCTGAGTATTGGGCGCGGCGCCATAGGTGGTCGGCGCGCCGGAAAAAATCTTGGTTTTGGTGAGAAGCTGGCAATGCACTTCCAGCCCAATGACGGCTTCCCAGCCGCGTTCCACAAAATCGTAAGCCATTATTCGAACCCTCCTGGCCGCTTCGTATGCCAGTCGGTCGCAAGCTGGAACTGATGCGCGACGTTCAGCATGCGCGCCTCGTCGAAGAAATTGCCCATCAGCTGCATACCGACCGGCAAGCCGTCCACCAAACCGCAGGGCAGGCTCATCGCCGGAATGCCGGCGAGGTTGGCGGCGATGGTATAGATGTCGTTCAGATACATCGCGACTGGATCGTCGGTCTTGGCGCCGAGCTTGAATGCGACATCGGTCGCGGTTGGACCGAGCACCAGATCGACCTCGCCGAAGGCGCGGCGGAAATCGTCGTAAATCAGACGACGTACTTTCTGCGCCTTCAGGTAATAGGCATCGTAGTAGCCATGGCTCAACACATAGGTGCCAATCATGATGCGGCGCTGCACCTCGGCACCGAAGCCCTCGCCGCGCGAACGCTTGTAAAGTTCTTCGAGCGACTTGACGCCTTCCGCGCGATGACCGAAGCGCACGCCGTCATAGCGCGATAGGTTGCTCGAAGCTTCGGCCGGGGCGACGACGTAATAGGTGGGGACCGACAGCGGCGCATTCGGCAGGCTGATCTCGCGCACGCTGGCACCCAGTTCCTGGAGCTTTTTGATCGCCAGGTCGATGCAGGCGCGTGACGACGGTGCCAGTCCTTCGGCGAAATATTCCTTCGGCAACCCGATCTTCATGCCCTTGATCGGGGTACTCAGGGCGGCGACGTAGTTATCGACCGGCCGTTCGACGCTGGTGGAATCCAGCGGATCGAAGCCCGCCATCGCCTGCAGCACATAGGCCGCATCCTCGGCACTGCGCGCAACGACGCCGGCCTGATCGAGACTCGATGCGAATGCGATCATGCCGAAGCGCGACACGCGGCCGTAGGTCGGCTTGATGCCGGTGAGATTGGTCAGCGCAGCCGGCTGGCGGATCGAGCCCCCGGTATCCGTCGCCGTGGCTGCCGGTGCGAGGCCGGCCGCGACTGCCGCGACCGAACCGCCGGAGCTGCCGCCCGGCACGCAGTCCAGATTCCAGGGATTTTTGACCGGCCCATACCAGCTCGTCTCGTTCGACGAGCCCATCGCGAACTCGTCCATGTTGCACTTGCCGAGCATGACGCCGCCGGCTTCCGCATGCAGCTTTTTGACGATCGTCGCGTCATACGGGGCGACGAATTTGTCGAGCATTTTCGAGGCGCAGGAGGTGCGCACGCCGGTCGTACAGAAAATATCCTTTTGCGCGATCGGCACGCCGAGCAGCGGGCCGGTTTCGCCCCGGGCGATGCGCGCATCCGCCGCGTCCGCCTGCTGCAGCGCCTGCTCGCCGGTGACGGTGATGAAGCTGTTGAGCTTGCCGTCGTGCGTTTTGATGCGCTTGAGGAAGTGTGCGGTCAGCTCGCGCGACGAGAATTTTTTCGCGCGCAAACCGTCCGCGAGCTGCCTGATCGAAAACTTGTCCATTGGGGGGATCGCAAATCTGAAGTGGATGAGGACAACGAAGCGCCGGAATCGAGTTACTCGATGACCTTCGGCACCATATACAGGCCATCCGTAACCGCCGGCGCGATACTCTGAAATACCGCGCGGCCGGCCTCACCGACCGGATCGGTCACGGCGTCGGGGCGCAGGCGCTGAACCATGTCCAGCGGATGCGCCATCGGCGCGACGGTGCTGGTGTCGGCGCGGGAGAGCTGGCCGACCAGCTCGAAGATGTTCGACAGCTGCCGTGCATAGTGATCGCCCTGCTCCGGCTGCAATTCGAGCCGGGCCAGATGCGCCACCTGTTTGATTTGATCGGGGGTCAGGCTCATGGTTTGAAATCCGGCTGGGTCACAGGTCACGTCCTTGGCTGCAATGAGTCGCGCGATATCCGCGCGGGAGCCCGCAATTGCGTATCGGTCCCCGCCCATGGAAGGCAGACTTTTGCGCACGCAAATGGGTTATGCTTGAACGATTATAGATTTTAACGTAAACATTGGTTTTCGCCGTGGCCGCGCCGGCTCGGCGTAGCGCTCTTTAGATTCGACAGCGTCTCTCGCGAACCCGCGGGTTCACTGGAAGACCCCGACTTACTGACTCCCGACTTCACTATCGATATCGATGATGTTCGACGCCGTCCGCCGTTTATTCGTTAACGATCTCTCCATCGACCTGGGCACCGCGAACACGCTCATCTATGTTCGCGATGAAGGCATCGTGCTGAACGAACCCTCTGTCGTCGCCATCCGCCTGGACGCGCGCGGCAGCAAGAAAATCGAGGCCGTTGGCATCGACGCCAAGCGCATGCTGGGCCGCACGCCGAACAACATCACGACGATCCGCCCGCTGCGCGACGGTGTCATCGCCGACTACACCGTCACGGAAAAGATGCTCCAGCATTTCATCCGCAAGGTGCAGAAAGGCCGCGTGATGAAACCGCTGACACGGGTCATCGTCTGCGTACCCTACGGTTCGACGCAGGTTGAACGCCGCGCCATCCGCGAATCCGTCGAAAACGCCGGCGCGCGCAAGGTCTTCGTCATCGAAGAACCGATCGCCGCTGCCCTCGGCGCCGGCATTCCGATCCAGGAAGCGCGCGGCTCGATGGTCGTCGATATCGGCGGCGGCACTTCCGAAGTCGCGGTGATCTCACTGAACGGCGTCGTCTATGCCGAATCAGTGCGCATCGGCGGCGACAAGTTCGACGAAGCCATCGTCAGCTACGTGCGCCGCCAGTACAACATGCTGATCGGCGAAGCCACCGCCGAGCGCATCAAACAGGAGATCGGCACCGCGTTCCCGGGACCGGAAGTGCAGGAAATCGACGTCGTCGGCCGTCACCTCGCCGCCGGCGTACCGCGCAACTTCACGATGAATTCCAATGAGGTGCTCGACGCCCTGCAGGAACCGCTGGCCGGTATCGTCAAAGCCGTCAAGCAAGCACTCGAACGCACACCTCCGGAACTCGGCTCGGATGTCGCCGAGCGCGGCATCGTTCTGACTGGTGGCGGCGCGTTGCTACGCGATATCGACAAGCTGTTGTCGGAGGAAACCGGCCTGCCGGTCCTCATCGCCGACGATCCCCTGACCTGCGTGGCGCGCGGCGGTGGCATGTTGCTCGACATGCTTGACCGCCAGGGCGACATTTACACCGTTGACTGAAACACCGTCGATCAAAACGGAGTGAGATGAAGACTCCGCCCATTCGCAGGTTCCGGAGTCACGGTCCCCGATGACCCCGCTGTCTGACCGGCACCGCCCGCCGCTGTTTCCGCGCGGCCCCGGAATCGGGTTGCGCGCGTTCCTACTCATCGCCATAGCGATCGGTCTGCTGGTACTGCAACAGCGCAGCGCGCCACTGCAGGCTGCACGGCAATGGGCGGCAACAGCCTTGCAGCCACTGATCTGGGCGGTCGGCGTGCCGGCCAATATCGGCGATGCATGGCATCGCTATGTCGACCGCGGCAATGTGCTTGGCGAAAACCGGCAATTGCGCGAAAAGCAGCTGATCCTCGAAGCACAATTGCAGAAACTGGCCGCGCTCGAAGCCGAGAACGAGCGCTTGCGCGGCCTGTTGTCGTCTGCCGTCAGTCTCCAGCAGCGCGTGCTGGTCGCCGAAATCCTGACCGTGAGCCAGGATCCCTATCGCCACCAGATCGTGCTCAACAAGGGCAGCGCGGACGGCGTCTATCGCGGGCAGGCATTGGTGGACTCGTTCGGTGTGCTGGGCCAGGTCATCGAGATCAATCCACACAATAGCGTAGCCCTCCTGATCACCGATCCGAACCACGGCATTCCAGTCGAGATCAATCGCACCGGTCTGCAAACCATCGCGCTTGGCCGTGGTGACGGCTTCGGCCTGTCGCTGCCCTATCTGCCGGGCAATGCAGACGTGAAAGTCGGCGATTTGATCGTATCCTCGGGCCTCGGTGGCCGCTTTCCGGCCGGCTATCCGGTAGGTGAAATCCACGAACTCCGCCACAACGCGGGCGAAACCTTCATGGAAGCAATCGCCTATCCAAGCGCCCACATCAACCAGGGGCGGCAAGCCCTGCTGGTGTGGAGCGAAAGCTCCGGTGAGCAACTGCCTTCCGCCGAACCTGCACCCGCACCGGCCGCCACGCCGTCTTCCCGCAAGAAAGCCAGGCCGCATCAATGATTCTGATGCGGATCGGACGCCTTTTCGGCGCTCTGCTGCTGGGATTGCTGGCACAGATGATCGTTCTGCCCGATCTGCTCGCACCGTGGCGTCCGCTGTGGCTGCCCCTGCTGGTCGGATACGCGGTCATGTCAGACCCCGATCTGCCGATCATGTTCATCGGTTTCCTGTACGGTCTGGCGACGGACGTACTGCTCGGCGCTCCGCTCGGAGAGCATGCGCTGGCGCTCGTCGGTCTCGGCTATCTGCTGCTGCGCCTGCGTGCGACGCTAGTACTGATGCCGCTGTGGCAGATCGCGCTGGTCCTTTGCCCGGTATGGACACTTTACGAATTCGCACTGTTCTGGCTGGACGGTCTGGCCAGACACCCGGCCGACCCCATGCTGCGCTGGGGACCAGCAGCGGCCACCACGGTCGCATGGCCATTGGTGGTCACGACGCTCGACACCCTACGCATGCGGCGGCGCGTGCAGCGGCGCTTGCGCGCGCGCATCTGATCGGGCCCCGGCAATGCCTCTGAACAGCTACGAAGCGCTCCGCGATCTGCACGAGGAGCGGCGCACTTTCGGAATGCGCGCGGCGGTGGCCGGCATATTGGGCCTGGTCTGTGTCGTGCTGCTGGTCGGCCGCCTCGCCGATCTGCAAATCATCCAGCACAGCTACTTCAGCACGCGCTCCGACGATAACCGCATGCGCGTGCTGCCGGTGCCGCCGGTGCGCGGCCTGATCTACGACCGCAACGGCGCGATGCTGGCACAGAATCAACCGGCGTTCGAACTCGAGATCACGCCCGAACAGGTCGATAATCTCAAGGACACGCTCGACCGGCTGTCGAAGCTGGTGCATATCACCGATGTCGATATCGCGCGCTTCCGCGACCGCATGCGCAAGACGCCGCATTACCGCAGCGTGGTACTGCGCTCGAATCTCTCGGCCGACGAAGTCGCGCGCTACGAGCTCAACCGCTACGACTTCGATGGCGTCGATATCACTGCCGGGCTCGTGCGCAGTTATCCGCTCGGGCCCGCCACCGCGCACGTGATCGGCTACGTCGGCGGCATCACCGAAACTGACTATGCGAATCTAGATGAAAGTCAGTACCAGGGTCTGACGCAGATCGGCCGCACCGGCATCGAACGCAGCCATGAGGATGAGCTGCGCGGCACGCCGGGTGCGCGCATCGTCGAGGCGAATGCCGGCGGACGTGCTGCGCGATCTCAATGCGCGCGCCGGGCAGGCCGGCAAAAACCTGGTACTGACGCTCGACGCCAAGCTGCAGACGATCGCCGAGCAGGCACTCGGCGAACTGGATGGCGCGGTGGTCGCCATCGATCCGCGTAACGGCGAAGTGCTGGCGCTGGTCAGCAAGCCGGGCTTCGATCCAAGCGAATTCGTCGAAGGCATCGACAACGCGACCTACCAAAGCCTGCTCGACGATCCGGATCGTCCGCTATACAACCGCGCGATGCTCGGCACCTACCCGCCCGGCTCAACGATCAAGCCGTTCATGGCGCTGGCTGGCCTCAATTACAACGCCGTCAATCCCACACAGCGCGTCTACTGCTCCGGCACTTTCTACCTGCCAAACAGCTCGCACAAATACCGCTGCTGGAAACGCCACGGCCACGGTGCGCTCGACCTGGAGGAAGCGATCGCGCATTCCTGCGACGTTTTCTTCTACACGGTTGCCAACAACCTCGGCGTCGACCGCATTGACGAGATGCTGACCCAGTTCGGCTACGGCCAAGCCACCGGCGTTGACGTGCCGAGCGAGAAAGCCGGTCTGCTACCGTCGCGCGACTGGAAGCGTCGCATGCATCACGAAGTCTGGTATCCCGGCGAAACGCTGAACCTGGGCATCGGCCAGGGCTATTGGCAGGTAACGCCGATGCAGCTCGCGCTGGCCACCGCGCGCATGGCGATGCACGGCGCCGGCTTCAAGCCGCATCTGGTACACGCCTTCGAGGATCCGCTCACGCACCAGACCACCGGCGTCACACCGCAGATGCTGCCGCCTGTACAGAGCTCCGATCCCGCCATCTTCGACCGCGTCATCGCCGGCATGCACGATGTCACGCAGGCCGCCGGAGGCACGGCGTTCCAAGTGTTCAAGGACGCCCCCTATACCGCGGCCGGCAAAACCGGCAGCGCGCAGGTCGCAGGCCTGGCGCAGGACGAGGAAAACGCGCCCAAGCAGGAAGCGACGCCGCTGAAGCTGCGCGACCATGCTTTGTTCATCGCTTTCGCGCCGGTCGAGGACCCGCGGATCGCGATCGCGGTGATCGCGGAGCATGGCGGACACGGCGCATCGGTGGCGGCCCCGATCGCGCGGCAGATGATCGACCAGTGGTTGCTGGGGAAAGTGGTGTATCAAATCCCGGGCGCGGTACCCACTGCCGCAGCAACGCCAGCAAGCCCTGTCGAGACGCTGCCGCCGGCCGATAACACGCAAGACACTAACGACGAAGACGAAGACGAAGACGAAGACGAAGACACTGTCAACGACGATCCTGATTCAGCACGATGAGCATCCTCGATCCCCTCGCACGTACCCCCGGACCGAGCCTCGGCGAGTTTCTCGCGCGGCTGCATGTTGATCTGTGGCTGCTCGGACTATTGCTGTCGATTTCGGGGCTGGGATTGCTGGAGCTGTATTCGGCGTCCGGACATTCGCTCGATTCCGTCATCAGCCAGGCCGAGCGCATTGGGCTCGGCCTCGTCGTCATGATCGCGCTCGCGCAGGTCCCGCCGGAAGCCTACCGAGCGGCCGCGCCGTATCTCTATGTGTTCGCGCTGCTGCTGCTGGTGGCCGTGCTGCTGCTGGGCCAGCATGCCAAGGGCGCCCAGCGTTGGCTGGATCTCAAGGTCATGCGCTTCCAGCCGTCGGAGATGATGAAGCTGGCGATGCCGATCATGGTCTCCGCATTCATCCACGGCCGCCGGCTGCCGCCGCAGGCTGATACGATCCTGCTGACACTGGCGATGATCGCCGTCCCCACCGGCCTGATTGCAATACAGCCAGACCTCGGCACCTCCGCGCTGGTGCTGGTCGCGGGCGTGTTTGCGCTGTACTTCGGCGGCCTGTCGTGGCGGTGGATTCTCGTTGCTGTAAGCAGCGCCGCCGCTTCGGCACCGCTGCTATGGCTGAAACTGCACGATTACCAGCGTAATCGCGTACTGACCTTTCTCGATCCGGCCCGCGATCCGCTCGGCGCCGGCTATCACATCACGCAGAGCGAAATCGCGATCGGCTCCGGCGGCCTGTTCGGCAAGGGCTGGCTGATGGGCACGCAAGCCAAGCTTGATTTTCTACCCGAAGCGCACACCGATTTCATCTTCGCGGTTTATTCGGAAGAGCTAGGGCTGCTTGGCGTGCTGCTGCTGCTGACGCTGTACTGCGGGGTGGTCGCGCGCGGGCTGCTGATCGCGCTGCGCGGGCAGGATACCTTCCAGCGCCTGCTGGCCGGCTCGCTGAGCCTGACCTTCTTCATCTATGTGTTCATCAACATGGGCATGGTCATCGGCCTGCTACCGGTGGTAGGCGTGCCGCTGCCACTCGTCAGCTATGGCGGCACCTCGATGGTCAGCCTGCTGGCCGGCTTCGGTATGCTCATGTCCGTGCATACACATAGAAAGCTGTTGACCAACTAATGCGAATCCTGGCGAGCCTCTTATTGTTGCTGTCGAGCACGATCGCGTGCGCCGACTACAGCGAAGATGCGCGCGCCGTAACCATGTACGCGTCGCTGCGCGCGGACTACGGCTTTTCCGATCAGGACATCGATTGGGTCAGGCAGGCGCTCGCCGCAGCCAAGCAGCTGCCGCAGTTGATCGTTGCCGAGCAAACGGCCAAGGAACGCACGCTGACCTGGGACGCCTATGAGCCGATCCACGTCAACCAGACCAACATCGCCGCCGGCTTGCGTTTCATGCGTGAAAACCGTCACTGGCTGGCGCGCGCCGAGACTGAATATGGCGTCCCGCCGCAAGTCGTCACGGCCGTGCTGGGCGTCGAAACCAAATATGGCTCGTTCACCGGCCGCCACCGCGCGCTCGACGCGCTGGCGACACTGGGCTTCGATCATCCAACACGGGCGGATTTTTTCCGCGGCGAGCTGGAACAGTATTTCGTGCTGTGCCGGCGCAATGGTTTCGAACCGGCGGCGCTGCGCGGTTCCTACGCCGGCGCACTCGGCGCCGCGCAGTTCATGCCGAGCAACTACTTGAAGCTGGGCGTCGATTTCGACGGTAACGGCCGCGTTGATCTATGGTCGACGGCGGACGCCATCGGCAGCGTTGCCAACTATCTCGCCCACTTCCGCTCGAACGCGGAGTGGCAGCGCGGCGAGCCTCTGTACGTGACGGCGCGGGTTCCTGACGACTGGTCGTCGGATATGCCCCGCAACGGGCGCGCGGCGACGCTCACGGTCGGCGCGCTGATGCACGCGGGTATCGAGCTGCCACAACCGCTGCCAGCCGCATTGCCGGCCGGCCTCGTTGAACTCAAGCGCGGCAACGGCGCGGACTACTGGCTGGCGCTGTCGAACTTCTTCAGTGTGATGAGTTATAACCCGCACGTCTTCTACGCGGCTTCCGTGGCTGCCCTCGCCAACGCGATTGCGCACGCGCAGACCGCGCCGAGCGAATGATCCCGCAGCGGTTGCTTGTATGGTTGGCGCTGGCAAGCCTCGGGCTGGCAGCGTGCACCAGCGGGCCGGTGCGTGAATCCGGTACCGGTCCGGCGCAGGACGGCCCGCCAGTGGCGACGGAAATCCCCCCCGACATCGCCAAAGTCCCGGACGCGGTTCCCAAAGTCGAACCGCCCAGCGAAAGCGGCAATCCGGAATCCTACAGCGCGCTCGGACAGCGCTATCAGGTGATGCAAGAGCCCGCCGGCTTCAAGCAGCGCGGCTATGCCTCGTGGTATGGCAAGAAATTTCACGGCCGGCGTACCGCGAGCGGCGAGCGCTACGACATGTTCAAGATGACTGCCGCGCACAAGACGCTGCCGATTCCGTGCTATGTGCATGTCACCAATCTCGAGAACGGCAAGAGCGTCATTGTCCGCGTCAACGATCGCGGCCCGTTCCACTCCGGCCGCATCATCGACCTGTCCTACGCCGCCGCAACACGGCTCGACATGCTCGGCCACGGTGAAGTCCCGGTGCAGATCGAAGTGATTGTGCCGGACCCAGGACCCGTTCCACAGCCGCCGCCGGCAATCGGCGCCGCACCCGTGATGAAACCCGAGGTTGCGCCGACGGCGCCGCGGGTTACCGCCGCCCCGATACCGGCACCTGTCGTGAACGCAAGCGCCGGCGCAGCGCCATCGGCGACTGAGAGCGGCCCATCATCCGCGGCCGCGAGCAGAACCGCGCAGTTCCTCCAAGCGGGTGCGTTTACCGATCCCATCAACGCGGCATCGCTGCGCGAACAGTTGCACGAACTCGGCGTTTCATCGGTGCAACTGCGCAGCGACCCAGTCGGCGCAGGATTCAATTATCGCGTGCTGGTCGGTCCATTCCTCGATGCCACCGCGCTGGAAGCGACGCGGCTGTTCCTTGCCAATAAGCAATTCCCTTCGATTCCGGTCGAAAATTAGTTCCGGAAAACCGGGTCGTATAAACTCGCCGGCCGACATCTCTCCGTCGATTTTGTCACCCGCCGGGAATACGCACCGCCATGAAAAAGCTGATCTCCTCGCTTGCCCTGTTCGTCCTCACCACCGCGGTTGCTTACGCCGATGTGCCGCCACCTCCGACCATCGACGCGAAGAGCTATGCGCTGCTCGACGCCGAAACCGGCGATCTGATTGCAGACTTCAATGCCGATGCGCGGGTCGAGCCGGCCAGCATCACCAAGGTGATGACGGTCTACATCGCGTTCGACGAGATCAAGCAGGGACGCGTGCATCTCGACGATGAGGTGCTAATCAGCCAGAAAGCATGGAAGGAAGGCATCGATTCCAGCGAATCACGCATGTTCATCGATGTCGGCAGTCGCGTGAAATTGTCCGATCTGCTGCGCGGCATCATCATCCAGTCCGGCAACGACTCCAGCGTCGCGGTGGCCGAGTATCTCGGCGGCAGCGAGGACGTATTCGCCCAGTTGATGAATCAGTACGCACAGAAGTTGGGGATGAAGAGCACGCATTTCGCCGACGCCAGCGGCATGCCGAATCCCGCGCACTACACTACCGCGCATAACCTCACGATCCTCGCACGCGCGCTGATCCGCGACTTTCCGGATCTGTACAAAATCTTCGCCGAGCGCGAATTCACTTACCACGGCATCAAGCAATACAACCGCAACGGCCTGCTCGATAAGGATCCGACGGTGGACGGCATCAAGACCGGCCACACCGAGGCCGCTGGCTATTGCCTGCTGTCCTCGGCAGTGCGCGACGGCCGCCGCCTCATTTCCGCGGTGATGGGCACGAAAAGCTGGAACGGCCGCGAACAGGCCAGTCTCGCGTTGCTGAACTGGGGCTTCCGCTTCTACGAAACTGACAACTTCTTCGGCCCGGCCGCTCCGGCCGCAACCGTGCGCGTCTGGAAAGGCGCGGAAACGCAGCTGCAAGTCGGCACACTGGAGCCGGTCGCGCTGTCGCTGCCGCGCGACAGCAAGTCGCAACTGCAAGTCACGCAGACCATCAACACGCCGCTCATCGCACCGTTCGCCGCTGGCCAGCCGGTTGGACAGGCAATCATCAGCCTGAATGGCAAGCCGATGAAGACGGTCGCACTGGTCGCGATGAAGCCGATCGCTAAGGGCAGCCTGTGGACGCGGATCGTCGATACGATCCGCTTGTGGCTGCACTGGACTTGATGCACGACCGAGCTGTTGGATCAAGTGGATTTGCGTTGCAGGCCCGCCCGCGGCGATGACGCCGAAGTCTGTCTGCCACTGGTCTACAGCTCGGGGCCTAAGCTGATCGAATACATGTTTGCGACGCGCAGGCACCGCGCGCGCGACTTCGTCGAGCATGCATTTCGCCATGGCGGCGGCTTCCTTGGGCACCGCATCCATACGGTCGCCGAACACAGCGGTCGGGTGGTTGGCGTCGCCGCGTGCTATGACGGCACGCGCCTGCTGGCGCTGAACCTCGAAACGGCACGGGCCATTCTGCATTTCTACAACCTGCCGGCCGTGCCTGGCGTGATGCGGAATGCGGGCCATTCGCAATCGGTGTTGAAAGCACCATCGCGCGATGGGTTGTATATCGCCAATTTCGGCGTCAGCGTCGACCTGCGCGGCAAGGGCGTAGGTTCGGCGCTGCTCGCCCATATCGTCGCCAAGGCGCGGCTGAACCGTTACCGGCAGGTGAGCCTGGATGTGGCGCTCGACAATGGCCGCGCCGAGCAGCTATATCGACGCCTCGGTTTCGTCGTGACGGAAGAAAGGGCATTCGCCGGCCGTCCCGGCGCCGACGTCCCCGGGTCACGGCACATGGTGCTTTCCCTGACGGCTTGAAGCTATCCTGGGTGCTCTCCCCAGGGGCAATCTGGAAGCGCAACCGCATCGAGACGACTCTGTGACCACTGCCACCGCGCAGACCATGATCCGCCATCTGGGCATGTGTCCCTACGCCGAAACCTTCGCCGCGATGCGCGAGTTCACTCGCGCGCGCGACGCTGACACGCCCGATGAGCTGTGGCTGCTCGAACATCCGCCGGTATTCACACTCGGTCAGGCCAGTAAGCCGCAACACTTGCTGGCACCGGGTGATATTCCAGTCGTGCAGAGCGATCGCGGGGGGCAGGTGACCTATCATGGCCCTGGTCAGCTGGTCGTCTATGTGATGGTCGATATCAACCGCCTCGGCTATGGCGTACGCAGTCTGGTTACGAATATCGAGAGCGCGATTATCGCCACGCTGGCGGGCTACGGCATCGAAGCGCATGCGCGGCGGGACGCCCCGGGAGTATATGTCGGCGAGCGCAAGATCGGCTCCCTCGGCCTGCGCATCCGCAACGGGCGCAGCTATCACGGTTTGGCACTGAACGTGGCGATGGATCTGGAACCGTTCTCGCGTATCAATCCTTGCGGCTATCAGGGCATGCGCATGACGCAAGTCAGCGATCTGGGTGGGCCATCAGACATCGGCGCGGTCGGCGACGTGTTAACACGAAACCTGATTTCCGCGCTCGGCCTTGGCAATACCATAAACGCGTGACCAGAATCGACGCCGGAATAAAGTATCTTTGGTATAGACGGCCTCGAATTCTGGCTCGATGCTTGCGGAGTCCGAAGCGCCCATAAATAGAGAGAAGCCACATATGGAAATGAAATTTGTTGCATTGGGTATCATCGTCGCCGGCGGGGTGCTTGCTTCGATATCCGCAAATGCGCAGGAAACGGCGGCACCAACCGCTCCGGCTGCTACGGACCGTGCGGTGACATTCGCGGTCTACCTGCCAGTCCGCGATCACGCCCGTCTGGAAAAGCTGATCGAGGATCAGCAGAACCCTGAATCGCCTCGCTATCACCAATGGCTGACGCCGGCCCAGTTTGCACGGCGTTTTGGTCCGACGGCGACAGCCATCAACCATGTGAAGTCCGCTCTGGAAGCAGGAGGATTCACCGTCACGCGCGTGCACTCGCGCTCGTTGCAGGTAGTCGGCACCGCCGATCGTGTACAGCATTTCTTCAACACTCGCCTGAACGCGGTGGCATCACGCTTCAGCACCGAACGTCTGGTAGCTGAAAACACCCTGACACTGCCGGCTGCGCTCACCAGCGAAGGCGCCGTAATTGCCAACTTTTCGCGCAAACTTCCGGCGCACGCGATGGTGCGCAATATCGGTCTGGTTTCGACCGACAGCCGCGCTGGCAACGCCGGCGGCTATTACTACAACGACCTGAAACAGGCTTATGACTATCCGGCCTATACGACACGGATTAATGGCCGCAATCTCGATGGCACGGGCGCCAGGGTCGCAGTCTTGATGGACAACGACGTGCTCGATTCCGACATTCAAGCAATGTTCAATAACGAGCATTTCCAAACCACTACCCACCAACCGGCGCCGACGCTGGCCGGACGCGTGTACATCAATGGCGGCGCGCCATTCGATCCCAACCTTTCAACCGAAGCGTCGCTGGACGTGCAGCAGGTGCTCGGCGGCGCGCCGGGCGCGTCGGTCACACTCGTCGATCTACCGGATCTTTCCGATGACAATATCCTTGCCGGCCTCACGGAGATCGTCGAGTCCAACGACTACGATATCGTCAATTCATCGTTCGGCGAGTGCGAGCTGTACTACACCGCGCGGTACAACGGCGGGACCGACTACACCGCGCTGCTCGATGCCTATGACATGCTTTTCGCACAAGGCAATGCGCAGGGCATCACTTTTGTCGCCAGTTCCGGCGACTCGGGCGCGCTTGAATGTACGACGACGAACTACTTATGGGCTCACCCCATCGTACAACCGCGTTTCATTACCGGCGTTTCGTTTCCCGCATCGAGTCCGCACGTCACTGCCGTCGGCGGCACCAACCTGTTGACGACAACACCTCCTAATCCGCAGACCGTGCCACCGACACTGACTTCGGAATACGTCAGCGAGAATGCGTGGGGCGACAAGGAAATTCCCTATGACCCCTTCGGCTTGGGCGTCGACGTTCTCGGCGGCTGGTGGGGCGCTGGCGGCGGCGTCAGCGATTATTTCGACGCGTTGTCCTATCAGTCACGGATCGACACACGCTCGTCGAAACGCACGGTACCCGACGTCGGCATGCAGGTCGGCGGCTGCCCGAGCGGCATCGCGCTGTTGCCTTGTGCGGCGGCACGCAGTTATGTGATCACCTGGATTGGCGGCTCGCGATACGGCCTGATCGGTACCTCGGTTGCCGCGCCGGAATTCGCCGGCGCGCTGGCTCTGGCGGTGCAAGCCACTGGCGATCGGCTAGGTCAAATCAATACTTTCCTGTACAAACAAGCTGCACAGCAGAACGACGCCGGCGGCCGGAAAGCACCGGCGGATTTGCAGTTCTACCATCGCGATATCCCCGGTTACGACGGTCACTACTACACTCACGAGCGCTCCAGTGACTATAACTATATGACCGGCAACGGCACCCCGGATGTGCGGCTGCTATTCGGCCTTGGCGATGCGGCACCGGCCGGCGATCCGCAGACGGCCAGCAATCCGTGACCCACGCAAGGAAAGCGGCGGCAAATCCTGCCGCTTCCGAACCTCGGATACATGCCTTGGAGGCGCAAACGTAACCGCCATTACATTTCTTGCCATCGCATGCGGTAAAATGGCGCCTATTCCAGCGGTCGTCGTGCCGAGTCTCCGAAGAAACTCCCGTCCTGTGGGTGAAGCGGGGCTCATTCCCCCGGCAGGTAGCGCGCCCGCTTTTGACCCATACGACCGATTTCGAAATGACCGCGTTATGACGTCTGCGACGGCCCCGGATATCCTCGTGCGTGTACGCGGCCTGCGTTTCGGCTTCGGCGCGAAAGTCATTTACGACGGCGTCGATATCGACATCCCGCGCGGCAAAGTGACTGCCATCATGGGGCCGAGCGGCACCGGCAAGACCACCCTGTTGCGCTTGATTGGCGGCCAGTGGCGTCCCGGCGCCGGCACCATCGAATTTGACGGCATCGATGTTCACCAGCAGTCGCGCAAGGCGCTGTTCGAGTTGCGCAAGCGCATGGGCATGCTGTTCCAGAATGGGGCGCTGCTAACCGACCTCAGCGTGTTCGAGAACGTCGCCTTTCCATTGCGAGAGCACACCAAGCTACCCGAATCGATGATCCGCGATCTGGTGCTCATGAAGCTCGAAGCCGTCGGCTTGCGCGGTGCCCGCGATTTGTTCCCGGAAGAACTGTCCGGCGGCATGGCGCGTCGTGTCGCCTTGGCGCGCGCGATCGCACTCGATCCGGCGATGGTCATGTACGACGAGCCCTTCACCGGACAAGACCCCATCTCCATGGGCGTGCTGATGCGCCTGATCCGTGCGCTCAATAAGGAACTTGGCCTGACTTCGGTCGTGGTTTCACACGATGTCGACGAGGTGCTGTCGATTTCCGACTACGCTTACGTCGTCTCGGGCGGCAAGGTGCTTGACCATGGCACGCCGGACACGATCCGCGGCACGCAATCCGATTACGTCCGCCAGTTCCTGCAAGGGCTGCCGGACGGCCCGGTGCGCTTCCATTACAAGGCACCGGATTTCAGTACCGATTTCATGGGCGCGCGCGCATGAATCACACGATCAAAATTCTTTCCGATTTCCTGCGCGGCCTCGGCCGTGCGCAATTTTTTCTGCTATCGATCCTGCGCGCAGTTCCGGCGGCCCTGCTGCGGCCGCGCGTGATCGTGCAGCAGATTCATGTCGTTGGCGTACTGTCGCTGATTATTATCGTGATCTCCGGCAGCTTCATCGGCATGGTGTTGGCGTTGCAAGCCTACCGCACGCTATCCAACTTTGGCGCCGCCTCATCGCTGGGCACGCTGATCGCGCTGTCGATCGTGCGCGAGCTGGGGCCGGTGATGACTGCGCTGCTGTTTGCGGGGCGGGCCGGCTCAGCGATCGCCGCCGAGATCGGCCTG
>Ga0265334_10000510_pt1 | contig 19930 bp, 13 predicted proteins | sample 42023metaG_FD_192442 | JGI IMG/M metagenome (GOLD analysis project Ga0265334, IMG submission 192442) | Rhizosphere microbial communities from Carex aquatilis grown in University of Washington, Seatle, WA, United States - 4-20-23 metaG | ecosystem: Host-associated > Plants > Roots > Rhizosphere... | reverse complement strand
GAGCCTCCCGGATCGCACGGTGTTTCCACCCCGCAATCCATTACCGGTTGGTGTGGATGTGGGGTGAAACCCGCGCCGCCGGTCACGAGGATGGGAGACTTTCCCGAACCGCTCATTTCGAGCCTCCCGGATCGCACGGTGTTTCCACCCCGCAATCCATTACCGGCTGGTGGGGATGTGGGGTGAAACCCGCGCCGCCGGTCACGAGGATGGGAGACTTTCCCGAACCGCTCATTTCGAGCCTCCCGGATCGCACGGTGTTTCCACCCCGCAATCCATTACCGGTTGGTGTGGATGTGGGGTGAAACCGACGCCGCCTGTGACCAGTAATGTCCACTGGTTAAAGTTTCCCACGTTCTATTCCTTGGACTGGTGGCCTGGACGTAATAGGTCCATCACCGTCTTGACGGGATGAAACGACTCCAATGGAATCTCGACGAACACCGTCAGCCAATCCGCCATGGCGCCGTTCCAAAGCCCAGGTTTCTCCAAGATGAGGATCTCCCGCCCCTCCAACATTTTACGGGATAGAAGGGTCCATTCGTTCTCGACATAACGGGAAAGATCATAGGGTTTCCCGGTCCTGTCCCTGAGACAAGCCACCATATCCACGGGGTTGAAATGGGTGCCGGCTTGGAGTCGATGGAGTTGATCCGGTGACCCAGGGTCGACCTGCGCGCTTTCCACGATCTGGAGGTCTTCCCGATCCGGACCTCGCCGGACCCAACAGGGTCCCCCCCCCGGTTCCCCGGCGTTGGGAACCATCCCACAAACCCGCATGGGCCGGTCCAACGCCGCTTGGAGCTCCAACCGTAGGGCGTCGCGGCCCGATGAAATGATCTTGCGGCCAAACCCGTTCTCGAGGAACCGGATTATTTCAGCCAACCGCTCCGGCGGGGGCAATCCGCCCTCCAAATCCTCAAGGTACAGATCCGCGGTCCCGCGAAGTTTGATCGCGAGCCCTCCAAGGATTTTCCGGGCATCCCATCCGACATCCCGAAGGGTTCCCGAGGCCACATTGTCGATGTTCTTGAGGAAGACGAGGTCCCCATTCGTTTCCTGCAGGTTTCTGAGGAGCGCACCATGCCCCCCCGGCCGGAATAGGAGCACACCCTGGCGGTCCCGCGCGGGCCGAAAATCAGGTTCAGCGGCGAGCGTATCCAGGGATCGGTCTTGGACTGAAAACGACAGGTGGAGATTGCCCACCTTCATCCCCCCCAGGTTCGGGATGCATTGCTCGGCCGCCGCCTTGAATTTCCCAAGGTGCTCCACGAGAACCGTGAAATGGGCTCGTACGCCCCCCCCCGAATCCTGGGTCAATTCGATCGCCTCGATCAGGTGTTCCTCGAGGGCCGTCCTTGGCTTCCCTTCCCCGTGATGGAACGGGACCAAGCCCTTGCTGCAACGGATTAAGTCCAGTCCCGCCGGGTCCAGGAGTGATTCCAAGATCCTTCGAGGGGGGATATCCGAGGGGATTTCGGCCATATTGCCCGGGAGCCGATCAACCAATGCCGGATAAAAGGCGAACCTGGATAGGTTCTCAAAAAAGACGACCCCTTGGACCGCGTCGGGGTCCCCCCGGTGGGCCAGCGCGCGGAGGTCCTCCAGGGACCCCCAATCCGCGCGGAGCCTCAAAGCGTCCAATCCTGAGAACATTCGTGTCGCGGCCCCGGAGGCCGGGACAAATTTCGAGAATCGGCCAAGGGCCTTTCCCGACTCATACTCGCTCCGAAGGGCCGACAGGTCAGGATCCGCGATCCTGCGGATGCCGTCTCCGACCGTTGCGGGGCGTGCGATCTGAAGGTGGCCGGTTGGAAATCGGAATAATTCCAACTGGCGTGCTAGGGCCTCGGGATCCATTCCCCGCTCTCGGATCCGGGACAGGTCCTCTGGATGGAAAACGGGTTCAGGCAAGAGAAGCCTCAGGACCGATGAAATGGATGTCCGGCATTATAGACAAGTCCCAGGGGCCTAGATGCCGGTCGGCCCCCCGAGGATCCATAAAAAAAGGCCCGCCCCATGGGGGCGGGCCTCGTCATGTTTGGAGGCGGCAGGCGGATTTGAACCGCCGAATCACGGTTTTGCAGACCGTTCCCTTAGCCACTTGGGTATGCCGCCGCTTCCCGGCTAAAACCGGGTCACCTGAACAAAAAAGCCGAAGGAAGGATCCTTCGGCTTTCGTCGCGCCCCTTGGGGGGCACATGAAATGGAGCGGGAAACGGGATTCGAACCCGCGACTTCAACCTTGGCAAGGTTGCACTCTACCACTGAGTTATTCCCGCCCGTCGCCCGACTAGGCCCAGAGGCTTCGGGGGCACGAATTATAACGGCCCCCTCGCATCCCGTCCAGAATTTCCACTACCCCAGGACCTACAAAAACCGCCTAGATGGCCCGTTTGAGGCCCAGATCCCGGGCCACCTGCTCGACGATCTCATTGTGGATGATCTCGCGCTTAAGCAAGTACCCTTCAAGCATGGCGTTATCGCAGATGGTGTTGATCAATCGGGGAATGCCCCTGGCATAGTCGAAGATGGCCTGGTAAGCCGATTGGTCGAAGAGATCCTTGGTGCAACCCGCCACACTCAGTCGATGCTTGATGTACTGTTCGGTGGTTTCCCGGGTCAGGGATTTCAGGAAAAACTTGACCGCCACCCGTTGGAGGAGCGGCGGGTCCAAGGCGAGATATTGTTCCAATTCCGGCAAACCCAGGAGCACGATCGAGATAAGTTTGCGGCCGGGCACCTCCAGGTTCAGGAGGCCCCGGAATTCCTCGAAGATCTCCCGCTTCTGAAGCATGTTGGCTTCATCGATCAAGACAACCGTTTTTTTACCCTCTTCGTAAAGCTGCATCAACCGTTCATAAAGCTGGGAGATGATCTGCCCCTTGGTGTCGCCGGGGTTCTCCACCCCGAACTGGTGCGCGATCTTTCGGAGGATCCACTCGGCGGTGATTTCACTGTGGACGATGACGAGGAGGGTGGCTTCGTACTGGGGGTCCGACTCGAGTTTTTCGAGGGCTTTGCGGGCCAGGAGGGTCTTTCCCGCGCCGATGTCCCCCACCATGACGGTCAAGCCCTTCATCGTATCGACGGCATGGAGCATCCGAACCATGGCCTCGGAATGCTGGCTACTCTCATAATAAAAACGGCTGTCCGGGGCGTTGGAAAAGGCCTGCTCGGTCAAACCGTAGAAACTCTCGTAACTCATTCAGCGCCTCGTGGGCTTGGAGGGGTCAGGGTGGGCACCGGCTCGTCCAAGCAAGCCTCCCGTTGACCGGGAAACCGACCGGTTCGGGCATGGTGGAATCAGACGTAGCCTACCTTACCGGGCTTCTTTTTGGCAACTGAATCCTTGTCCCCCGCCGCGACGTCCTGCGGCGGATGGTGGGCGGAAGGCTCTAGGGGCGCGGAGGATGCCGTCGGGGGAACCGGGAGGGGCCCCGAGTTTTTTTGGACACCCTTGGCCTTGATGAGGTTCTCGAGATCCGTCAATTTTTTGCGGGCCTCAAAGTTGTCGGGCTCCATTTCCACGATACGGTTATAGATCTTGAAGGCCTCCTCAAAGAGGCCTTGGCGCACGTAAATGTCCGCCACCGCGATGGTCATGAAGTCGTCCTTGGAATCATAACCCACCGATTCGCCCCTGGAGGAGGCCGTCACTTGGGCTGACTTCGGAGCGGCGGAAGCCGGGGCCGGGGATTTTTGAGTCGGCGTTTCCCGGGCCTTACGGTCGGCCTCATCACGGACCTTCCGGTCGGCCTCATCGCGCGCTCTCCGTTCGGATTCCTCCCGGACTTTCCGATCGGCCTCCTCGTGGGCTTTCCGGTCGAAATCTTCCCGCACTTTCCTTTCCATTTCGGCGCGGACCTTGGTTTCCATCTCTTCCCTGAGCTTTCGCTCGGACTCTTCCTTGGACTTCTTGTCCTGCTCATCCCTCAACCGACGTTCCATTTCCTCGCGGATCTTCCGCTCGTTGTCTTCCTTTGCCCTCTGGAGGGCCTCTTCCCTCGCGCGGAGCTCGGCTTCCTCCCGGGCCCGTCGTTCGGTCTCTTCCCGGGCCTTCCGGTCGGCCTCGGCGCGCTCTTTACGTTCCCGCTCCTCCCGCGCCCTGCGTTCGATGTCCTCCCGGAGCCGCTTCTCCTCCTCTTCCTTGGCTTTCCTTTCCTCTTCGAGCGCGCCCAAGACCTCTTCCCCGCTCTTCACGTAGAGGGTATAGGCCTCATTCAGCTTGGCCCTCACCTCGGGATGGTTGGGATAGGTTTCCAGGAGTTGTTGGTAGATTTCAATCGCCTCTTCCACCAAGTTCTGGCCGACGTAGTTTTGGGCAATTTCCAACTGGGACTTTAATTCGGCCTCCGAATCGGCTTCGGCCGCATCCGGCGGGGCCGGAGCCGGCGCATGGGCCGCCGGCGCGAGGGTAGGGGGGGCCGCCGCCGCGATCACCGGGAGCGCAGCCGCCTTGCTCTCTTTCGGTGGGGGTGTCGCATCGTCTTCCAGGTCCAGGATATTATCGCTGGTTTCCGGGAGACCCGCCTGAGGAGCGGAGGAGATGGGTTTGGACGCCGGATCAGCTTTCGCGTCATCCGTCTTGGCCGTTTCGGCTTTAGGCGGCTGGGCCTTCGCGAGCTCAGCCTTGTCGGGTTCGGCCTTGGCCGCGACGGTCGGCGGTACGGCCACCGTTTCCTTCGCGCTGACAGGTTCCTGTTTCACGGACGGCGCGGGTGTCCCGCCGGCACCCTGGAACCAAGCTTCCTCCTGGAATTGCTTTTGGAGAGTTTCCGCCTCGGTTTTCTTTCCGGCCTTTTCCAGGCTTTCAACGGCCCGCTGAAGGAATTGGGCCGCTTCGGTCTTCTGCCCTTCGTCCTTCAACGCCAGTCCCAACGCCTTCAACGCGATCGCCGATTGGGGATCGGCCGCCTCGGCCTTTCGCGCGGCTTCGACAGCCCGCTTCAGGTCTTTCTTTCCCAGGTACCAATTGGAAACTTGGACGAATAAATTAATGGCTTCGCTTTTACCGCCCTTTTTCATCTGGAGATCCCCCATCGCCTCCAACACCTTGGGGTTGTCCTTCTCCACCTTCTGGGCCTTGGTGAGTTGTTCTTGGGCCTTATCCAGCTGGTTGAGCTCCAGGTAAACCTGGCCCAGGTTGGTCAAGGCCCCCACATGGCTGACCTTGAACCGGAGAAGGTTCTCGAATTCCGTCTTGGATTCCGCGAACTGTTTCTTCCTGAAAAGGATCTGGCCCAGGATGTAGTGGGCCTCGATGCTCTTGAACTCGATGGCCTTCTGGGACGCCTGTTGGGCCTTGTCGAGGTCGCCCTGCTGGAAATAGATCTCAGCGACCGTCAGGAATTCCTTTTTCGCGTCCGATTCGGACCCCTGCTTGATGAAGATCTGGGCCAGGTTGACCCGGGCCTCGACTTGGTTCGGGTCCAATTCCACGATCTTCTGAAAGGACTCTTGGGCCTTCTTATAGAGGCGGTTCTTCAGGAACGCCGTCCCCATTACGGCGTATTGCTGGATGGCCTCGGCGATCTTGCCTTTGGACACCAGCAGTTCGGCGAGCTTGCCGTAGGCCGGGATGTTCTCCGGGTCGAGCTTCAGGACTTCGGTAAAGGCGTCGATGGCCGTCTGGTAATCGCCCTGTTCCATGGCCGTCTCGGCCTTGAGGGTCTGCTTGATGAGGTTTTGTTTGGTGCGCGCGTCGGGGGGGAGGGTGGTCGGGTCCAAGGCGGCGATCTTCTTGTTCACCACGGCGGCCTTGTCGTGTTGGCCGCGGGCGCCGAGTTCGGTGGAGACTTTGGAATACTGGTCGTAGGCCTCCCGGGGGGACCCCTTCTTGACGTAGACATCCCCCAACATGTTGTGGGTGTTGATGTCCTCGGGGTCGATGGCCAAAAGCTTCTTATATTCCTCGATGGCCTTATCCCAGCGGCCTTCTTGGAAGTAGATGTAGGCCATCTTGACGATGTTTTTTTTGTCACCCGCTGGAGGAGCCGCCATGCAAACCTCAGGTTAAACTCAGGCTTTTGGTTGAACTGGAAGCTACTCAGGGACCTTCCCGGGCCGATCCATGGGATTGTTCATCGTTCCATCCAAGGGGACTTCCCCGGGACTCAGGTTTTTAAAAACCCTCGTTTGGAACGGTAAACCATTTCATGAAAACGCATGAAAGTAATATAACACCGGTGTTTTTCCAGCGCAAACCAAAGGTTGGCCTCATTTGGCCGGGAAGGGCTTCCAGGGCTGGGGGGGGCAGGTTGGACCAAACCCGGGGGCGAAGTTACCTTAAAACCGTGAACCTAGGAGGCCGACCGGGAAACCGATTGCGCCCCTAATGAGGGATAAGATTTCAGTGGCTATAAAATGATGTTCTCAGCCCTTCAGCAGAGTACTACCGCTTTTGGTTGTTCGATTATATGGATAAAAGTGGTGCCGGAGGTCGGACTTGAACCGACATGTGGTTGCCCACGGTGGATTTTGAGTCCACTGCGTCTGCCATTTCGCCACTCCGGCCAGGGAGGGTCCTGAAGCCCGGGTATTCTTGAGCCCGACCCCATCCTTGTCAAGCCTCTTGGAGGGAATCCCAGAAGGCTTGAAGCTCGGGGGGAAGCGGGTCCTCCAGGGTCATTTCCCGGTCGTCCTGGGGATGGCGAAACCTCAGGCGGTGGGCGTGGAGGGCCAGACGCGGTAGGAGGACCCGATCCCGGATCCAATCACCCCACCCCTCCTCCACGTATCGGAGGAAAATCTCCTCCTCCCCCGAATACAGCTTGTCGCCCACGATGGGGTGGCCCAGGGCCTCGAGGTGGACCCGGATCTGGTGGGTCCTCCCGGTCTGGGGCTGGACCTGGAGCAGGCTGAACTTGCCCCGGACCCCCAGGCGCAGGAACCGAGTGACGGCCGGCTTCCCCCCCACCGAATCGGTCCCCATCTTGATGCGGATGCGGCTGTACCTCGGGGCCCCGATGGGGGCGTCGATCACCCGGCTTTCAGCCTCGAACCGCCCGAACACCAGGGCCAAATAGGTCTTCTCGACGGACCGGTTTTCCCACTGATGCTGGAGTTTCCTCAGGGCCTCGCTGGTTTTGGCCACCAGGATCAGGCCGGAGGTCTCGCTGTCGAGCCGGTGCACCAACCGCCAATCCCGGGACTCGGGTCGGTCCTTCTTGAGGAGCGCCGTCAGGGTGTTTTGGAAATAGGCCCCCGTGGCGTGGACCGGCAGGGGCGAGGGTTTGGAGATCGCGAGGAACGATTCGTCCTCGTGGAGGATCCGGTAAGCGGGGTTGACCTCGGGTTCCACCCAGGCCGCCGTGGCGTAGGTCAGGGCGTCCCCCGCCCGGAGGGGCTGGCGGATCGAGGCGGTCCGTTCGTTGACCCGCACCTGGCCCCGTTTGACTCGGAGGGTCCATTCCTCCTCGTTGAGGTAGGCGAACCGGCGGGTCAGGTACTGGACCAGGGTCTCGGTCGAGGGCCCGGCGATATTCACCGAAAGCTCGATGACCTCCCCAGGCTTCGGCTTGAGTTTCTTAAAGACCACGCTTAGACCCTTTCAAACGACTTCAAAGCCCATTGAACCACGGGCAAAACGGAGGGCACGGAGAAACACCAAATTAATCTTAACTGCTGTTTTTAAAACCCCTCGAAACTCCGTGGACCCCGTGACCCCGTGGTTAAACCGCGTTTGTTCCCGCACTGTTTTATTTACAGCATCGACTGCGGGTCCAGGTCCACGACCCGGAAGACCCCTTGGGGTACCGCCGAGCGGCGATCCAACTCCGCCAGGGCGGTCCTGAGGGGGTTGGCCTGGGCGGAGCGCATCAGCACATGGTACCGGTGTTGGCCCCGCAACTTGAAGAAGGGGGCGGGATAGGGGCCCTGCACCTGCACCTGGGGCGCTTTTCCGAGGATCGCGGCGGCCCCTTGGGCGGCCTCCAGGGCCTTCTTCTCATGGGTCGACCGGTAGGTCAGGAGCCCCAGGCGGGAGAAGGGCGGGAGCCTCAGGTCCTTGCGCAGGTCCAGCTCGGCTTGGGCGAATTTCGTGATGTCGCCCGTCAAGGCGGCCGTCAGGCAGGGGTGGTCCGGGTGGAAGGTCTGGAGGTACACCGTGCCGGGTTTGTCTCCCCGTCCCGCCCGTCCCGAGACCTGTACCATCAATTGGAACACCCGTTCGGCGGACCTGAAGTCCGGCAGGGACAACCCCACGTCGGCCCCCACCACACCCACTAGGGTGACCCCCGGGAAGTCGTGGCCCTTCGCGATCATCTGGGTCCCGACCAGCACGTCGATCTCCCCCTGCCCGAACCGTTTCAGGATGCCCTCCAGGGTCCCCACGCCCCGGGTGGTGTCCATATCCATCCGTTCCAACCGGGCCTTGGGGAAAGCCACCTGCGTTTCCGACTCCAAACGCTCGGTACCCAAACCCTCCTGCACCGATTCCTTCGACCCGCAGGCCGTACAGGCGGGGGGGCGCTCGAATACCCGCAGGCAGTAATGGCAGGCCCAGGCGTTCTTGCCTGTCGGGCCATAATCGCGGTGGAAGGTCAGCGGCACCGCGCAGGAAGGGCAGTGGATCGGCTCGGCGCATATCGCGCATAGGGTGACCGTATGGAAGCCCCGGCGGTTGAGGAAAAGCATGGCTTGTTCACCGGCTTGGAGCGTCCGGCCCAGGGCCTCCCGCAGGGGCAGGGCCAAGACCGGCTTGGTCCCACCCCGGGACCGCCATTCCTCACGCAGGTCCACCAGCTTGACCTGGGGCGGCTTTCCTTTGGCGCGTCGGGGGAGCTTGAGGTGGACGTATTTGCCAGTCCAGGCGTTGTGGAGCGATTCGAGGGACGGCGTGGCGCTTCCCAGGATGGCCGTGGCCCCGGCCATGCGGGCCCGGACTAAGGCGGCGTCCCGCGCCTGGTACCTAGGCGCGTCCTCTTGCTTGTAGGAGGATTCGTGTTCCTCATCCACCACCAAGAGGCCCAGGTTTTGGACCGGGGCGAAAAGTGCTGACCGGGCGCCCACTGCCACCGAAGCCCTGCCCTCGGACAGTTTTCGCCATTCGTCTGCCCGGTCCCCAGGGGAAAGACGGCTATGGAGCACCGCAACGCGGTCCCCGAGCCTCTCCCGGAACCGACCAACTGTTTGGGGCGTCAGGGCGATCTCGGGGATCAGGACGATGGCCTGGCGGCCCAACTCCAGTGTTTGGCGGATGGCGCGGAGGTAAACCTCGGTCTTGCCGGACCCCGTGACGCCTTCCAAGAGGAAGGGGGAAAAGCCGCCCTTCTGGAGTGCCGCTTGGATCGTCCCGTAAGCCTTCTCTTGGTCCACGTTGAGCGGGGGGCCCTCCACGAAATCCGTCATGGGACCTGTTGGAGCGATTTCGGTTGTCCCCTCTTCCCGGAGCGAAACCCCTCCCCAACCCTTTTCCCGGAGCGCCTCCGCTAGGACCTTGGTACGGGAAGTGTAGGCCACCTTGCCCTTGCGGAGGGCTTCGGCGTTCACGCCGCGCATCTTGAATTTTTCGAGGAACGAGTCCAGCCCCTCGGGATCCACTTGTGAATCAAGCGTCACGAGGGAACGGGTGACCTTGGACAGGCCGCTGGGCAGGGCCGCGAACAGGGCCTCCCCGAGGGAGCAGTAATAGTACTCGGCGATCCACCGGCCCAGCTTGAGGAGCTCCGGCGTGAGGGCGGGCGTGGAGTCCAGGACGGCGTCGAGGGACTTGAGCCGCATCCCTTCCTTCGGCGATTTCTCCACGATCTCCGTCACGATCCCGACGGATTGGCGGCGGCCGAAGGAAGCCCAGACCCGACTCCCGGGCCGCGCCAATTCGTGGAGCGCGGGAGGCACGGCATAGGTGAAGGACTGTTTCAGGGAAACCTGGAAGACGACTTGGGCGAATGACTCAGCCATTCCGGCCACCCCGCATGCGGGGGTCCAGGTAGTCCCGGAGGCCCTCTCCCAGGAAGTTGTAGCCCAGGACCGTGATGAAGATCGCCAAACCCGGAAAGGTCACCATCCACCAGGCGTCGGTCAGGTGATCCTTCCCTTCCATCAGCATGTTGCCCCAGCTTGCCGTGGGGGGCTGGGCGCCCAAGCCCAGGAAGCTGAGGGACGATTCCACCAGGATGGCCCCCCCGACCCCCAGGGTGGCCACGACCAACACGGGCCCCAGGGCGTTCGGCAAAAGGTGTTTCAGGATGATGCGGGCGTCGGAGGCTCCCATAACCCGGGCGGCCTGGATGTACTCCCGGTTCTTAAGGGTCAACACTTCTCCCCGCACCAGCCTCGCCACATCGGTCCAGGACGTGACCCCGATGACCCACATGACGTTGAAGAGGCTGGGCCCGATGAAGGCCACCACCATCAGGATCAGGAAGAAGGTGGGGATACAGAGCATGACGTCCACAAAGCGCATCAAGAACTGGTCAACCCAACCCCCGTAAAACCCCGCCAGGGCGCCCACGAGGACCCCGATGAGGATATAAAGGCTCACGGACACCAATCCCACGGCCAGGGAGATGCGGGAACCGAAAATCATGCGGGATAGGACATCCCGACCGAACTGGTCGGTCCCCATCCAATGGTGCCAGGAGGGGGACAAAAGCCGGTCATCGAGCGATTGGACATAGGGGTCCCAAGGGGCGATCCAGGGCGAGAAGAGGGCCAGAACCACCAAGGCGGCCACGATCAGGGCCCCGAGGGTGATCAACTTGTTCTGGCGGGCGTAACGGAGGAAGACCCGGGGTTCAGTCATAACGCACCCTCGGGTCCAACCAGGCGTAGCCCACGTCGGCCAAGAGGTTGCCCAGGAGGGTCAGGAAGCCCGAGATCACCCCGGTCCCCATGAGGACCGGGTAATCGTGGGTGAAGACCGCCTCCAGCCCCAACCGACCCATGCCGGGCCAGGCGAACAGGGTCTCGATGATGAAGCTACCACCGATCAGGGCCGGTAGCGAAAGGCCCACCAGGGTCACGATGGGGATCAGGGCGTTGCGGAGGGCGTGTTTGTAGATCACGACCCGCTCCGTGAGGCCCTTGGCCCTGGCCGTGCGGATGTAGTCCTGTCGGATGACCTCCAGCATGCTGGTGCGGGCGAACCGGGAAACCGAGGCCAAACCGCCGAAGGTGGTGACCCCCAGGGGCAGGACCAGGTGCTGGGCCAGGTCCCAAACCTTACCAGGCCAGGACAGGTCCTCAAACCCGATGCCGGTCATTCCGGACACCGGGAGCCAGCCCAGTTGGACCCCGAAGAAAAGCATCAGCATCAGGGCGAACCAGAAGCTCGGCATGGCGAACCCCGTGAAGGCGAAGAGCGTGGTCCAACGGTCCAGCCATTTGCCCTGGTGGGTGGCCGCCGCGATGCCGAGAGGGACGGCCACTAAAAAGAGGAGCACCTCCGAGAGGCCGGACAGGAGGAGGGTGGCTGGCATCCGCTCGGCGATGACCTTCAAAACAGGCCTTCCGTCACGGAAGCTATTGCCGAAGTCCAGGGAGGCCATCCGGCGCAGCCAATGCCAAAACTGCACCATCAGTGGGTCGTTCAGGCCGTAGGATTCCCGGAGCTTCACCAGGTAGCCCGGGTCGATCTTGGGATTCATCCCTGCGCCCAAGCTGACCGGGTCTCCGGGGGCCATCTGCATGATGGCGAACGACAGGAGGGAGATCCCCAACAGCAGGGGGATCATCAGGAGCAACCGTCGGATCAGGTATTTCCGCATGGCCTCACGGTAGGTAAAGTTGTTGGATCTTCGGCACGTACCAGCGTTCCGGGTGGCCCGAGAGGCCGAGCGGGGTGACGTGGTATCCCTTGAACCGCTTGTGGAGCGCCGAAAGGGCCGGCGGCACGTAGAGGAAACAGCAGGCCTGGTCGTCGTAAAGGATCTGGTGGATCTTGCGGTAAATCGCCTGGCGCTTGGCCTGGTTGAGGGTGGTTTGGCCCTCCACCAAGAGGCGGTCCACCTCGGGGTTCTTGTAGTCGATCTGGTTGTACTGGTGCTGGCCCGTTTGGGACGAGTGCCAGATGGCGTAACAGTCCGGGTCCGGGGTCAATTGCCAAGCCATGACCATGGCGTCGTACTTCCGGGTTTCGACGTACTGGCTAAGGAGGACCGTCCATTCCATCACCACGGTCTCCACGTGGATCCCCACGGACTTGTACTGCTCTTGGAGGATGGTGGCGATCCGAGCCTGGCTGGTGCTGCCTTGGGCCGTGTAGAGCTTGAAGCTGAAAGGCGTCTTCTTGCCGTTGATCACCTTGTCCAGGACGCCGTCCCCGTCGGTATCGGTCCAACCGGCCTGCTTCAGGAGAACCTTGGCCTTCTCCGGGTCGAACGGCAGGGCTTTCACGTCGGGGTTGTAGGCCCAGGAGATGGGCACGAAGGGGCCCGTGCAGGGCTTGGCCAGGCCGTAGGTCACGTTCTGGATGATGGCGTTCCGGTCCAGGGCCAGGGTGAGGGCGGTCCGGACATCCCGGTCCTGGAAAAGGGGGTTCTCGAGGTTCCAACCCAGGAAGACATACATGAACTGGTCGGTCTTGAACTTATTGAACCGGCTGGTGAACTTATCGTTGTCGGCCTGGCGCACGTACTGTTCCGCCGACATGCTCTCGGTAGTCCAGGCCCCGATGGCGTCGGTCTCGCCCTTCAGCAGGCTGAGGAAGCAGGACGCTGAGTCCGGGATGATGCGAAGGACGTAACGCTGGATGTGGGGCTTCCCCTCCCAATAGTCCGGGTTGGCCTCCAAGACGATCTTCTGGGCGGTCTTCCACTCGACGAACCTGTAGGGCCCGGTGCCCACGGGGTTTCGGCCGAAATCGCAGGTGTTGATGTCCTTCCCCTCGAGCAGGTGCTTGGGGAGGATCATGTTGAAGGTGGCGGAAAGCGCCGGGGCGAAGGGTTGGCGGTAATACACCTTGACGGTGTACTTGTCGGGCGTCTCGACCCGGGAGATGTATTTGTAGTCGGAGGCGTAGGGCGTGTTCACCTTGGGGTTGGTGAAGACCTGGTAGGTGAAGAGGACGTCGGCGGAGGTGAATTCCACCCCATCCTGGAACTTCACGCCGCGGCGGAGGCGGTAAGTGATGAGCTTGCCGTCCGGGGAAACCGACCACTTTTCCGCCAAACAGCCTTCCAGCTTCAGGTTCTCGTCGTAGCGGAGAAGGCCGTTGAAGACGAGTCCGATGATGTCCCCGCCGGTCGACTCGCTCATCAAGGGGGGGTTCAGGGTCTTGGCGTCGCCGATGGAGGACTCCACCAACATATCCCCGTCCGCCACGGGCCCGTCCTGGCTGTAGATCTTCGGATCTTTCCGCCCGCACCCGACCACAAGGGCCGCAACGGCGAGAACCATGAGAGTCCTGGAACGAAACATGAAAGGCCCTCCAAGTTCAGACACAGATCAAGCTAAGTCCCGCCACCGATGAACACGGATTAACACCGATGAAACTTCCTCGGTTTTAAGCTAATCCAATCTATGTTCATCCGTGTTCATCGGTGGCGAATGAGTATTTCGCTTGTTTGGCTGGTTTTGTTTGATTGCCAACGGCTAACGGCCAGCGGCTAACGGCGTTTCAGTTTTCACCCTCCGTGACACTTCTTGTATTTCTTCCCCGACCCACAGGGGCAGGGGTCGTTGCGGCCCACCTTAGCCTCGGTCCGCCGGATGGTCTGGACCTTCTGGACTTCCCCACCGGCCGGGAAAGGCTGGCTTTCGGGGCCCATCCCGGGGGGCATCCCCGGGCCGCCCATACCCGGCGGGAACCCACCCTGGGCAAAAGGCTCGGGGGCTTGGGGGGCGGGCGCCGGGGCGGCCTTCTGGCGGAGGCTTTCCTGGAAGTTGAACTCATCCTTTTTTTCTTGGCCCGCGGGTCCGGGGGACCGGGAGAAGAACTCATCCGTCGGCGAGACCGATTGGACCAGCATCAGGGTGCGGACAGTCTCTTCCTTGATGGTGACCACCATGTCCTGGAACAGGTCGAAACCCTGCCGTTTGTACTCGATCAGGGGGTCCTTCTGGCCGTAGGCCTGGAGGCCGATCCCCTCCTTAATGTGGTCCATGTTGAGGAGCTGGTCCTTCCACTGGGCATCCACCACCTCCAGGAGGATGGACCGCTCCAGGGGGCGCATGACCTCGGGGCCCAGGGCCTTTTCCTTGGCTTGGTAGGCCTCCTCGAGCCTCATCCGGATGGCCTCATAGAGCGCCTCTTCGATCATTTGTCGGACCATGTCTTCCTTCAGGTCCAGCTGGGTCTGGGTCAGGGAGTGGAACCACTTGGCCAGCCCCTCCACGTCCCATTCAGCGGCCCGCACCTTCTCAGGCGCGTACATGGCCACCCCTGACTCGGCGACGTCCCCCAACATTTCCTGGAGGTGGGACTTGATGTCCTCCTCGCGCAGGACCCGGTTGCGTTCCTTATAGACCACCTCCCGCTGCTTGTTCATCACGTCGTCGTATTCCAGCAGGTGCTTCCGGATGTCGAAGTTGTGGGCTTCCACGGCCTTCTGGGACCGCTCGATGGCCTTGGACACCCAGGGGTGGGAGATGACCTCGCCCTCCTCCATGCCCAGCCTGCCCATCCAGTCCTTGAGCTTGTCCGACCCGAAGATCCGCATCAGGTCGTCCTCGAGGGATACGTAGAACCGCGACAGGCCCGGGTCGCCCTGCCGACCCGACCGGCCGCGCAACTGGTTGTCGATGCGCCGGCTCTCGTGACGCTCGGTGCCGATGACCGCCAGGCCCCCGACTTCGCGCACCCCGGGGCCGAGCTGGATATCCGTGCCGCGTCCCGCCATATTGGTGGCGATGGTGACGGCGCCCGGCTGCCCCGCCATGGCCACGATCTCGGCTTCCCGCTCGTGGAACTTGGCGTTCAGCACCTCGTGCTTGACCCCGCGCTTCTTGAGGAGGCCCGAAAGCTTCTCGTTCTTCTCGATGGATACCGTGCCCACCAGGACCGGCTGGCCCTTGGCGTGCATCTGGGCGATGTCCTCGGTGATGGCGTTCCACTTCTCGCGCTCGGACCGGTACACCTGGTCGGCTTCGTCGGCGCGGACCATGGGCTTGTGGGTGGGGACGACCGCCACATCGAGCTTGTAGATCTCCATGAACTCGGCGGCCTCGGTCTCGGCGGTGCCGGTCATGCCCGCCAGCTTCTTGTACATGCGGAAGAAGTTCTGGAAGGTGATGGTGGCGTAGGTCTGGCTTTCCTGCTCGATCTTGACCTTTTCCTTGGCCTCCAGGGCCTGGTGCAGGCCGTCGCTGTAGCGGCGGCCCGGCATGGGGCGGCCCGTGAATTCGTCCACGATGATGACCTCGCCGTCCTTCACCATGTAGTCCACATCGAGCTTGAAGATGGCGTGGGCCTTCAGGGCCTGCTGGACGTGGTGGACGAAATGGACGTTCTTGTGGTCGTACAGGTTGTCGATGCCGAGCAGTTTCTCGACGGTGTTGACGCCCTTCTCCGTGAGGAACGACGCCCGGCTCTTCTCCTCGATGTCGAAGTCCTCCCCGCGCTTCAGGCCCGGGATGATGCGGTCCACCTTGTAGTACAGGTCCGTGGAATGCTCGCTGGGCCCGGCGATGATGAGGGGGGTCCGGGCCTCGTCGATGAGGATGCTGTCCACTTCGTCCACGATGGCGTAGTTCAGGTCGCGCTGGACCGTGTAGTCCGGGTGGGTGGCCATGTTGTCCCGGAGGTAGTCGAACCCCAACTCGTTGTTCGTGCAGTAGGTGATGTCGCAGGCGTAGGCGTCCTTGCGCTGGCGGTAGTTAAGGCCGTGCTTGATGACGCCCGTGGTCAGGCCGAGGAAACCGTAGATGGTGGCCATGCCCTTGAAGTTGCCGAGGCCCAGGCTGTCGCGCTCGGCCAGGTAGTCGTTCACCGTCACCACATGCACGCCCTTGCCCTCCAGGGCGTTGAGATAGACCGGCAGGGTCGCCACCAGGGTCTTGCCTTCCCCGGTGCGCATCTCCGAGATGATGCCCTTGTGCAGGACGATGCCGCCGATCATCTGCTCGTCGAAATGCCGCATCCCCATCACGCGCTTGGAAGCCTCCCGCACCACGGCGAAAGCTTCCGGGAGCAGGTCGTCGAGGGTCGCCCCCTGGGCCAGGCGCTGCTTGAACTCCAGGGTCTTGGCCTGGAGCTGGGTGTCGGTGAGCTTCTCAAGGGCGGGCTCAAAGACGTTGATTTCGGCCACCCGGGGCCAGAGGGTCTTGAGGAGACGGTCGTTTTTCGAGCCGAAAATCTTGGTCAGGACGGCCTGGATCATGGTGTCTTATCCGTTCAGGGGATGGGGTGCGCGGGGGCCGGAAGGGCCGGTTTTGGGCCGGTCAAGGGCTCCGAAGGGGGTAAGTATAGGGGCCGGGTTAGCCCCCGGCAAGGCCGGTTACCGGACCTAATAGGACACACCCTCGTGGGGCGGATGATTGATCCGCTCCAAGCGGTTTTAAGAATAGTTTCGGGGTATATAGGTGCAGAGCCCCTATAAGAGCCCCTGTTTCACAACCCCAGCGCCCCCCACGAACGGCAGAAGCCAGTTGAGTTGGGAACCTGTCGCACCCGGATCTTGCGAAAGTTGGATCGGATGCGGGGCGACAATCCTGGCTCGCGAGGGCTCGATGAATCGAGCCCCTACCCGGCCTTTTAAACGAATCATCTCAGCGGATCTTATACCTGAAATACACGATCCCCTTCCGGTGCTCCATGGGCTTGGCGAAGGCCACCATGAGGAAAACGGGGATCTTGTCGTTGATGGACAGCCGGAAACCCAATCCGGCGGCCACCGACAGCTTGTACTCGTTGGCCATGGTGAACAACCGGTCCCCTGTCCCTGCCCGGCCCGCGTCGGCCGACACAAGGATCTCGACCCCCTTGGGGTAAGCCTTCCAGACCTTCCCCCTCATCGAGAAAAGCGGCAAAGTCCATTCCTCGCGGATGAATACCACCTTCTCTCCTTCCTGGGCGTAGAGGGGATAACCCCGCATCTGGTCCCACCCCCCCAGGAAGAAGTGCTCGAAGGCCGGGTAGTTGAATTTGTAGAGTGGGGAACCCAGGCGGAGGGTGGTGGATTGCCGCCAAAACCTCCAACCGTAGTAGTTGACGTAGTCCCACTGGATCTTGTTGTACTCGTAGTCCCCGCCGAACTGCCGGATGGACTGGGTCGTGGTGGTCCGGTGCCAGAAGCCCACCAGGGGGTTATCGGCGCTGTCCCGGTTGTCCTTGATGAGCGAGAGGCCCACGAGGTTTTGACGGCTCGACTGGATTCCCAGGTTCGCCGGGACCGCCTGGCCCGCCAGTTGGATGAAGTAGTTCTCCTGGCGGGACAGGACGATGTCGGTGTTCCACCGGCGCCCCAGGCCCCTCGAAAAGTCGAGGGCGCCGCCCCGGATCCGGCCGATGAACTTGTTTTGGTTGAGCACCTGCTCAAAATCCACCTTGTTGTACCCGGACAGCCCCACGGCCCAGGGCTTCACCATCGTCCCGACCCGGATCGTATAGTCGATCAGGCCACGGGGAAAATTGTAGATCGTGACCAGCCCGATGGAGGACCCGCCCCGCTTGGCCCCCAAAGAGGTGGTGAGCTGGCCGTCCGGGAGGATGAAGTCGAGCTTGGAAAACGCGTCGACGGACTGCACCCGGACCGAGGAATCCGCGGTGGTCTGGGGGGTCTCCTGGGGTTTCTCCTTCGCCTTCGTCGCGGATGCGATCGGGGAGGCCACCACCGTGAGTGCCAGGAAAGCCGCGAGGAGGAGCCGCCTCATCGAACCCCTCCCGCGAGGTACAGCATCGGTTTGGGGTCTTCCCGCATGGCCCTGGCCCAAGCCGCCTCCACGAAGAATCGAGACGACCCCTTGATGGCCACCTCGAACCCGGCGCCCAAGCTCGCGCTGACATGGTAGGAATCGCGGTATTGGAGTGTCGCCCGGTCGCCCACGGCGGCCGTTTGGACCGTCCCAAAGGCATAAACCTGGGACAACCACGCCACCGGGTGTCCCTTCCGGGGTTTCCGGATCGAAAGGGGAATCCGGACCGTCATGTCCCCCATCACCGCCGAGGTGCCCGCGAACCGGTAAAGCGGCCATCCCCTGAGCGTTTCCCAGCCGCCGACGTAATACCACTCGTACAGGGGATCCTCTTCGGGGTGGCGAACCGGGGTTCCGGCCTTCCCGTGGACCTGGACCAGCCATTTCCTATCCGAGAGGGGCCAACGCCAATTCGCCTCCCCCTCGATCCATTGGGGATGGTAGTCCGAGGACCCCCACCAGAGACCTTGGCGGAAGGTGAACCGGATCCCCCGTCGGGCCGAGAAGATCCCAAGGGTCCCATGCCCCAGAAGGATCTGGGACCGGTGGACCTCATCGGGATCCTTCGCGGGGATGGTGGTGTACTCGGCCCCGGCCCCGCCCCCTAGGAACGAGAGGGGCCCATAAATGGGAAATTGGAATTCCACGCCCCCCTTGCGCTCGCGCCCGATAAACCGGAGGTCCCCCACCCGTTTGTTGAATTCCACCCGATCCTTGAGGTAAAGGCTGCCGATGAAGGGCCCCGTGTCGTAAGCGTACTTGAGGTCGTAACGCACCTCATCCGTCGGTTGGGCGTAGAGGTTGAAGGCTTCGATGCGGGTGAACCCCATCTCGGCCACAATCCAGGTCTCAACAATTCGATCATGGGTGAGGGCCAGGAACCGGGGGGCCACCCGGAGGGTTTTCATCTCGATCTTCCCGATTTTGGACCATTTATCCTCCGGGGTCGTGGAGGGAGTGGCGGTCGGGGTGGCGGTGGCCGTCCGAACTGGAAAAACCTGCGGGGGATGCCATTGGTTGAATCGACGGGAAAGCGGCCGGTTCGGGACGGGGTTTGAGGTCACCTTTGGCGTCGGGCTCGTTCTGAGAGGCCGATGGCTTCGGGACGGAACCTGGATCGGGGTCACGGTCGCTGTGGGAATCTCGTGGGCTGTTAGGGTCATCCCCAACGACATCAAGACATAGGTCAACCCGACAAGGCGGCATCCTGACGCCACAGGGCGGATCAACGGCCCGTCCCAACGGTGGGGGTCGGTTGGATGCCCAGACCTTGTTCCATCTTCCGGATCCGTTCCTCCACACGCCGGATGTCCTCACCGATCCCCTTGGCCTGGGACTCGGCCTCAGCGGCGGCCTGGCGGGCCTTCGCGGATTCAAAACGGTACCAAGCCAGGCGACGGCGCTCGAGGGAGAGCTTGAACTCACCCGAGGCCTGGTCCCGTTTGGCCAAGGCCTGGGCCTTCTTGTCCTTGGCGGCCTTCACCCACCGGTCATAGGCCCGTTTGTACCGTTTGTCGTAGAGGGTGGATTCCAACCGGGACTTGTCCCAAAGGTCCCGCGTCTTGGAGGCCTCGGATTTCCATTTTTCGACCGCGGGATCCACCGGGGTCACTTGGCCGTCCGCGGCCACCGATGTCGCGGTGGGCGTGGTGGCTGAGGCGGCCCAAGACCGACCCAGCGTAGGAATGAGGACCCCGCAAAGGGCCAGGAACATCCTGATTTTCACGGAGTCTCCTTTCGGTGTGGTTTCAGCAGTTTAACGAATTCCCGCTCGTTGAGGACTTCCACCCCGAGCGCCTTGGCCTTCTTGAGCTTGGATCCCGCCTCGACGCCGGCCACCACATAGGTCGTCAATTTGGACACCGACCCGGAGGCTTTGGCCCCGAGTTTTTTCACCAGCTTCTCGGCCTCGGGGCGGGTGAAACCCTCCAGCTCACCGGTAAAAACGAAGGTCTTTCCCTCGAAAGGCGCCCCCTCGGCGGGCTCCTCTTCCTTCAGCCGTTTGAGGTTGACGCCGCCCCTCTCGAGTTTCCGGAGCAGTTTAGGGTTGGCGGGGTTCCGGAAGAACTCCACCACGGACCGGGAAACCTCCGGACCGATTCCGTCCAGGGCGGTCAGGGCCTCCACGTCGGCC
>Ga0265334_10000509_pt1 | contig 20005 bp, 21 predicted proteins | sample 42023metaG_FD_192442 | JGI IMG/M metagenome (GOLD analysis project Ga0265334, IMG submission 192442) | Rhizosphere microbial communities from Carex aquatilis grown in University of Washington, Seatle, WA, United States - 4-20-23 metaG | ecosystem: Host-associated > Plants > Roots > Rhizosphere... | reverse complement strand
GGAGATGGGCTTGTTCTATGAGCAGCCCACCCGCAGCGCATGGGTGCGCACGCGCAACGCCTGCGAGCTGGCCGAGATGACGTATCCGCGCTTCCGGCAGGTGGCCACCGAGAGCCCCGGCCTGATCTTCGAACTCGCCACCCAGCTGGCGACGCGGCTCGACCGCACCAACCGCAAGCTCGGCGACCTCGCATTCGTGGACGTGACCGGACGGGTCGCCCATGCGATCACGAGCCTGTGCGAGGAGCCCGATGCGATGACGCACCCTGAGGGCATGCAGATCAAGGTGTCCCGCCAGGAACTGTCGCGACTGGTCGGCTGCTCGCGCGAGATGGCGGGCCGCGTGCTCAAGGTGCTCGAGGACCAGGGGCTGCTGCGTGCCACCGGCAAGACCATCGTCGTGTTCAACGCGCGGCCGAAGATGAAAACGCGGCCGGTGATCGTACCGGCGAAGCCCTCGCGCGACCGGCCGGTTGAGCGAGCCGCGAGCGTTGCCCGCGACGAGGATGATGATGAGGACGATGACGAGTGAACCCGCCTAGACCGTCGTGCCCGCCCCTGCCAGCGCCGCGCGCATTGCGCCGATCGTCGCCGCGTAGTCCTTAGCACCGAAGATCGCCGAACCCGCCACGAACGTATCGGCCCCGGCGGCGGCAACGGCGGCGATGTTTTCCACCTTGATGCCGCCGTCAACCTCGACCCGTACGGGCCGCCCGCTCGCGCGCACGCGCCGCCGCACCTCGCTGATCTTCGGCAGCACGCTCGGCAGGAACTGCTGGCCCCCGAAGCCCGGGTTCACCGACATCAGCAGCACGAGATCCAGCTTCTCGAGCGTGTAGTCGAGCCAGTCCAGCGGCGTGGCAGGGTTGAACACCAGGCCCGGCCGGCAGCCGTGCTCGCGGATCAGCTGGATAGTGCGGTCCACGTGCTCGCTCGCTTCCGGGTGGAAGCTGATATAGGTCGCGCCAGCGGCGGCGAAGTCGGGCACGAGCCGGTCCACCGGTCGCACCATCAGGTGCACGTCGATCGGCGCGCGCACTCCGTAGCGGCGCAGCGCGTCGCACACCACCGGACCGACCGTGAGGTTGGGTACGTAGTGATTGTCCATCACGTCGAAGTGCACGAGGTCGGCACCCGCATCCACCACGGCGTCCACCTCCGCGCCCAGCCGGGCAAAGTCGGCGGACAATATCGACGGCGCAATCCAGTACATCGCGCAGCCAGTCTAGCGCATGCCGCGGCGGCTGCGGATCAATTCATAGGCCGCCTGGATCTGCTGCGTGCGTTCCTTGGCACGTTCGAGCATCGACTCCGGCAGACCGTTGGCCTGCAGCTTATCCGGATGGTGGCGGCTCATCTGGCGCCTGTACGCCTTGACGATGGCATCGTCCGGCATCGAGGCATCGGCCTCGAGCAGTGCGTAGGCCTGCGCGAGCCGCTCCGCGGCCAGCGCATCCTCGCCGGGACCAGCGCGCGACCCCGGTGCACCCTGACGCCATCGCAGGATGCTCTCGAGGCGCGCGAACTGCGCGGGCGCCAGGCCGAGCGTCGACGCGACGCGCTGCAGCCGTGCGCGCGGCAGCGCGGACAGTCCGTCCCCCGCCAGCGCGGCCTGCAGCTGAATCTCGATGAAGAAGTTCACCAGCTCTGGATAGGGCGCGAGCACGCGACGCAGGCGAAACACGGCCGTGTCCAGGTCGAAGTCGGGCTGCTTGCCCTCGTTGAAGTAGCCCATCGCGGCGAGTCGCTGGGCAGGGTTCAGATGCAGCGCGAGCATCACGGATCGCGCCGAGGCGATCTCCTGCTCGGACACCCGCCCGTCGGCCTTGGCGACGTTGCCCATCACGCGAAATGTGGTCGGAAAGAAGGTCGCGTTGACGGCTGCGGGATCCGCGCCACGCCCGAACACGCCGCCGAAGCCGGCTCCGCGATCGAACTGGTGTCCGATCCAGGCGCCGAGCAGCGCACCCCATGGACCCAGGACGAGGAAGCCCAGCGTCGCGCCGATGATCTTGCCGGTCCAGTTCATGCGCTACTTCATGCGCTACTGGCGGAAATCACAGGTCCCGGCCGATCCGATGGATGACGCACTGCTACCGCTTGACCCTGTTGCCGATGGGGCGGCAAGATGCCGCCCCCTTTCCGCTCGCCGGGTATGGTAACAAGCCTTGGCCCTTACACGCGGCGCTGCGGCGCCAGCCACGCTCTTCCAGTCGGAGCTGCCCGGATTCGAGCTCCTGCACCGCGGCAAGGTCCGCGACGTCTACGCGCTCGATGCGACACGGCTGCTGATCGTCACCACGGATCGCCTGTCCGCATTCGACGTCGTGCTGCCCGATCCGATCCCGGGCAAGGGACAGGTGCTGAATGAAATCTCCAACTTCTGGTTTGCTTCGACCTCGCACCTGGTGCCCAACCACCTGACCGGCGAGCCGGTAGAGCAGCTCACCAGCGATGTATCGGTGCTGCAGCAGCTCGCCGGCCGTGCGGTGATCGCGCGGCGCTTGCGCGCGCTGCCGATCGAGGCTGTGGTGCGGGGCTACCTGATCGGATCGGGCTGGAAGGACTATCAGGCGCATGGCAGCGTGTGCGGCATCACCTTGCCCACGGGCCTGGCGCTGGCACAGGGCCTGCCTGCGCCGATCTTCACGCCGGCCACCAAGGCCGCGGCGGGCGAGCACGACGAGAACATCCCCTTCGAATCCGCGGCGCAGCTGCTCGGGGCGCCGCTGGCCGCGCAGGTGCGCGACACCGCACTGGCGCTGTATGGGTTCGCGCGTGAACATGCGCGCCGCCGCGGCATCATCATCGCCGATACGAAGTTCGAGTTCGGACTGACCGAGGACGGCACGCTCACACTGATCGACGAAGTGCTGACGCCCGACTCCTCGCGCTTCTGGCCAGCCGACCAGTGGCGCGTCGGCATCAGCCCGCCATCGTTCGACAAGCAGTTCGTGCGCGACTATCTCGAGACACTGGACTGGGACAAGCGCGCTCCGGGACCACGCCTGCCCGCAGAGGTGATCGAGCGCACTGCCGGGAAGTACCGGGAAGCGTTGCTCCGGCTCACCGGCCCCTAGGGCCCCCACGGGGGCGGCCGGCGGTCTCACTCGCCCGCGATCGTCATCGACTCGATCAGCAGCGATCCGGTCTGTATGGCCCCTTGGGCATCGACATCCGTGCCGATCGCGACGATCGTGCGCAGCATCTCGCGCACGTTGCCGGCAATGGTGACCTCGTGCACCGGAAAGCTGATTGCGCCGTCCTCGACCCAGAAGCCACTGGCGCCGCGCGAATAGTCCCCGGTGACGCCGTTGACTCCCTGTCCCATGAGTTCGGTGACCAGCAGGCCGGTGCCCATGCGCCCCATCAATTCCTCGAAACTGCCACTCGGCCGCTCGACGCTGCCATCCGCGCGCAGCCGGCCATGGGCCTGGATCAGCAGGTTGTGGACGCCACCGGCGTTGCCGGTGGTCTTGAGGCCGAGCTTGCGCGCGGAGTAGCTGCCGAGCACGTAGCCCTGCAGGACCCCGTCCTGCACCAGATCCCGATCGCGCGTCGCGACGCCTTCGGCGTCGAACGGGCTGCTCGCGAGGCCGCGCGGCAAGTGCGGCCGTTCAATGATGCTGAGGAATTGCGGGAACACCTGCTGACCCGCCGCCTCGAGCAGGAACGAGGAGCGGCGATACTGGTTCACGCCGCGGATCGCGCCGATGAAATGACCGTAGACGCCGCGTGCGAGTTCCGGCGCGAACAGTACTGGCGCGCGCCGCGTCGTCAGGCGTCGCGCACCCAGGCGGCGCAATGCGCGCTGCGCAGCGTGGCGGCCGATCACCTCCGGCGCCTCGATCGCATCCGGATGGCGTGCGACGGAGTACCAGTAGTCACGCTGCATCTCCTCGCCCTGCTGCGCTACGAGCGCGCAGCTCAACGAATGGCTCGTACTCGGGTAGCCCGCGAGAAAGCCGTGGCTGTTGCCGTACACGCGCACGCCGCTGTGCGTGGTCAGCGTCGCGCCTTCGGAGTTCTTCAGCCGCGCATCGCACGCAAGTCCCGCCGCCTCGCAATTCTTTGCCAGCGCCACGGCCTGCTCCGGCGCGATGTCCCACGGGTGAAACAGGTCCAGATCGGGGATCTCCTGGGCCAGCGTTTCGCGATCGGCGAGCCCCGCACACGGATCAGCGGCCGTGTAGCGCGCGATCGCGCAGGCCTTCTGGACGGTCTCGCGCACCGCATCCGCTCGCAGGTCGGCCGTGCTCGCCGAGCCCTTGGCCTGACCCATGTACACCGTGACCGCGAGGCCCCGATCACGGTGGTACTCGATCGTGTCGACCTCCCCGAGGCGCACCGTCGCCGTCAGGCCGCGCTGCAGGCTGGCGTCGGCTTCCGCCTGGCTCGCGCCGCCTGCGCGTGCCGCCGCGACCGCCGCGGCCACGACGTCTTTGAGTTCGCTGATGCGTGAGGCATCGACGGGTTGCGACATCCTGGGTGGGTCCTCTGCCATGTGCGATGATTGCTCGCGATTGTAGCAGCGCCCTTCGGTGGCACTGGGAAGGAAAAGCGTGATCCTCGAGGGCGAAACGCCCGAACCGAAGCCAAGCCGCTCGGCCCGCAAACGCAATGCCGAGGCGATGCAGAAGCTCGGCGAACGCCTGATCGCCCTCAAGCCGGTGCAGCTGCAGCGCTTCGGGCTGCCCGCCGAGCTGCTCGAGGCCCTGCTCGAGGCGCACCGGCTGCGCAGCCGCGCCGCCCTCGCGCGCCAGCGCCAGTACATCGGCCGGCTCATGCGCGGAATCGATCCCGAGCCGGTCGAGCGGCTGCTGGCGGAATACACGCCGCGCCGCCCGAAACCCTGAGCTAAGATAGCCCCATGAACGCCCTGGTCGGCATCATCATGGGTTCGGCGTCGGACTGGGAGACCATGAGCGCGGCCGCCGAAACGCTCGAGAAGCTCAAGGTCGCGCACGAGACGCGCGTGGTCTCGGCGCACCGCACGCCGGACCTGCTGTTCGAGTACGCCGCCGGCGCCGCCGCGCGCGGCCTCGAGGTGCTGATCGCCGGCGCCGGCGGCGCCGCTCACCTGCCGGGGATGACGGCTTCCAAGACGACGCTGCCGGTGCTCGGTGTGCCGGTGCAGTCGCGCGCCCTCAACGGCCTGGATTCGCTGCTCTCGATCGTGCAGATGCCGGCCGGCGTCCCGGTGGCGACCTTTGCGATCGGAGCGGCCGGCGCAACCAACGCCGCGCTGTTCGCCGCCTCGATCCTGGCCGCGCGCCACCCCGCGATCGCGCTGGCGCTGCAACAGCAGCGCGCGGCGCAGACCGCAGCGGTGCTGGCCCGCCCCGATCCGCGTGTGCCGGGCTGAGGCGCCGCTGCGGTGCGCAGCGCCCGCTGCGACGAGGGCGCAGCAATGAGAATCGGGATCGTCGGTGCTGGCCAGCTCGGACAGATGCTCGCGCTCGCCGGCATCCCCTTAGGGCTCGAATTCCTGTTTCTCGATCGCAGCGCCGACACGCCGGCGGGCCGCATCGCGCCGGTGCTGACCGGCGAGTTCGGCGATGCTGCACTGCTCGCACAGCTGGTCGGGCGCTGCGACGTGCTGAGCTTCGACTGGGAGAACATCTCGGTGCCGGCGCTGCGGGCCGCTGCGCGGACGGCAGCGCGGACGGCCGGGCGCTCGGCGCGGTTCCGGATCTCCCCGCCCCTGTCCGCGCTGGCGGCCTCGCAGGACCGCTGGAGCGAGAAACGCACGTTCATGCGCCTGGGTCTCGCGACGACGCGCTGCGCGCCGGTGGACTCGCGAGCGGCCCTGGCCCGAGCGGTGCGCCGCATCGGACTGCCCGGCATGCTCAAGACGCGGCGCCTCGGCTATGACGGCAAGGGCCAGCGCCTGCTGCGCTCGCCCGATGATCTGGAGCAGGCGTGGTTGCAGCTCGGCAGCGTCCCACTGCTCTACGAGGAATTCGTGCCGTTCGACTATGAAGTGTCGATCATCGGTGCGCGTGCGCGCGACGGATCGATCGTGCTGTACCCGCTGAACCGGAATTACCACGCCGACGGCATCCTGCGCCTGACGCTGAGCCCGTGGCGCGCGCCGGCCCTCGCGCGCGCCGCCGGCGCGGCGCTGTGTCGTGTGCTCGAAGCGTACCGCTACGTTGGCGTGCTCGCGATCGAGTTCTTCGTGCGGCAGGGCCGCCTGATCGCGAACGAGATGGCTCCCCGGGTCCACAATTCCGGGCACTGGACCATCGAGGGCAGCGTGACCAGCCAGTTCGAGAACCACGTGCGCGCGATCGCCGGGCTGCCGCTCGGCCCGGCCACGGCGCGCGGGCATGCAGCCATGATCAATCTGATCGGCAGGCTGCCCGATGCCGGCTCGCTGCTGTCCGAACCGGGGCTGCACCTGCACTGCTACGGCAAGGAGCCGCGACCGGGGCGCAAGCTCGGGCACTGCACGCTGGTGGAGACCAGCGCCGCCCGCCGCGATGCGCGGACCGCGCGATTATTGCGACGCCTCGCACCAAAGCTGGGCTTTCACTCGTAGTATCCTCGACGATCGCATGTACCTCGAATTGTTCAAGCTGCATGAACTGCCGTTTCGGCTGACGCCGGATCCCCAATTCCTGTACCTCAGCAAGTCCCACGCGCGCGCCAAGGCCTACATGGAGTCCACCGTCTGGTTCACGGACGGCTTCGTCGTGATCACCGGCGAGATCGGCTGCGGCAAGACCACGCTGATCGAGACCTTCCTGAACGAGCTGCAGGGCGACGTCGTGGTCGCCCAGATCAACCAGACGCAGGTGTCGGCCATCGAGTTCCTGCAGTCGGTGCTGGTGCAGTTCGGCTTCAAGCCATTCCGCATGAAGAAGGCCGAGCTGCTCGCCACGTTGAGCGAGTTCCTGATCGAGCAGTACAACAAGAACCGCAAGATCATGCTGGTCATCGACGAGGCGCAGAACCTCTCCCGGCGCGTGCTCGAGGAGGTCCGGCTGCTCTCCGGGATCGAAACCGCCAAGGAAAAGGTGCTGCGCATCATCCTGGCCGGCCAGCCCGAGCTGAACGAGAAGCTCGATGCCCCCGACCTGGAACAGCTGGTGCAGCGCATTCGCCTGCGCTTCCATCTGCCGGCACTGTCCGCCGCCGACAGCCAGTCGTACGTGCGCCACCGGCTCGAAGTCGCGGGTTCACAAGGTCGCGAGATCTTCACCCCCGACACCTTCGACGTGATCTACCGCTACACCGGCGGCGTGCCTCGGCTGATCAATACCCTATGCGACACGGCGTTGCTCGCAGCCTCGAATCACGAGCGCGACCAGGTGCTGGCTGCCGATGTCAGCGCCGCCATCAACGAGCTGCAATGGCCGGAATACTCCTCGCGTACCGGCACGCGGATCATGCGCCTGCGCAGGCCGGTGCTCGATGCCCAGGGCCGCGAACTGCAGCTGGCAGATGGCATCCAGGGACCGGCGCTGGCGCGCATCCTGCTCGCCGCCGGCGGCCAGACCCTGAGCGAGCACGCCCTGCACGCCGGGCGCCTGATCATCGGGCGCACCAGCGCCAACGACCTGCAGATCGATAGCCGATTCATCAGCCGCCATCACTGCCAGATCGTGACCACGGCGCAGGGCTGCACCATCGAGGACCTGAACAGCACCAATGGGATCTTCATCAACTCCAAGCGGATCCGCTACCACAACCTCAACGACGGCGACGTCGTCACGATCGGTGAGCATGAGCTGCTCTACGTGGACGAGCGTTCGAATAGCCGCACGGGCGTCGAAGCGGTGTTGAGCCCCGCGAACGCGGCCGCTGCGGCCGCTGCGGCCGGCGCGGCCCCTGCCCCCGCCCCGGGCACCGGCGCGACGGTCGGGGGCGAGGGCGCCGGATAGCGCCGCTTGCCGCGGACGGGTCGCCGCCCGCGAGCGCGCGGCGACCTCGCCCGAGACGCACGGTCAGTTATTGATGGTCACGCGGGTCGCCGTAAAGCTGCCGGTGATCGTCACGAGCTTCGTCGTTTCATCGAACTCGTGGCCGACGGCGACTGAGGCCAGGTAGACGTCGGTCTGAAACCCGCCGGAATACCGATCGCCATTGGCGTCCACCTTCACGATCGCACGGATATTGACCGGCCCCGTGTACGTGCCGTTCGTCCAGGCGAGTGCATAGTGATTGAGTAGGAACGTCGACGGTCCGATTCGTGTCCAGACCCCCTGGCAGATGTCACCGTCGCTGGGATTGCGGATGCCGGAGTTCTGAAGTTCGGTCCCATCGGCATGCCACACTGCGGTTCCAAAATCGATCAGGGTGCCGTCCGGCATCGGGTTTGTGTGCTGCGGCGTACTCTTGGCAATCATCTCGAATTTCCACAGTCCAACGATCGCGGCATCACTCCTGTCATCGCTCCTCTCGTCGTTCACTCGAATGAAGCGGGCGTTGTCGGCACCGGGTCTGTAGACCATCGGGCGGATGGCTGCGCCCGGCTTGGAAGCGGGCTGCCATTGCGTGCTGGCGCAGCCGGCGTGCACCATCGGGATGGCTCCCATGGCCAAGAAGGTAGCCCCAAGGACAATTTTCGGGAAAATCATAAGTTGCTCCAGTTGGTTGAAGATCAAAGAGCCCCGCGCCGCGAGGCCACGGAACCAAGGGTAGTCCGGGCCACGTGTCCATAGAGCATGGAAGATGTGATGGTTTGGTGATGAACAGTCGTTTGCCAGACAAGCGCCGCATCATCTGATACCGCCAGCCGGACATTGCTTGCCAGCGCGTTCTTGCGGCTGGCACTCTAGGACGACACAGCCCCAGGCCGCGCAGGCGCATGCGCGCGCCTCCGTTCGGGGCACCACGCGGCAACTCTCGGAACGGCGCAATTGGATCAGGCTGTCTACCGTTGTGGAGAATTCCTCGTTGAGACGACCAATCGGCGTTTCAGCCGCGCCGGCATTGCGCTCATGCTCGAGCCCAGGGCCTTCGCGGTCGCGGTGCAGCTGCTGTCGCGATCCGGGGAGCTCGTCAGCCGTGATCAACTGTTGGATGCGGTCTGGGGGCATCGGTACGTAACGCCGTCGACCCTCAATCGCGTCATTGCGCTGGTGCGTCGCGCATTCGGCGATGACATCGGCAATCCGAAATATATCCAAACGGTCCACGGGGCCGGCTACCGGTTCATCGGACCCATCGAACCGGCGCCGACCGCACTGGAAGGCCGGGTACAGGCCCGATTCGGCCCACCGCCGGCGGCGCGTCTGCCGGCGCCGCTCGAGTCCTTGATCGGACGGCGCAGTGAACTTGCGAAGCTCGGGGCCATGCTGGTCGATGCCCGGGCGGCGACGATCGTGGGCAGCGGCGGTATGGGCAAAACACAATTCGCGCTCGCCTTTGCGCACCAGCATGCCGACGACTATCCGGACGGGGTGTGGTTTTTTGATCTCGTGGCCCTGCAGAGCGCAGCGCAGTGGCTGGAAATGCTGGGCCTGGCCTTGTCGATGCCGCCTGCGGCCGAGCGTGGGTTGGTGGAACGCGTAGCCCAGGCGTTCGAGGGCCGCCGTGCACTCCTGGTGCTCGACAACTGCGACCGGCTGTCAGGCGATGTCGGCCAGATCGCCGTGGAGCTGCTGCGCGCCACCGACCAGCTCAAGCTGCTGGCCACCTCACAGCAACCGCTGAGCTTCGTCGGCGAGCGCCTGCTGCGGATGCCCCCTCTGGCGCTTCCCGAGATCCGCCGACCGGATGCGCCACCCGACCTCCTGGAAATCGAATCCGCCCCGGCAGTGGCGTTGCTATTAGCGCGCATCCGGTCGATCCAACCGGGATTCGCCATCGCTGAGGACAACGCCTCGGTCATCGTCGAGATCTGCGAGCGGCTCGACGGCATGCCGCTCGCGTTGGAGCTCGCCGCCGCGCGCTTCGCTCTGTTGTCGCCCGCGCAGGTGCTGGAGCGCCTGGCGCAGCGCTTCAGGTTCCTGGCAAGCGATGCGGCCGGGCGTGACGAGCGGCATCGCAATCTCGCCTCCTTGCTCGACTGGAGCTTCAGCCTGCTGTCACCGGCCGAGCAGCAACTGCTGGCCTGGCTCAGCGTCTTCGTCCAGGGATGGACCGTGGAAGCGGCCATCGCCGTGGCCGCGGGATTCGGGCACGATCCGGAATCCGCAGTGGAACTGCTGACGGGTCTTGCCAACAAGTCCCTGGTCGCGGTCCACCAGTCATTGAATCCGCCTCGTTACCGGTTGCTCGAAAGCGTTCGGGATTTCGCGCTCGCCCGGCTGGTGGCGTCGGGCGAAGAACAGCGTGCACGCGGTGCACACTTGGCCTATGTCCGACGCATGGCCGAAGACTCGCACCGCGACATGGTGGGTGGACGGATGCGCGAGCGTATCGGCGCGCTGGTACACGAGCATGGCAACATAGAGACTGCCGCGGACTACGCGATAGGGGCCGGTGAGGACCCGCAGTCAGCGCTGCAGATTGCGGGCTCATTGATGTTGTACTTCAAGGCGCATGGCAGCACCTTGCTGGGATTGCGTCTCTGCGAACGCGTCCTGAGTTCCGCGCCCTTGGAGCGCACGCAAGCACGTGGTCGTGCGCTGATGAGCCGCGGCGTCAACAGCGTGATGCTTCAGAGCCTCGGGCCGGACGTATCGCTGCTGGAGGCTGTGAGTATTGCTCTCGAGACCGGCGATGACTGGGCGGCCGCCTATGCGAGTGGCTACTACGCATTGTGGTTGGCGAATGAAGGGCGGCCGCGCGAAACTCCACCTCACTCGGCAATCGCGGAACAGATCGCGCAACGCCTCGAGGATGGGATCCTGCGGGGTCTTGCAGGGTTGACGCGTGGATGGATGTATATGGCGGAAGGGGAGCTCGAAGCAGCGCTCGGCGCATTGCGGAGCGTGCGAAATCTGGGCGGCGACCTGCACCAGCATCATTTCATCGACATGTATATCGGCCTGGCGCTGTTCCGCATCGACGATGTTGCGGCCGCGGCGAGTCAATGGCACGCAGCGCTGCGCAACGCGCTCGCGGTGGGTCATATCCGCGGCGCGGCGGGATCGATCGAAGGCTGCGGGTACATTGCCGGGCAGCTCGGCCGGCCGGACCGGGCATGTATCTGTCTGGGTGCCGCGGCACAGATCCGAAACCGCACGGCAATCCCCTTATACAACTTTTGGATCCAGCACCATGATCATGCCCACGCCTCTGCGCGGGCCGCGTTGGGAGCGGACGGCTACTCGGCTGCGATTCGCAAAGGCGCGGCGCTGCGCGAAGAAGATGCGATCAACGATGCAGCGCAATGGCTCCAGGAATTCGCGGAGCTACCCACGGGCCATGAAGCTATCTGATCGCAAGCAGGCCGTTTGGATCGTAGCGACGACGGATCGACTCGAGCCGCTGTGCGATATCGCTGCCGAACTGCCTGGGCCCTGCCTCGTCATCCTGATCGGAGAAATTCGGCATGATGCTCGGCATCGCACCAGGGATGATCTGCTCATAGAGCGTGCGCACGCGCTCGCGCAAACCGGCCACCCCCTCAGCGTGCTCGGTGATTCCGATCACGTTGATGAAGAACCGGGCGTCGCGATGCGCAAAGGCCGTCTCGCCCCTGGGCACGCGCGCCACTGCCCCGCCCATGTGCTGGACATGGAGCTCGCTGCGCGGCGATGGCAGATGATGGGCCGCGCCGGCCAGCACCTCTAAGGTGTCATCGGTGAGCGCGCTGAAATTTGCCGTCTTCCAGTAGTACCCCAGACCGGGCGGCGCCGCAGGGTCCTGCATCTGCTGCCATTGGACGTACGGCATCCATCCCAGGTGCTCAGCCAGTGGTTGGCCTGCGCCCTGCAGCGGCTGCAGTGAGCGCTCTCCCTCCGCCCTCTCCCCGCACCAGCACACCGCAAAAATCACGACCGGCCGACCGTGCCAGGCGGGATCCAGGAACGGCAACGGCGGTGCATTGGCGATGACGGCGAGACCGCAAAACTCATCCGGGGCTCCGTCGGCAAAATCGCGAAACGTCTGCAGCGCCCGCAAGGCTTGATCGGCCGGGTAAATGATGAGTCCGGCCAGCACTTCGCGAAGCGGGTGCGTCTGGAACTCGAAACTGGTCACCACGCCGAGTCCGCCGGCACCGCCGCGCAGCGCCCAGAACATATCCGGGTGCTCGACTGGGGTCGCACGAATGATACGGCCGTCGCTCAGTACGACATTGGCGCCCAGAAGATTGTCACAGGCCAGGCCGTGTCTTCGCATCAGCCAGCCTGCCCCTCCCCCGAGCGTGAAGCCGCCGATGCCGGTTGTCGACACCAGGCCGCCGGTCGTCGCGAGCCCGTAACGCGCGGTGGCCGCATCGAAGCCCCGCCAGAGTGCGCCGCCCTGCGCAGTTGCAATCCGGGACGTCGCATTGACCCACACGTCCGTGAGCCGCGATAGATCGAGCAGCAGCGCACCATCGCGAATGCACCGTCCGGCCACGTTGTGTCCGCCGCCCCGGATCGTGAAGGGCAATTCGTATTCAGCGGCCATACGCAGCGCCAGCGCGACGTCCTCCGCGTCCGCACACACGACGACGGCGCTGGGCCGCCGATCGATGGCGCCATTCCAGACACGCCGTGCGACGTGGTAGTTGTCATCCCCTGGCAGGATCGCGGTGCCCCGCAGCCGTGCGCGCAGTGCGCTGACGGCCGCCGCGCCGAGTTCAGTTGAGTCATTCGCCATGTTCCTGCTGCTCCCCCATGCTAGGCAGGCATCGATGTCGCCGTTGTGCGCGTCGTGCCGCGGTTGCTGGGTTTCAATACGGGCACAGTGCCCTGATCACCACGATAATCCCATTCTGGCCTGACTTCGATTGGCCGGGGAGGTTCCTCACGAATCCCTCACACGCAGAGGCGTGGGTTCCTGCGCCGCCGGGCTCTCCATTGCGGTTCACCTGGCTGCACTTGGCCCCCGCCGCCTTCACTGCCCCGGATGCTGTCGCGTAGAACTCGCCCGGCACGTCAATTGACGCACCCGACGTCGCAACGGCGGCAGCACCTCGCGCTCGAACCATGGATTGCGCTTCAGCCAGATATTGTTGCGCGGGCTCGGATGCGGGAGTGGCAGGCTCGATGGCCAGTATTGGCGCCACGCCTGCACCGTGTCGGTCAACGTTGATCCTGGCCGTTCGTGGAGGTGCCAGGCCTGCGCGTACTCGCCGATGACCAGCGTTAGTTTGACGTTGCCGAGCATCGCCATCAGCTTCGCACGCCAGGCGGGCGCACACTCGGGCCGCGGGGGAAGGTCACCGGACTTGCCGGCGCCCGGGTAGCAGAATCCCATCGGCAGAATCGCGATGCGTTTCGGGTCGTAGAACGTCTGCTCATCAACCCCCAGCCAATCCCGCAGACGATCGCCACTCGCATCCTGGAACGGAATGCCACTCTCATGCACCTTGCTGCCGGGTGCCTGCCCGGCAATGAGTATCCTGGCGTCCCGATGCAATTGAAGGACGGGGCGTGGCCCGAGCGGCAGATGGGCTGCGCACAGCGTGCACGCGCGCACCTCCTGCAACAGTCCGGCGGCTACCGTGGCAATACGGGTCACGCGCGCAGCAGTTGCCGTTGCTGCAGGTAGTCGAGAAGTCGACGCCAATTTCGGACACCGAGCCTCGCTACCGTGTGGGACCAGCCATCCGCGAATTCGAGCGTGATCTGCTCGCCGTGCTTCCACTGACTGGGTGACAGGGCAGCCGCCCGCAATTCGCCACGCAAGTAGCAGCGAGTTATCAGGCCGCCATATTTAACTACCTGGATGTGATCGGCCGAAAACTCTACGCTGTGCGATGCCATGATGAACAACAACGGAACAGCTAGGATCAGAATGACGCACACTGCCACGAGCACCCAGTCGCGAGGGCCATGCAGCGGGACGTGCTGGGCACTTCTCCGAACGACGAGCAGATACACGGCGATCCATGGCCAGAGCGCGAAACAGCACTTGAGCCAGATCCGCGCGCTCACCGTGAACGGCAAGGCCACGGGCATGGCAGCTCTCAATGGGAACGCGGTTGATCCATGCGTGGAGAATAGCAGGGCGAACAGGCTTTCATCCGGGCTGACGCCGATACAGCTGCCGATAGCCCGCCGGGCTGGTGCCAGCGACCGCGCGAAATCGCTCCCTGAAGCTCGATGCCGCCGGGAAACCGACGGATTGAGCCACCCTCTCTACTGGCATATCCGTCGTCTCGAGCAGTTCCTGTGCCCGGTGGACCCGCTGCTGCATGATCCATTGCGCCGGCGACATTCCGGTCTGTTCAACGAAGCGGCGGTGCAGCGTGCGCACGCTCGTGGAATGTCGCCGCGCCAGGGTGTGGACACCGAGGTCGGAGCCGAGGTTCCGGGTGATCCACTCCTGGAGAGGTTGCAGGGCACCGTGCGCGACAGGCGGCAGCTGACGAATGAATTGCGCCTGGCCACCGGCCCGCTCGAGCGCGGTCACGGCGAGCCGCGCCGAGTCCGCCGCGACCGCCGCCCCAAAGTCGGTGCGGATCAGGTGCAGGCAAAGATCGATTCCGGCATTGGCGCCGGCGGACGTCAGCAGTCGACCATGATCCACGTAGAGCACGTCGGGATCCACCTCGATCTTTGGGTAACGGCGCGCGAGCTCCGCCGCAATCTTCCAGTGAGTGGTCGCTCGCCTGCCGTCAAGCAGGCCGGTCGGTGCCAGCACGAAGGCGCCGCTGCAGATGGAGGCGATGCGGCTGCCGCGAGCCGCACACTGCTGTAGAGCCTCGATCACGCGCGAAGGCACCGGGGGTTCGATGTCGTCGATTCCGGCCACGACGACCGTGTCGGCGGCATGTAGCGCGGCCAGGCCATGACCAACCCTGAGGCTGCACGATGTGCTGCGAATGTTCCGGGTGGGCCCGCAGGTCAGCACTCGATAGGGGTGATGCCCGTTGGCGAGCGCAACGCGAGTAAATAGTTCGACTGGAATCGCCAGATCTCCCAGCACCACTCCAGGCATCGCCAGTACGGCGATCACGTGATCGGTACCGCGTCCCGTTGGCAGCTTTCCGGCGCTTATCGTCTTATATGCCACTGGTGCAGTATACCCAATCGGATAGGCTGCGGACTGACAACCTACGGAGGATTCGCAATGGAAGTCAGTCACATCACCCCGGCCGTGCACGCAATAGATGTGCTTGGCCCGGCGGCGGCCGCCGGGCTCTTCGTGCTGGTGATGTCGAGGCTTCGAGATTCACCACGCCGGAAGCTGATGGCGGTCATGACCGCAGGATTTGCCACTGCCTATCTGGGGGGCGGTTTGGGAATGTGGGAATTCTGGTATTTTGTGGCTGCCAGCTTCGTCGCTTACCGCGCCCTGGATTCATACGGCTTCGTCGCAATCGGGTGGCTCATGCACCCCGTCTGGGACCTGGTCCATCACTTCTACGGCAATCCCATCTGGCCCTGGATGCCGACGTCCTCGTTCGGCTGCGCTGTCTTTGATCCGATCGTCGCTGTCTACGCGCTGGCGCTCGCGAGATCACACGCCCGGGGACACACCGATGACGCCATGGGCTTGCACGTACCCGCGGCTTGAGGATTGGCGTGGCCCAATGCAAACGGACGCGGCTGCCGTATAGTGGTGGCCCCCTGCAGGGAGCAAAGTTGCCGTGGCGACACAGGCCAATGATGATGTCGGAGTTCACGCCGTCGTCCACGGTTTCGAGGACGCTTGGAACCGCCATGATATGGATGCCTTCGCGAAACTATTTTCGCCCGACGCCGATTTCGTGAACGTGATCGGCATGCGCTGGATTGGCCGCGACGCAATCAAGCAGCACCACGCAGCGAGTCACGCCGCCCTGTTCAAGACCAGCACGCTCACGATCGGCGACACTACTGTTCGCTTTCTGAAGCCAGACGTCGCAACGGCGCGCTCGCTGTGGACCCTTTCAGGAATCACCTTGGAGAGCGGTCAGATCGCCCCGACCCGTACCGGGATATTGACCCATGTTCTCGCGAGGATCGACGGGCACTGGCTGATCATGCTGACGCAAAATACCGATATTGCGAAGCCGGCCCCTTAGACCCATGTGCCCATGTGTGGCCGCCAGAGCGCAAGTCAACGCCGCTCACTTCCGGCGCCGCCACCGGTGAACGCCTGGTATCGGGTCACCGCATAGGGTCCTGAGACAGGCCCAGCCCGAGGCAAGCCAATCGTCGCTCAATCGCGCCGGCACATTCGGTGCCATCGCGTCTGCCCGTGATTCGTGGCAGCCCGGCAAGAACTGGCGGCAGCCGGATCAAGAGCCCGCTCTGGATCTGGGGCATCCTGGTTGCCAGCTTCGCTTTCGCCTCACACCAGGAGCACACCATGACCGAGACCCACCAGGGGACCTGCTTTTGTCGAAGCGTTCACCTTGAAGTGACCGGCAAGCCAGCCGCAATGGGGTATTGCCACTGCAGTTCATGCCGGCACTGGTCGGCCTCCCCCGTCAATGCGTTCACGCTTTGGGCACCTCAAGCCGTGCGCGTGACCCATGGTGCGGATCACGTTGCAACGTATCACCAGACCGAACGCAGCTATCGCAAGTGGTGCAAGGCCTGTGGTGGACATTTGTTCACCGAGCATCCGGGCCTCGGGCTCACGGACGTCTATGCGGCCACGATACCCGCCTTTCCCTTTAAGGCCGGCGTGCATGTGCACTACCAGGAAACGGTGCTGCGCATTGCGGACGGGCTGCCAAAATTCAAGGATCTGCCCACGCAAATGGGCGGCTCCGGGGTCGAACTGGCGGATTGAATCGGGGATTACTTTGGAGGCACATCATGGACATCGAGGCATTCCGGACGACGCAGGCTCCTCTGAGGGAGCGATACTCGCAGGACGCCGCGGCGGCTCTTCTGACGCTCCGGGCGCGCGGACTGGTGGGCGACGGCACCGTCACGTGCAGAGTCGAAACCGGTCGGGGACTGGCGACGGCCGGAATTCATCCGAAAGTGGGCGGCTCCGGTCGCGAGCTGTGCTCCGGCGACATGCTGCTCGAGGCCCTGGTGGCCTGCGCCGGCGTTTCATTGAAGGCCGCTGCCGCCATGCTCGATGTCCCATTGAATTCGGCGATCGTGTTCGCTGAAGGCGACGTGGATTTGCGCGGTACCCTCGGGGTCGAGGAGAGCGTACCGGTGGGCTTTCGGGAGATTCGGTTGCGATTTGAAATTGACACCGACGCCCCCCAGGCGCAACTGGACCGGCTGCTCGAGTTGGTTGAGCGCTATTGCGTTGTCTTTCAGACCATCCAGAAAAGCCCCGAGACCAAAGTTCAGCTTATTGTTCGCGAGAACTAGCGCATGGACGGACCGACCCGCATTGAGGACCAACGGATGCATGAGTACGAGATTGACACGAACCGGGATCGCCTTGACCTCGACGTGATTCACGGATTTCTCGTCCGTAGCTATTGGTCACCGGGAGTTCCGCGCGATGTTGTCGCGCGCGCGATTGCACACTCACTATGCTTCGGCGTTTACCGGCACGGTATGCAGGTCGGCTTTGCGCGCGTGGTGACAGACTGCGCCACCTTCGCGTACCTGGCCGATGTATTTGTCATTGAGGAGCACCGGGGACGAGGGCTATCCAAATGGCTGATGTCATTTATCCTCGCGCACCCGGATCTGCAAGGGCTCCGGCGCTTCATGCTCGGCACGCGGGACGCGCACGGGCTTTATCGGCGGTTTGGCTTTGCCCCACTGGCCCATCCATCGCGATTGATGGAAATCCTTCGGCCCGATGCCCACCATCCGGCTGCCGCGGTTGATGGTGCGAGCAGTACGCTGGTCACGGGCGGCAATGGCATTTCATCGGATGGTCGCTGATCACGCGGCGCCACGCGTCGAAGACATTCGCGACGGCAACTGGTTTGGCGGCGATCAGCCGTTGCCGCGACGGTGGGCGGACTGTGCCACCTTGCGCCGCCATGCCGCGGGCGGCGAGCCGAACTCGCGCTTGAATGCCCGACTGAATGCCGCCTCAGATTCATAGCCGACGTCGGTGGCGATGCTCAATATGGAACCCTCGCCGCGCCTTAACTTGGCCTCCGCCATTGCCAGACGCCAACTTGTCAGGTACTGCATCGGCGCCTTGCCAACCAGTGATGCAAAGCGATCGCCGAGTGCCGAACGCGACAAGCCCACTTGGTGCGACAGAAGATCGAGCGTCCACGCGAACGCTGGCTGGTCATGCAGCAGTGCGAGTGCGCGTCCGACATAGCGGTCGCGTAGCGCGCCGAGCCAGCCGGTCTGCAGGGCCGGCAAACCTTCCATGTACTGGCGTACCGCCTCGGCAAATAACACCTCGGAGAGGCGAGCGAGCACCATTGCGGACCCCGGGCGCTGCGCGGCACTTTGCGCCATCGAGAACTGAATGGAACTTTGTACCCAGGCGGCGGTGCCGCTATCGCGCAGATTCACGCGCAGCAGGCGTGGCAGGCTGCTCAGGATCGGATCGGCCATGCGGCCGTCGCAGGCCAGAAATCCGCAGACGATGCGGGTGGCGCCCCCGGCATTGCCTTCGCGTACCGGCATCACCTGGCCGCGTTGCAGCATTCCGCGCAGGTTCTCGCCGGAAAGATCGACCGGCTGCAGACGCAAGCCGGACGGATTGCCGGCAGCCAGGATGTGGCGATCACCAGCGGGGAACATGACTATCTCCCCTGCTCGCATTTTGACGGGTTCGCCATCGGGAAGCCGAGCATGACAGCTGCCTGACAGCAACAGGTGATAAGGGATGACGTGGTCCGCAGCAGGCATGAGCACATCGGCAATCGCCCGCGCCGGAGCGGTCAGGTACGACCAGCTCTCCCGCATCTCCATTTCGAGAAATACGGCGCCGGTCAGGCGTACGGCGCTGAGCACATCGGATAGTGCATCCATTGCGCCCCTCAATCCCGCCGCGGCTCCTCCGGGGGCGCGGAGCCACGAGCCGCGTATTCACCCCGATGGTCGCGGAAGTCGCGCCGATGCATCGCGATCGCGGCGCCCGCGACCAGTGCCGCGAGGCCCGCGGCCGAGCACAGCACGGACCAGGCGCCGGCGTGCAGCCGGTAGCCGAGCAGCAGCGCGCCGGCGCCGCCGAGTGCATAGAGTGCCGGCAGTGCTTCGTAGAGCGGTTGCGGCAGTCGCATCGCAGACCTACTGGCCGGTACCGCCGACCGTGAGTCCGTCGATGCGCAGCGTCGGTTGGCCGACCCCGACCGGCACGCTCTGCCCTTCCTTGCCGCACACGCCGATTCCCTCGTCGAGCTTGAGATCATTGCCGATCATGCCGACGCGCAGCAGCACGTCGGGGCCGTTGCCGACCAGGGTCGCGCCCTTGATCGGCGCACCGACGCGGCCGTTCTCGATCAGGTACGCCTCGCTGGCGGAGAACACGAATTTGCCGGAGGTGATATCGACCTGGCCGCCGCCGAAATTCACGGCGTAGATGCCGCGGTCCACGGACGCCAGAATCTCGTCCGGATGGTACGGACCGGGGCGCATGTAGGTATTGGTCATGCGTGGCATCGTCACGTGCGCGAACGATTCGCGCCGGCCGTTGCCGGTCGAGCGGCCACCCGTGAGCCGGGCGTTGAGGCGGTCCTGCATGTAGCCGCGCAGCACACCGTCCTCGATCAGTGTCGTGCATTGCGTCGGCGTGCCCTCATCGTCGATGTTCAGCGACCCGCGGCGTCCCGCGAGCGTGCCATCATCCACGACCGTGCAGCCTGGCGCGGCGACCCGCTCGCCGATCCGGTTGCTGAACGCCGAGGTTCCCTTGCGGTTGAAATCGCCTTCGAGCCCGTGGCCGATCGCCTCGTGCAGCAGCACGCCTGGCCAGCCTGGACCGAGCACGACCGTCATCGTCCCGGCGGGGGCGGGCACCGCCTCGAGATTGACCAGCGCCTGCCGTACCGCCTCGCGTGCGAGCGCCAGCGGCCGATCGTTCGCGACCAGTTCATCGAGCGAATAGCGGCCGCCGCACCCCGAGTAGCCATGCT
>Ga0265334_10000505_pt1 | contig 20077 bp, 16 predicted proteins | sample 42023metaG_FD_192442 | JGI IMG/M metagenome (GOLD analysis project Ga0265334, IMG submission 192442) | Rhizosphere microbial communities from Carex aquatilis grown in University of Washington, Seatle, WA, United States - 4-20-23 metaG | ecosystem: Host-associated > Plants > Roots > Rhizosphere... | reverse complement strand
ACACGCTCGCCCCCCGGAATCGCTCGTACCTGCTCCAGACGCTCGCGCGCATCGGGGAAACGCGCCGCGTCGAACAGGCCCTGGCAGACATGGACAGGCCGGAGCGGGAACGCGGAGAGATACGCGTCGCCGAGGCATCGCTGCGGCTTGCCCAGGACGACCCGAAAGCGGCGACCGCCGTGCTCGCGCCCGTTATCGACGGGTCCGCTCCGTTGAACAACGCCCACCTCTGGGATGTTCATGCGCGTTTGCTCCAGGCGATCGCCTGCGACACGCTCGGCGACGCGGGTGCCGCCAGGCGAGCCCTGGAGGGTGCACTTGACCGCGCCGAGCCGGAAAGCCTGCTGTTCCCGTTCCTGCACGATCCGGCACCCGATCTGCTCGACCGCCATCGCCGGCTCGGCACCAGCCACGCCCGCCTGCTCGACGAGATCCTGAACGTGCTGGCGGGAAACCGTCCGGGCTCGCAGCCGCCGCCGGCGCCGCGGCGCCTGCGTGAGCCGCTCAGCCACGCCGAGGCCCGGGTGCTGCGCTACCTGCCGACCAAGCTCTCGGCACCGGAGATCGCCGACGAGATGTACCTGTCGGTGAACACGGTCAAGACCCACATGCGCCACCTGTACGACAAGCTCGGCACGCACCGCCGCCACGAGGCGGTGGAACAGGCCCGGGCCCTCGGGCTGCTCGCGCCCTCGCCGCGGCGGCCCTGAGGAGGCCCCTGGCCAACCAGGGAAGGCCGCCGACGCAGCCAATCACCCGGCGGTGTGACGCCCGCTCACCCTCCCTCGGCCGAGGCTGTGCTTGTCGGAAAGGCCAATCACCGGAGGCGTGACATGAACACCACTCAGCCGCAGGCACAGCCAGAGACCGCTGCCCGGCCTGACCGCGACGACGGGGCGGCCACCCCGGCCGTCGCCTTCCTCGGCACCGGGCGGATGGGCGGCCCGATGGCCGCCAACCTGGCCCGCGGCGGCTTCCAGGTGCGGGTATGGAACCGCACCGCCGCCCACGCGGAGCCGCTCGCGGCCGAAGGCGCGGTCGTCGCGACCAGCCCGGCTGGGGCCGCGCGGGGCGCCGCGATCGTCATCACGATGCTGGCCGACGGCGCGGCCACCGAACAGGCCGCTACTGGTCCCGACGGCTTGCTCGCCGCTGGCTCCGGGATGATCTGGGTGCAGATGGGCACCGTCGGAGTCGAGTGGACGACCCGGCTCGCCGGCCTCGCCGCCGCGCACGGTGTGGTGTTCGTCGATGCCCCGGTTTCCGGCAGCGAGGGCCCGGCCCGGGCGGGCCAGCTGGCCATCCTGGCCAGCGGCCCCGATCAGGTCAGGGACACCTTGGCCCCGGTGTTCGGCGTGCTCGGGCGCGCGACCGTCTGGCTGGGCCCGGCGGGCAACGGCACCCGGGCCAAGCTGGTGCTCAACAACTGGCTCGCCGACCTCACCGAGATGACCGCGGAAACCCTGTCCTTTGCCCGGCGGCTCGGCCTCGATCCGGCCGAGGTCGTGGACTTGCTGCAGTCGAACCCGCTCGGCGCGCCCTACGCGGTGCAAAAGGCCCGCAGCATGCTGGCCGGAGACTTCAGCCCGGCGTTCGCACTCAAGCACGCGCTCAAGGACGCCGAGCTCGCCGCGCAGGCCGCGCAGGCGAGCGGCACCGCCCTCACGCTCACCGGCGCGCTGCTACCGCGCTGGCGGGACACTGCCGCCGGCGGGCACGCCGATGACGACGTCGCCGCCGTCTACCTCACGACCTGACCAGCGGCCGGCCAGCCGGGAGCCGTGGCCCTACGTGGCGGTACGATCAGCAAGACAGTGCGTGGAGCGGCCAACGGAGTCCGAATTGCTGACTGAAACTCCTTCCTCCGGCCTCGCGGACGTCACGCGGGACGACGCGGCGCTGCGGCGCTTCCTGCACGGGCTGCCGGGGGTGGACCAGGTGGGCGCGGAGGCCCGCGCGCAGGGGCTCGCCACGCGCAGCATCAAGACGACGGCCAAGGCGTGGGCGATCGACATGTCCATCGCGATGGTCGACCTCACCACCCTCGAGGGCTCGGACACGCCGGGGAAGGTGCGCTCGCTGTGCGCCAAGGCGATGCGGCCGGACGCCGGGGCGCCCCCGGTGGCCGCCGTCTGCGTCTACCCGGACCTGGTGGCCACCGCCGTGGCGGAGCTGCGCGGCGGGGCGGTGCAGGTGGCCTCGGTGGCCACCGCGTTCCCCTCCGGGCGCTCGTCCCTGGCCACGAAGCTGTACGACGTCAGGGACGCGGTCGCGGCGGGCGCGGGCGAGGTCGACATGGTGATCGACCGGGGCGCGTTCCTCGCCGGCCGGTACCAGCAGGTCTTCGACGAGATCGTGGCGACCAAGGCCGAATGCGGCGGCGCGCACCTCAAGGTCATCCTGGAGACGGGTGAGCTGGCGACGCTGGACAACGTGCGCCGCGCCTGATGGCTCGCGCTGCTCGCCGGCGGTGACTTCATCAAGACCTCGACCGGCAAGGTGTCGCCCGCCGCGACGCCGCCGGTCGCCCTGGTGATGCTGGAGGCCGTCAGGGACTTCGCCGCGGTCACCGGCCAGCGCCGCGGCGTGAAGCTGGCCGGCGGCATCCGGGCGGCGAAGGAGGCGGTCCGGTACCTGGTGATGGTGAACGAGGTGGCCGGTGAGGAGTGGCTGACGCCCGCGTTGTTCAGGTTCGGCGCCTCGAGCCTGCTCAACGACCTGCTGCTGCAGCGGCACAAGCTGGCGACCGGTGCCTACGACGGACCCGACTACGTGACGGTGGACTGAGCGAGCCATGAGCAAGGTATTCGAGTACGCGCCGGCGCCGGAGTCGCGGGAGATCGCGCGGCTGCGGCCCAGCTACCAGATCTTCGTCAACGGCGAGTTCCGTGACGGCAGCGCCGAGCCCGTCAAGACGATCAACCCCGCGGACGAGACACCGCTCGCCGAGGTCGCCGAGGCGGGGCCGGCGGACGTCGACGACGCGATCCGCGCCGCGCGGCGCGCCTACGACGGCCCCTGGTCGAAGCTGTCCGGCGCGGAGCGCGGCAAGTACCTGTTCCGGATCGCCCGCGCGGTCCAGGAGCGCGCCCGCGAGCTCGCGGTGCTCGAGTCGCTCGACAACGGCAAGCCGATCCGCGAGTCGCGTGACGTTGACATCCCCCTGGCGGCCGCCCACTTCTTCTACTACGCGGGCTGGGCGGACAAGCTCGAGCACGCCGGCTTCGGCCCGGCGCCGCGGCCGCTCGGCGTCGCCGGGCAGATCATCCCGTGGAACTTCCCGCTGCTCATGGCGGCGTGGAAGATCGCGCCGGCGCTGGCCTGCGGCAACACCGTGGTACTGAAGCCCGCGGAGACGACGCCGCTGACCGCGCTCGTGCTCGCCGAGATCATCGCCGAGGCGGACCTGCCGCCCGGCGTGGTCAACGTCCTGGCCGGCGGGCCGTCGGTCGGGCAGGGACTCGTCGAGCACGACGGGGTCGACAAGATCGCGTTCACCGGCTCGACCGAGGTCGGCAAGGGCATACAGCGCGCGCTGGCCGCCCGCGACGTGAAGCTGACCCTGGAGCTCGGCGGCAAGGCGGCGAACATCGTCTTCGACGACGCCCCGGTCGACCAGGCGGTCGAGGGCATCGTCAACGGCATCTTCTTCAACCAGGGCCAGGTCTGCTGCGCCGGGTCCCGGCTGCTCGTGCAGGAGTCGGTCGCCGATGAGGTAGTCGACTCGCTGAAGCGGCGGCTGACCACGCTGCGGGTCGGGGATCCGCTCGACAAGAACACCGACGTCGGCGCGATCAACTCCGCGGCCCAGCTGGCCCGCGTCCGCGAGCTCACCGAGTCAGGCACCGAGGAGGGGGCGGTCCGCTGGTCGCCGCCGTGCGAGCTGCCCGACCGCGGCTACTGGTTCGCCCCGACGGTGTTCACCGGCGTGTCGCAGGCGCACCGCATCGCCCGCGAGGAGATCTTCGGCCCGGTGTTGTCGGTGCTGACGTTCCGCACCCCGGACGAGGCCGTGCTCAAGGCGAACAACACCGCGTACGGGCTGTCGGCGGGGGTGTGGACGGAGAAGGGCTCGCGGATCCTGGCGATGGCCGCCCGGTTGCGCGCCGGGGTGGTGTGGGCCAACACGTTCAACAAGTTCGACCCGGCCGCGCCGTTCGGCGGCTACAAGGAGTCCGGGTTCGGCCGTGAGGGCGGCCGGCACGGTTTGGAGGCCTACCTCGATGTCTGAGCAGCACCCGGGCGACCACGCCACCTCCTCGCGGCTGGAGGTGCGCAAGACCTACAAGCTCTACATCGGCGGTGCGTTCCCGCGCTCGGAGTCCGGCCGGTCCTACCCGGTCTCCTCATCGCGCGGGAAGCTGCTCGCGCACGCGGCGCAGGCGTCGCGCAAGGACGTCCGCGACGCCGTCCGCGCGGCGCGGTCGGCCCTGCCCGGCTGGTCGGGCGCGACCGCGTACAACCGCGGCCAGGTGCTGTACCGCGTCGCCGAGCTGCTTGAGGGACGCCGCGCCCAGTTCTCCGACGAGGTCGCCGCCGCCGAAGGGCTGTCCGCGCCGAAGGCCCGCGCCGCCGTCGACGCCGCGATCGACCGCTGGGTGCACTACGCCGGCTGGACCGACAAGTTCGCCCAGGTCACCGGGGCCACCGATCCGGTGGCCGGCCCGTACTTCACCTTCTCGCTGCCGGAGCCGACCGGCGTCGTCGGCGTGCTCGCCCCGCAGGACTCCTCCCTGCTCGGCCTGGTCTCGGTGGTCGCCCCGGTGCTCGCCACCGGGAACACGGCCGTTGTCATCGCCTCGCAGGACCGCCCGCTGCCCGCCGTGTCGCTGACCGAGGTGCTGGCCACTTCCGACGTTCCCGGCGGCGTGCTTAACCTGCTCAGCGGCTTCACCGCCGAGCTGGCGCCCTGGCTGGCCGCGCACCGCGACGTGAACGCGCTCGACCTCACCGGCGCCGCCCCGGCCGCCCGCGCCGACCTGCGCGCGGCCGCGGCGGAAACCGTCAAGCGCGTCTACGTGCCGCGCGCGACGGACTGGTCCGCCGCCCCCGACCTGTCCAGGCTGCGCGCATTCACCGAGGTCAAGACCGTCTGGCATCCTATCGGGGTCTGACTACCTGTGGCGTTCCTCTGCGTTCCGTTAAGCCGGAACCCGGCGCTCCGGGCAGCGCATAAGGTGAACGGCGTGACGCAGACGCAGACGTGGGCAGTTGAGCCGTCGGGGCCGTTGCGCGGAGACATCTCCGTGCGCGGCTCCAAGAATGCCGTGACCAAGCACATGGTGGCCGCGATGCTGGGCGACGGCCCCAGCGTGATCAGGAACGCGCCGCACGTGGGCGACGTGGACATCACCGCGGCGATGCTCGAATCGGCCGGCTTCCACGTCAGCCGGGAGGACGGCGAGATCACGATCGCCCCCGGTGGCGAGGTGCGGCCGCACGTACCCGACGCGTTCACCGGCCTCAACCGGATCCCGATCCTGATGCTCGGCCCGCTGCTGCACCTGACCGGCGAGGCGTTCGTGCCGCTCGTCGGCGGCGACGCCATCGGGCAGCGGCCGGTCAACTTCCACGTTGAGGCGCTGCGAGCCCTGGGCGCGGAGGTGACCTACGGGCCGGCCGGGATCAGCGCCACGGCGACCAGGCTGCACGGCGCGCGGATCACGCTGCCCTACCCGAGCGTCGGCGCGACTGAGACCGTGCTGCTTTCCGCCGTCCTCGCCGAGGGCAAGACCGTGCTGCGCAACGCGGCCACCGAGCCGGAGATCGTCGAGCTCGCGCTGTTCCTGCAGCGGATGGGCGCGCAGATCGAGCTCAGCCCCGACCGGCGCATCGTCATCGAGGGCGTGCGCAGGCTCAAGGCCGCCTCCACCCGGCTGGCCGGCGACCGTCTCGAGGCCTTCTCTTACCTGGTCGCCGGCCTTATCACCGGCGGCGAGGTACGGGTGCACGGCTGCCCGCAGGACCGGCTGGTCACCGCGATCACCACCCTGGCCCGGATGGGCACCCAGTTCGACATCACCGACGAGTGGATCACCGCGTCCGCACCGGACGGGCTGCAGCCCGCCGCGGTCCACACCGACACCCACCCGGGGTTCATGACCGACTGGCAGCAGCCGCTGATGGTGCTGTTCACGCAGGCCAACGGCATGTCGGTGCTGCACGAGACGGTATTCGAGAACCGCCTGGTGTACGTGCCCGCGCTGCAGCAGATGGGCTGCGAGATCGAAGTGTTCGCGGCCTGCCTCGGCGGGGCCGCCTGCCGCTTCCACGACGGGAACTCCATGCACTCGGCGGTCATCCGGGGCGTGTCCAAGCTGCGCGGCGCCGAGGTCGAGCTGCCGGACGTCCGCGCCGGGTTCTCCGCGGTCCTCGCCGCGTCCGTGGCCGACGGGCCGTCGATGCTGCACGGCGTCCACCACATCGAGCGCGGCTACCACCGCCCGTTCGACCAGTTCACCTCCCTCGGCCTGCGCCTTTCTCGGGTGGGAGGCTGAGGTAGGCCCGGCGTCATGCGGATCGTCGTGCTGTCCGACACGCACGCGCCGCGGCGGTGGAAGTCCTGCCCGCCCGCAGTCGCCGCGCAGTTGCGCGGCGCGGACCAGATCCTGCACGCCGGCGACGTGTGCACCGCGGCGGTGCTCGCGGAGCTGGAGCAGTACGCCCCGGTGACCGCCGTGGTCGGCAACAACGACGGCCCGGACGTCGCCGCCTGGGGCGCGGCCGAGACGGCCGCGCTCACGCTCGCGGGCCTGCGGGTCGCGATGATCCACGACAGCGGCCCCGCCACCGGGCGGCTGCCCCGGATGCGGGCCAGGTTCCCCGAGGCGGACCTGGTCGTGTTCGGTCACTCGCATATCCCGCTCGACGCGGCCGCCGGGCCCTTGCGGATCTTCAATCCCGGCTCGCCCACCGACCGCCGCCGCCAGCCGCACGGCACGCTCGGCGTCCTGCACGTCGCGGACGGCGTCATCGTCGATGCCCAGATCGTCGAGGTCACGTAGCGGTTATGTGGGGCCGCCCAGCCGGCCAGGATGGCGGTAGACGGAGCGGCAACCGGGAGGACACGATGACAGCGACACGGGAGCGGCCGGCGGGCAGCCCGCCGCAGACCTGGCAGGAGCACTGGTTCGACCACCGGCAGCTGCTCCAGCTGTACTACAGCGACGACGACTGCGCGATCTACCTGGACAAAGACGTCCGCCGCGACGAGGCCCGCTGGCTGCCCGGCTACATCGGCGCGGTCTGGCGGTACTCCAAGGCGACGTACGGCGAGGCGTTCGGCCCCGACCCGCGCATCTACGCCATCTTCCACGCCGGCCGCCACGGCGGCGGCCACGCCGGCTATTACGTCAGCCCCGTCCACGACCACCACAACGTGAGCGACTGCGGCCTGGGCGGCTGGCGGGAGAGCGACCCCCTGGCGCCCGAGCTGCCCACCCATGAGATCGGCCATACCGTCGAGAGCGCCAACAACGGCAGGCACGGTTCGCCCGCCTACGAGGTCTGGGGCGACAGCAAGTGGGCCGAGTTCTACATCTACGACGTCTACACCGCGCTCGGCATGGACCGCGACGCCAAGCGCGTCCACCGCCAGTTCACCGCCAACCGCGACGACTTCCCGCGCCGCGGCACCCGCTGGTTCCGCGACTGGTTCTACCCGCTGTGGCGGGACTGCGGCCAGGCCGCGGTCATGGACCGGTTCTACCGCCAGCTCGCCGCGCACTTCCCGTGCGACGCCGACGGCACGTACACCCGCCGGATGAACTGGGGCGAGTACATCCACTTCACCAGCGGCGCCGCGGGCGCCGACCTGAGCGCCCAGGCCGCCCGCGCCTTCGGCTGGCCCCGCGAGTGGGCCGGCCAGCTCGAGCGCGCCCGCGACCAGTTCCCCGGCATCAGGTACTGAACGAGAGGTACCGAACGAGGGCATGCGAAGCCGTACCCGGAGGACCGATGACTGACGGCGCCGCCCCGCGCCGGCCAGTGCTGCGCGGGTTCGCGCGTCACGATCAGGACTTGACGCCCACGGCGGCAAGCGCGTAGACGGGCCTCCCGGCCGGCTCGCCGCCCGTCCCGGCCACCCAGCTGCGCGCCTCGCACACTCCCGGCGCGACAAGCTCCAGGTCGCCGAGCATCGACCCCAGGTTCGCGGCGTCGTGGTTGTGGAACCGGGCATACGTGCCGGCCTGCTGTACCCGGCGGCCGAGTTCCTCGTCCTCGTAGTGCCCCGACGACACGATCAGCCACGAGCCGCTGGCGGCCCGGCTCATGTACCCGGCGCACACCGCGGCGGCCGCGTCGGGCGGCAGGAAATGCACCACCGCGGCCAGGATGACGGCGACCGGCCTGGACAGGTCGATCACCGCGCGCACCTGCGAGTTCGCCAGCACGGTCTCCGGGTCGGTCAGGTCGGCCCGCACCGCGGCGAGTCCCTCGCCGCGAGCGAGGAGCACCTCGCCGTGCCGCACGGCCACCGGGTCGATGTCGACGTAGCACACCCGGGCGTCCGGGATGACCGCCCGCGCCGCCTCGTGCACCGCCGGATGCGCGGGCAGCCCGGACCCGAGGTCGAGGAACTGGCCGATGCCCGCCGCCGCGGCGCGGGCCACCGCGGCGCAGATGAACTCCCGGTTGTGCCGGACCAGCTGCGGTAGCGCGGGATTCACCTCGGCCATCCGCGAGCCCATCTCCCGGTCGGATTCGAAGTTGTCCTTGCCGCCGAGCCAGTAGTCATAGACGCGGGCGATGCTTGGCCGGGTCTTGTCGATACCCGCCGGGGTGTTCTCGTCCGTCACGATCACAGGCTACTCACGGCCGCCCTCCGCGTAGGCCGGCCTACCCTGGCCGGGTGGCAGGGCGGATACTAGTCGTCAGTCGGGCAGGCCACGCTGGCGGTAACCGGTAGCCGGGCGGTAACCCAAAGCCAGGCGTTAACCCATGGCCGGGCGGTACACCCAGAGCAAGGAGCAGGCCGTCATGAGTCTTTTCTCCCGAGCCCACGACATCCTCGCGGCCAAGGCCAACAAGGCGCTTGACTCCGTCGAGAACCCGAACGAGACGCTCGACTACTCCTACGCGCAGATGCTCGAATACATCACCCGGGTCCGCCAGGCACTGGTCGAGATCGCCGCCGAGCGCAAGCGACTCGAGCTTCAGGAACCGCAGCTGCGGCAGACGATCGCCCACCTGGGGGACCAGGCCAAGGCCGCGCTCGGACAGGGCAGGGAAGACCTGGCCAGGGAGGCGCTGTCCCGCCAGGCCGCCGCCCAGCAGCAGGTCGACGGGATGGAGGCGCAGCACCAGGAACTGGCCGAGCAGGAACAGCAGCTCCAGCAGAAGCTCGCCCAGTTGCAGCAGCAGGTCAGCCACTTCCGCAATCAGAAGGAAGTCATGAAGGCCGACTACGCCGTCGCCCAGGCGGGCGATTACGGCGGGACGGGCGACGCGCTGCTGCGGGCGCAGGAGAAGATCGCCACCATGCAGGCCAGGGCCGGCGCCACGGACGAGCTCCTGCAGTCCGGCGTGCTCGAGGACGTGGGCGGCCACACGGCCGACATCCAGGAAGAACTCGATGAGGCCGCGCGGGCCGCCGACGTGGACAGCCAGCTGGCCGCGCTGAAGGCACAGCTCGCGACCCCCGAACTGCCACCCGGTGATTCCACGGCGGCCAGCCCCGCCGAGGAGTGACTCAGGCCCGGACCTTGCGCCCCTCCGGGTCGTAGGGCGCGTTCACGGTGACCGCCACCGGGTACACGTCGCCGCCCACGTTGACCTGGTAGGACCCCTCCCCGATCCACCGCGCGTCGATCGGCCCGCCGTCGGGGTCCCAGAGGTACGCCAGCCCGGCGCAACGGCCGAGGGTCGCTCCCCACGCGGCCGACGTCACCTGCCCGGCCGCCACTCCGTCGCGCAGCACCAGCTCGCCGCCCCACAGCATCGGCTCGGGGCTGGCGACGGTGAACGAGACCAGCCGGTTCCGCGGACCCGCGGCCAGCGCCTTCTCGACCGCCTCGCGGCCGAGGAAGGGGATGCCGGTGCGCAGCTTGCAGGTGAACAGCAGCCCGGCCTCGACCGGGTTGTAGTCCGGGGTCAGCTCGCGGCCGAATGCCCGGTAGCCCTTCTCCAGCCGCAGGGACTCGATCGCGTAGTACCCAGCGTTGAGCACGCCGAGGTCGGCACCCAGGCGCATCAGGTCCTCGTACACCCCGACCGCGAACTCGGCGGGCACGTAGAGCTCCCAGCCGAGCTCCCCGACGTAGGTGATCCGCGTCGCCCGGACGGTCGAGTACCCGAGGTCGATCAGCTGGCTGGTGCCGAAGGGGAACGCCTCGCTGCGTAGATCCGTCCGGCTGAGCCTGGACAGCAGCGCGCGCGAGCGCGGCCCCATCACACCGAAGACCGCGTACTGCGACGTGACGTCGGTGAGCACCGCGCGCTGGCCCGGGCGGACGCGGCGGCGGATGTGATCGGCGTCCCGCACCGTCGTCGCGGCGCTGCTCACGATGAGGTACTCGTCGTGGGCCAGCCGGGTGAGCGTGACGTCGGACTCGTAGGTGCCGCGCTCGTTGAGCATGCCGGTGTAGACGGTCTTGCCCGGCGGCACCGCGGCGTCGGCGGTGCACAGCCACTGCAGCACGCTCATCGCGTCCGGGCCGGTCAGCAGGAACTTGGAGAACGAGGTCTGGTCGAATACCGCCACCGCCGACCGGGTAGCGCGCTGCTCCGCCGCGGACGCGGGCAGCCAGTTCTGCTTGCCCCAGGAGTACTCGATCTCGGCGGACTGCCCCGGCAAGGCGAAGAAGTTGGCCCGCTCCCAGCCCATCCGGCTGCCGAAGTTCGCGTTGGCCGCGCGCAGCAGGTGGTAGACCGGCGAGCGGCGGAACGGCCGGGCCGTCCGCATCTCGCGGTTCGGCCAGGGGATCTCGTAGTGCAGGCCGAGCACCTCCGCCACCCGGTCGTGCAGCCACTGGTTGTTCCCGTTGAACGGGGCGAACCGCCTGATGTCCACGGCGGTGAGGTCCAGGGAAGGCCCGCCGCCGGTAATCCACTCGGCCAGCGCCCGGCCCGCTCCGCCCGCGGTGGCGATGCCGACCGAGTTGAAGCCCGCCCCGACGAAGAAGTTGCGCACCTCAGGGGCCTCGCCCAGGATGAACTGGTTGTCCGGCGTGAAGCTCTCTGGGCCGTTGTAGAACTTGCGGATGCCCGTCTCCGACAGCGCCGGGATGCGCAGCAGCGCGCTCTCCATCAGCACGGAGAAGTGCTCCCAGTCCTCGCCGAGCAGCTGGAACTCGAAGGGGTAGGGAATCCGGTCCGGCGCGACCCAGGGCTTGGCCTCGGGCTCGAAGCCGCCGACCACGAGGCCGCCCACCTCCTCCTTGAAGTAGGTGTAGCCGTCGGGGTCGCGCAGGACGGGCAGGTCGGGGTGCACGCCGTCGATCGGGTCGGTCACCACGTAGAAGTGCTCCGCGGAGTGCAGCGGCACGTTGACCCCGGCGAGCGCGCCCACCTGCTTGGCCCACTGCCCGGCGCAGTTGACCACGACCTCCGCCGCGATGTCGCCCGCGTCCGTGCGGACGCCGGTGACCCGGCCCTCGGCGACGGTGACGCCGAGGACACGGGTCCGCTCGAAGATCTTCGCGCCGCGCTGCCGCGCGCCCCGGGCCAGGGACGCGGTGAGGTCGACCGGGTTGGCCTTGCCGTCACCGGGCAGCCAGATCGCCCCCGCGAGGTCGTCGGTCCGCATGACCGGGTAACGGGCGGCCGCCTGCGCGGGGGTGAGCAGCTCGCACTCCAGGCCGAACGCCGCCGCGGTGGCGGCGGTGCGCCGCAGCTGCGTCATCCGCGCCTGCGTCCGCGCCACCGTGACCCCGCCGCACCGCTTGAACCCGGTCGCCAGCCCGGTTTCCCGCTCCAGCTCGCTGTAGAGCTCAGTGGAGTACTGAACGAGGCGCGTGCCACCCTGATTCGCCCGCAGCTGGCCCACCAGCCCGGCCGCGTGCCAGGTGGTGCCGCAGGACAGCTGGCCCTGCTCGATCAGGACCAGGTCGGTCCAGCCGAGCTTGGCCAGGTGGTAGGCCACGCTGGTCCCGATGACGCCGCCGCCGATGATGACGGCGCGCGCCTGGGTGGGGAGTGCACTGGTCACCGATGATGTTCCTATTCGCCTAGTCGCCGGTTATGTCACCAGCTTCCGTTGTCGCCACGCCGGCCAGCGGCACGGCGCGGTGCTCGTCTGCCACTTCATGCTGCCTGCCGTGCTGGCGCCAGAGGTAGTAGCCCGCGCCGACGAGCCCGAGCGCGGCGACGAAGATGACACCGCCCCAGGCGTAGCCGCCGCTGCCGTAGATCGCCGAGCGCGGCCAGATCAGGTTCAGCGCCATGAACGCGCCGTAGCCGATGGCGATGCCGTTGATGACGAGCCCGCGTCGGCGGCCGAGGAAGAACCATCCGGTGCTGCCCTGGTCCGCGGGCCAGCCGTGGCGCCGCCGCTGCCGCAGCGTCGGGACGGTGACGAGCAGGTAGGCGGTGTAGACGATCACGATCGCCACGCTCGTCACGACGAGGAAGATCTGCGCGTTGCCGAGGTTGACGACAAGGATCGCGATCGCGATCACGCCGACGACGATGGCCGGCAGCGCGGGCGACTTCCGCTGCTCGGAGACGTGCGACAGGTGGTCGCCGAACGGCAGGGCGTGGTCGCGGGCCATGGAGAAGGTGAGCCGGATGGACGCGGCCTGGATCGCGAGGCAGCAGATGAAGATCGCGAACGCCACGTCCGCGAGCAGCACCTTGCCGACCCCGGAACCGAGCGCGTCCTCGAGGACCGACGGCAGGCCGCCGACGCCGAGCGTGGCGGGGGCGATCGACTTCGCGGCGAGCAGCGCCATCAGCAGCAGCAGCGCGCCGGCCGTGCCGGCCGCGCCGAGCGCGCGCAGCACGCCGCGCGGGGTGGTCTTGCGCGGGTCCCTGGTCTCCTCGGCGAGCGAGCCGGCGGTGTCGAAGCCGTACATGACGTAGGCGGGCATGATGGCGCACAGGAGCAGCGGGGCCAGGTAGCCGAGCGCGGACCAGCCGGGCAGGCCGGGCCCCGCGCCCTGGGCGGTGAAGATCACCGCGGGCGAGCGGTGGACGTGGAAGAGCAGCAGCACGATGATCAGCGCGACCCCGATGAGCTCCGCGGCGACCCCGATGTTGTTGATGAACGCCATCACCCGCACGCCGAGCACGTTGATGATCGTGGTGAGCACGATGGTGCAGCAGCCGAGGAAGATCGCGTTCTGCGTCGTGTTGCTGAAGACGGTGAAGCCGGACCAGATCTGCGGCAGCACGATCTGCTCGGCGATCGCCACGGCGGACACCGTGACCACCGAGCCGGCCAGCATGGCCCAGCCGGCGAACCAGGCCCCCGTCGGGTTGCTGACCTTCTTCGACCACTGGTAGACCGAGCCGGCGATCGGGTAACGCGCGCTGAGCTCGGCGAAGACGAGCGCCACGCAGAACTGACCGCCGAAGACGATCAGCCACGCCCAGAACAGGATCGGCCCGCCGAACCCGTAACCGAACCCGAAGAGCTGGAACATGCCGGTCAGGATGGAGATGTAGCTGAAGGCGGCCGCGAACGAGCTGAAGCTGCCCAGGCTGCGGTTCAGCCGCTGCCGGTAGCCGTGCTCGGCGAGCTCGGCGTCGTCTCTCGCGTGCGGGTGCTCTTGTTGTATGGCCGACATGGGTTCCTCCGACTGGGTTCTGGTTCTGGTTCTGGTTGCGGGTGTGGGTGACGTGCGGGCTGGGCCCGCGAAGCTTGCGGCTGGCCGCTGCTCGGCAAGGGTTGCTCAGCAGCGGACGCGGACGCCCTTGGGGTCGTAGAGGGACCGGTCGTGCCGGGTCGCGGCGAACCGCCGGTTCATGACCTCGACCTCGAAGTCGTGCTCCGTGGCGATCGCGGCCGGCAGGTAGGCGGAGAAGATGGTGCGCCGGACGGTGAATCCGAACCCGGCGCTGCGCACGGACACCTGGGTACCCGAGCCTGGATGGGCGAGCAGCTCGCCGCCGTGCATGATGACGTCGGGGCCCGTGGTGGGGAACCCTGTGGTGGGGAGCCCCGTGGTGCGGAGCCCGGCGGTGGGGAACTCGGTGGTGGGGAACTCGGTGGAGAACCAGCAGAGCCGCTGCGCGGGGCCGGCCTCCCGCACGGCCCGTAGTGCCGGGCCGGCCAGCAGGGCCGGCTTGTCCGGCTTGACGGCGAAGCCGAGGCCGGCCTCGTAGGGGTTGTTGTCCGACCTGATGTCCGCCGCCCAGGCGAGGTACTGCTTCTCCAGCCGCAGCGACTCGATGGCCCGGTAGCCGACGTCGCGCAGGCCAAGGTCCTCGCCCGCCGCGATGACCTTGTCGTAGAGGTCGCGCAGGTACTCCGTCGGAACGTGCAGCTCCCAGCCGAGCTCGCCCACGTAGGTCGCGCGCAGCGCGAGCACCGGCGCCCAGCCCAGGTCGATGTGCTGGGCGGTCATGTAACCGAACGCCTCGTTGCCGAAGTCGCCGGAGCTGAGCGACTGCAGCAGCTCGCGCGAGCGCGGTCCGCAGACGTTGAGCACGCCGCGGGCTGAGCTGACGTCGTCGATGGTCACCGACCCGTCATCCGGCGCGTGCTGCAGCAGGAACGTTACGTCGTGCCGGCCGAAGCCGCTCCCGGTGACCAGGTAGAAGTCGCCCTCGGCGAGCCGGGTGACGGTGACGTCCGCCTCGATGCCGCCGCGCGCGTTGAGCAGCTGGGTGTAGACGACCTTGCCCACCGGGACGTCCATCTCGGCCCCGGCGACCTGCTGGAGTAGTCCCAGGGCGCCGCGGCCCCGGATACGGAACTTCACGAACGAGCTCTGGTCGATGACCCCGACGGCCTGCCGGACCGCCGCGTGCTCCGCGGCGGTGAACGGCCACGCCTCGCTGCGGCCGAAGGTCGGCGTCTCGTGCCGGCTTGGCCCGTGTTGGCCAGCACTGTGTTCGCCGGCACTGGCTGTAGCGAACCAGTTGGCTCGCTCGAAGCCGAACTTGCCGCCGAACACGGCGCCGCGCTCGTCCAGCCGGTCGTAGACAGCGCTGCGCCGCTGCCCGCGCGGCGGGTGGGCCGGCCGGTTGGGGTAGGCGATGTCGTAGTAGTGGCCGTAGGCCTGGACGGACAGCTCCTCAAGGACCGCGGGCACGTTGTGCGGCCCGCCGAAGCGGCGCACGTCGAACGGCCACAGGTCCATGCCGGGGTCGCCGTCGATGATCCAGTTCGCCATCGCGTCGCCCGCGCCCCCGGCCGCGGCGATGCCGGCCGAGAACCCGCAGCAGTGGTACAGGTTGTCCAGGTCCTCGGTGAGTCCCATGACCGGCTCCGCGTCCGGTGAGAACGGGATCGGCCCGTTGACCCAGGTGCGGATGCCCAGCTCGCCGAAGAGCGGCACCCGGTTCGCCGCGCCTTCGGCGAGGCCCGCGAACCGCTCGTGGTCCGGCTTGAACAGCTCGGGCCCCAGGTCGTACGGTATGGTGCGCCAGCAGGCGCGGGTGCCCTCCTCCCAGCCGCCGATGACCAGGGCGCCGGCCTCCGGCTTGAGGTAGAACCGGGCGTCGGGGTCGCGGAACGTGGGCAGGTCGCGGGGGATGGCGTCGCTCTTCTCCGTGACGACGTACTGGTGCTCCACGGCGTTGACGGCGAGCTGCACGCTCGCGAGCCTCGCGGTCTCCGCGCCCCACATGCCGGTCGCGTTGACCGCGATGTCGCACTCGATCCGGCCCTGCTCCGTCTGCCCCTGCTCGATGTGCACAGCGGTGACGCGGCGGCCTGACCGCTCGATCCCGGTCACCCGGCAGTGCTGTACGACCCGGACCCCCGCGGCGCGGGCGCCGGCGATGAATGAGAAGGTGAGCTGGCTCGGGTCGGCGTAGCCGTCCGACGGCGTCCAGGTGGCACCGTAGACGCCGTCGGTGTTCAGCAGCGGGAAGAGCTTGCCGGCCTCAGCGGGGGAGACCAGGTGGATGTCGAAGCCGAAGCTCTTGCCCTGCGTGTAGACGCGCCGCAGCTCATCAAGCCGGGCGGGGCTTGACGCGACGCGCAGGCCGCCGACGCCGTGCCAGCCGGTGGCGTACCCGGTCTTGCCCTCAAGCGCCTGGTAGGTCGCGACGCTCTTGCGCATCAGCTGGGTGAGGCTGCTGCTGCTCCGCAGCTGGCCGACCAGCCCGGCGGCGTGCCAGGTGCTGCCGGCGGTAAGGCTCTTGCGCTCCACCAGCGTCACGTCGGTCCGGCCGCGCTCCGCGAGGTGATAGGCGATGCTCGCGCCGATGACGCCACCGCCGATGATGACGATCTCGCTGCGCGACGGAATGCCCATGTAAAAGTCTAGACCATAAGACGCATATCGGTGTCAATGGTTAACTTTTGGCAGTTAACTCCTTGGCGGGCTCGATCTCGGCGCGCGGCGCGGCGTCCGCCTGGGTGCGCAGCGTGATCCGCATCCGGTCCGGGCGGAAGTAGTCGTGCGAGTGCTCGACCGGGCGCCCTTCCTTGTCGTAGGCGGTCCGTTGCACCAGCATCAGCGGCGAGCCCTCCTGGGTCCAGAGCAGGCTGGCCAACTCGGGCGAGGCGATGACTGGCTCGAGCACCTCCGTGGCGGAGAACGGCGGGTGACCGGAACTGCGCAGCAGGGCGTAGAGCGAACCGGTCAGCGGCTCGGACAGCAGGTCAGCGAACAGCGCGGCGGGGTAGCTGTTCACCTCCACGGCGACCGGCTCGCGGTTCGCCGACCGCACCCGCACGATCCGGTGCACCTTCTGCCGGCGGGGCAGCTGCAGTGCCTCGCGCACCTCGGGCTCCGGGTTCACCGTCGCGGCCTCGATGACCCGCGCGCCAGCGAGCGCGTTGGACCGGCGCATCTGCTCGGTGAAGCCGGGCAGCCCGGACAGCTCGTAGTCGAACCGGGGCTTGGCGACGAAGCTGCCGCCCCACCGGCCGCGCTTGCGGACAAGCAGGCCCTTGGACTCCAGCCCGGTCAGTGCCTGGCGCAGCGTCATCCTGCTCACCCCGAGCGCGCCCGCCATATCCACCTCGGACGGCAGCCGGTCCTCAAGCTTCAGCTGCCCCGAGCTGATGAGCCGCTCCAGCCACTCCTCGATCCGCGCGTGCGCCGGCCGGTCATCCCCGGCGTCCAGGTCGGGGTACGAGCTCAGTACCGGGTCGTCCATGGCGAGCGCAGTCACCCCTCGATTCTAGTGGCGGGGTATCCGGGGACACCCGCGCCGGAAGGCCGTCACGCTGGCGTTTCCGCCGTTCAGCCGTCCCCCGCGGCATGCTCAAGTAGCTGTACGAAGGCGGGCCCGTCGAATTCGGCGACCGCCCGGTCGTACTTCTCCATCGCCCAGTCCCAGAAGTCGAAGTCGATCGCGCTCACCGACGCCTGGATGGAGCCCCACAATGTCCAGCCGTACTTCGACATCAGGCCCCACAGCCGGGCGCGCGCCACCCGGTGCCTGGCCAGTCCCCCGTCGTAGGCCGCCACCAGCTCCTCGAGCTGCTCCACCGTGAGGTTCGCCTCGCTCCAGATGTTGCCGAGCTCGAAGCAGGGGTCGTTGTTGCCTGAGTACTCGTAGTCGATCAGCCAGATCTTGCCGCCGTCGTCGATGAAGTTCCCCGCGAGCAGGTCGTTGTTGCACGGCACCGTGGCCGCCGGGTGCGCCAGGAAGGCCTGCTCGATCCTGGCCACTTCCGGCATGAAGTCCAGGTAGCGGTCCGGCAGGCGGAACCCCTGCCGCGTCACGAGCTCCAGGTAGCCGCGCTGGATCTGGAACATGTTGAAGTCATTGACGAACCGCGGCCCGCCGTGCAGCAGGCGGCACGCCGCCGCGACCCGCGGCAGGTGCCCGCCGCCCCGTAGGTCCTCGTTGGTGAAGGTCCGGCCGTCGATGTACCCCACCACGAGCAGCCCGGGGTCGGCGATGTACTCGAGCACCGGCGCGCCGACGCCCGCCCGCGCGGCCGCCCGCGAGTTGAGGTGCTCGGCCGCGCGGTCGATCGCGAGCAGCTCGCTCCCCGGCTGGGCGACCCGGACCACGATCGTGCCGCCCGGGTAGCCGACCTTCAGGTTGACGTTGGTCAGGCCGCCGGCGAGCACCTCCACCGTGCGCGGCTGCCCGCGCAGGCACGCGACATGGTCGAGCACGCCGTCCCATTCGCCGCCGCCATGAACCGTGGCCGGATCAGCACCGGTATACCCAGGTTCGTGCATCACAAAAGTCTAGACCTTAGCGTACGAGCCATCCAGCCCTGAACTCGTTCACGCGCTGCCTGACCGGTCGCCGCGGTCGCGGTCGGTGAGGTCGAGCAGCGGCACCGCCGGGTCCACGTGATGCAGCAGGTAAAGGTCGATCCGGTCCACGCCGAGGGTGCGCAGGCTGACCTCACAGTTGCGGCGTGCACGGTGGCCACCGCGTCCTCGGGAGTGCCGTCCCGGAAGGCGAACTGCGCCGTGCCAAGTCCGATGCCCGTCATGCGATGGTCGGCAACAAGCATTCAATTTCTCCCTTTATGCCAGGTCAGGGGCTTGACTCCCGGGCTGGCCGGCAACAGGATGCCTTAGGCTGCTCTTTAGTTGTAGTCGATCGCCGGGGGGTGGCCTGGTGTCCGCTGTCCTTCGTGGCCAAGGCTCGTCCATCGCGCTCGTGGAGCGCCTCATCCTGGCGACCTTCGCCAGCTCGGCCAGCTTGACCCGGCTGGAACTCGAGGAGCTGACCGGGCTGTCCCGCACCGTGGTGGCGGGGGTGGTTGCCGCACTGGTGGCCCGGGGCGAACTGGCCGAGCTGCGCCAGCCGCCGACCGCCGGCGCCCGGGGCCGGCCGCCGAGCCGGTACCAGAGAACCGCGCTGCTGCCGCCCGTGCTGCTGATCAAGCTGAACAAGGACGGGTCCACGTCGGTCTCCTCACTCTGCGGTGACGGTACCCGCAGCGGCACGCACCGGTGCGCCGGATGGTCTCAGCCGTGGCCCGCGTGGTCGCGGTCGGTTAACCAGGCCGCCGGGCGGCTGCGCGACTGGGCGCGGCTGCCGCCCAGGCTGGCGGTGCTGTCGGCGCCCTTCCCCGTCGCCGAGGCGGACGGCGGTTCCCCGAGGCCCGAGACGGCCCACCGGGAGCTGCGGCCCGCGCCGTGGCTGGAAGATGACCCGCGCGACGCGCTCAGCCGCCTGCTTGGCTGCACGGCGCTGGTGGTGAACGACGCCAACTTGGCCGCGCTCGGCGAGGCCGGCTTCGGGGCGGGGCGGGGGCGGCGCGCCGTCTGCTACCTCACCGTGGCCGATGGCATCGGAGCCGGGCTGGTTTTCGACGGCCGGCTGTTCACCGGCGCGCACGGCCTGGCCGGGGAGCTAGCGCACGTGCAGGTTGCCCCGGACGGGGCCCGCTGCGTTTGCGGTAACCGCGGCTGCCTGCTCACCGAGACCGAGGTCGTCGTGCGCGGCCTGCGGGCCGGACCCCTGCCCGGAAGCGGTGAGGTGCTCGGGTCGCTGCTTGGCCGCGCCCTCTCCGCGCTCGTCACGACGCTCGACCTCGACTGCGTGGTGGTCGATCCCAGGCTCGGGGAGGAGTGCGGTCCGTTCATCGCGGAGTTCACCGCGGAACTGGCCCGGCGCTGCCCGCCAGACCTCGCCGGGACCCTGACGGTCGTTCCGGGCGCGTTCGCCGACGCGGAGCGGTACGGCGCGCTGGCCGCCGCCGACGCGCACGCCGTGGCGCTGGTGTCCGAGGGGGCGGCGCGGGAGCGCGTTCTGCGTTGATAACGCGAAACCCGACGCTACCCGCGAGCCGCGCCTCGCGGGCGCCGGCCATTTTTCGTTAATAACGCGCATCGGCTAAGCCGGTGCATTGACCATTGGCTAATTTGGTCTTAGGTTTCCTGAATACGAGAGCTTGGCGGGCCGATTTTCTTTCGGTCGTCTCGATGGGGAGATGATCCATGGCGACGATGAGTAATACCGTAGTCACAACGAAGGTGCTCATCATCGATGACGACCCGAACATCGTTGACCTGATCCGTTCCAACCTGGTGGTGCGGGG
>Ga0265334_10000504_pt1 | contig 20094 bp, 18 predicted proteins | sample 42023metaG_FD_192442 | JGI IMG/M metagenome (GOLD analysis project Ga0265334, IMG submission 192442) | Rhizosphere microbial communities from Carex aquatilis grown in University of Washington, Seatle, WA, United States - 4-20-23 metaG | ecosystem: Host-associated > Plants > Roots > Rhizosphere... | reverse complement strand
GCAATAAGTGTTATAATTGCAATTCCGCTAGTGGTTACCGCATCAAGTCGCTGCGTGAGTTTCAGCGTTGCCATGAACGTTCGATTCGCCGGAACAGACGCTCCAAAATGATTCAACGGAATGACCTGCGTATAGTTTCCTGGCCCAGTAGTTGCGAATGTTCCATTCAACTTTTGGATCTTTGGAGCCTGGATACTGCTTGCTACGGAGTTAGCGTGGGTAATCGCCTCGTCTCCATAACCGCCGCCATGTCGGGCAATTATCTGTCCTCCCCAGGCCGAATAACGTTGCACCAGCTCTTTTCCTGTTGATGGAGCTGCAAGTAAAGTACTAGCGACTAAACCGAAAGATCCCTTAACCTCACAAGTTGTGGTGGGGGTAGTCGTGCCAAATCCAACCCCCGCTCCTTTTGGATTGATCGCTAGCGGCAACTCACCGACTCCCGAGTTGCCCGCCTGCACAATACCGACGTTGCTGGTAGTGTCGACCATGAGAGCCAGTCGGAGATTTGTGTTCGTTGATCCTCTCACCAACAGCTGAGCCACATCAACTGCGGAATCAATAGTAGCAGCGTCTTTAGTTACCGAAACGGACGTTCCGTCGTCGCTCACGTGAGAGTTGCCGACTGTCGTGGTTCCCGTAAATTTGGCTAGTACATTGGGAGTTCCGGAAATCACAAGCCCATCGAGTTTGGTCTTGTCGCTAGCAGACATCGAGCCAGCGCTCGATGTGGACGCGGCGGATATCGATAGTGTCAAATCCGAACTAAGTGCCCCGCCCCCAGACAATGGACCCGTAGTGTTTATCGTACGAGTTGACGAAACCGCGTCTGTAATCCCGTATCCCGTCAGCGTAGTCGCCCGTGCGCTTATTTTGCTCCACGAAATCGAACTAATGTACGCGTCGGATATCTGCATCCACGAGGCTACGTTGTAGCTCGACGACACGAGCACTCGATTGGCAGCTGTAATTTTGGATACCACGCCGTCGTAAATATCGCTCAGCGCGCTGACAGCGAGCGTCCGGTTTGCGGAGAGATCGCCGCCCCCGGTCAACGGTAGCGTTGTATCAATTCTGCGACTCGGCAGCACGCCTGTGTATGAGCCGATCGAATGGATAGAAAACCATTTCACCGACTGCCCCTGAACGACGTTGACTCCATCCACCGCCGCACCGGTGAACGAGTCCGGAACCGCGTAGTACAGATCACCAGCGGGATAATTTCTCGTGGTGTCTACCCAAATTCTAACACCAGGCGTTGCTCCTCGGAATGCCTCGAGCGTTGCGATGTCCGCTAAGCCGTCGGGCAGCACCACGACGGGTGGAGTCATAGGCTCCCATTGCCCGTCGAGAATGTGCACGATGAAGCGCCGAACAAGCTTATCACCGGTATCTGGATCCACCGTAGTATTGAGCAGGATCGAATTGTTCAGAACGCAATACTCGTCCGGAGTCCCTCCTTGAATTGTGCAACCAGTGATTGGACCGGCAATGAACGAAGCGCGCCCATCCGCACCGACCGTGATACTGCCTACGTCAACGTTCCAGTGCGACTCGGTAATGACCGTATCGCTCAAGCGCGCGAGGTCTTTGGACCAATCGTGCACGAAAGGGATGTTGTCGCCAGCAGATTTCTCGATGATCGGATCGGGCATAGTTACCACCCAAAAGTGAGATTGTACGCGGTCGATCCTGACGCCTTCACGCCGACGATCGAACTCTTGAAGAGTTGAGTACCTGCGACGATACCGGTAATGGTGTCATCATACGTCCCGCCATTTCCGTCGGTATGCGTGAGAACGAGCGTGCCTGCTGTGCCGACGTATAGCCGTCGAGGTGGGTTGCCGCAGAACACTAGGTCCGTGGCGGTGAGTGCTGAGCCAACCGAGCCAGCCCAAAACGACTTAGTTCGCGTGTCAGGGCCGCGGTCGTTGTTCTGTGCAATGCCTACTGCTGGAAATGTCATGGTCGTTTATCCTAATTGTGATTGCGATGGAGACTTGAGACCCTTGGAGAGTTGCGGAGCTTTTTGGCCTTGTGCGGGCTTGTTCTGAGCAGCCATACCCTGCTGGATAATGCCCACCATCTGGTCTGAAAATGCCGGTTGCGCTGCGCCACCTAGGTCGAGCAATAGCGAGAGTTGCTGCCTGGTATGGAGCGGGATTGCATTACCTGACGCGTCTGCCTGAGCGATGCCTTGTAGCGCGCTCAGCCTGACGTCGTCGTAGATGCGAGGGTAGACGGTCTTGAGTGCCTGCACCTGGATCGGGCTGAGCTGGCCGCGCTTGAGGTCCCTGATTGCGGACGTGGGATCAACCACCGTTGCCCAGGCTTTGGCAAACTTCTGCTGCTCGGGTACGGCAGCGACGATGCTACGGGACGGGTTCATCAGCGTGGGGCCGCCAGCCTTGGCAGGCAGTAGCGCCTGGAGGTACTGCAGAGCCCTCGCCGTGGCGCCTCCTGCCGCCGCCTGGACGTCGGGAGGTAGCCCCTCGACGTGTGGCCCAACCGATGCCAGGTCCGCGTTAGCGACGGTCGTGGCGCGCTCCTGATAGGTCTCCCGATCAGTCTTGCCCTTGCGGCTCCAAACGTGGAGAGCGGCCGACGTCAGGACACGGTTGCGGCCGGGGGACGAGACGACCCCGGCTCCTTTTGCGAGCCACGTCTGGACGCCTGCGGTGACCGCGTGGACGCGCTCCGTGGCTCGAGCCATCTCGGATAGCCCGTGCGCCAGAGCGCCTGGCTGCATCAATCCTCGCGCAGCTACGCCTAGGCCCGCACCCACGGGGCCGCCGAGCACACCGCCGAGCAGCGGGAGGGAATTGGCAATCCCCTTGTTCTTCTCTTCGATTCCGAGCATACGCTCGTATTTCTTGGCCAGGTCGGCCTTGTCCTTGACGCTGCCGAATCGCGCTTTGAGCTCAGTAAGCTGGGCTTTGGTCTCGTTGATAAGCGCTTTCTCACCACCCTCCACGCCGTACTTTTCGCCAATAGTGTCGATGAGCTTTCCGGCGTGATTGATGTAATCGCTCATTGCCGTCTCACTCAGCCACCCTTCAGGGGTACCGAGCGAACGTAGTGACTTCGCAGTCTGCGCCGGATCGTTCTCGAAAATGTTGCCACCGCGAAAGTAATGCTCTTCGCCCGTGTCGCGCATGAAGTTCTTACCGAACCGCTTCATCGCACTAATCGCGCCGCCACTCCAGATCTCATTGACGTCACGCTGCGCGCCAGCGACCGCCTTACCCCAGAGCTGCTCACTCATCAGTGACTCGCGCGTATTGTCCGCTGCAACCTGCAACCCCTTGGCAATCTCGAGCATGTTGCGTGACTGGTTGCTAGAGATGGACCCCGATAGTCGGCGTGTGTCGGTGCGCAAACCTTTTACTACCGTGTCAAGTTTTTGCTTGATTCCGTTGGCGAGCGACCAGTTGTCGATCGCTCGAGTACTCTGCCCATTAGACTGGTCAACGGCATCCTCGAGCTCACTGCGTAAGGCGTTCAATTCGCGCCGCGTTTGCGCTGGTATTCGCACCTCGGGGTTCGCCGCTTCGAAATCTTCAATCGCCTGCAGTTGTGGCACCGTGTCATTGTACGCGCCGTGCACGAGACCCTTAGCGGCCGCAGTACGCGTTGGTGTTTCGAAGTCTTTGCCAGCAATCTCCGCAAGGCTTTCTTTTTTCATCAACGAATCGCGTACCCGCCGCGTAATTGCGTCAACGTTCTCATCAACCTTCGTGATGAGCGGCTGCATCTCGAGCGCTTGTTTGTTGATCGTCTCCTCGAGCCCGTGTGAAGCGGCTTCGGCCTCTGCGCGTCGCGCTCCGAACGGTCCGACTTCCTCGAGTATTTCCTTGGGCGTCTTGCTTGCCACGGACACGGCGGAATTGTAGATGTCTTTGGCGCGTGAGAAGTTCTCAGGATTCGCAACGGTATCTTCGAGCGCGCTTGCTTTGCCGAACACTTTCGACAGCCCTCGACCCGCAGCCGAGAACACGGTACCCGTACCAGCGCCAATGAGTGCGCCCAATGCACCAGATGCCAACACGTGCTCCGCTGATGCGTCCGGGTCCTCCATTGCGCCGATAGTGCCTAGCCCGGCCCCCTCGACACCGGCACCGATTGCACCACGCGCGATCGCCCCCTTAGCAAGTCCACTTGCTGCACCTGCAGCTTTGGCGATACCAAAACCTTTGAGGCCAGCGATTTCCCCAACCATGTGTCCACCCATTTCGGTGAGTGGATTAGCCTCAGCCATCGCCTTGTTTTCGGCGATCTGCTCTGGAGTCAGACCTGCGTTGAATAGATCGGGTGCTCCTAGTTTCTTTGCTGCCCAATTGACTGGGGCACCTGCGCCCTCTGCTACTGCGCGCAGTCCAACGCCGACTTTGGCCGCTGGCGATTCGAGCCTGTCGCGTTCTGCCGCATCCTGCTCAGCCTTGGTGAGTGCATGTTGTGCAACGGGCGTGTAGCCTTCGTCGAGATAATGCTGCAACTCTTCAGGCGCAACATCGCCGATATTCCCTTTCGGATCTGCGAGGACAACTCGTCCGTCTCGATAGGCAAGGTCGGCCATTTATTCCTTCAGTCCCAGTGGGCGAAACCCATTTGCGTTGCGAGCAGCTTCGCGTCCCTCGCCTAAGTCGCGACGCTCTTCGCGCTTGAGGCCAGTCTGGAATTTCTCCACGCCGCGCCCAGCCTGACCAGCTCGAATTGCCTGGCCGCGACTCTTGAGGTTTTCGATATATGAGTTGACTGCCGCTGGTGAGTTCTGCGGGCTGTTGCCGAGCAACATGGTCACTTCTTGATCGTGCGTGTTGACGGGGCCACCGCCCTCTTCGCCGCCGGCGCCGCCAGCGGCACGTGTGTACTTTGCTCGACGACCAGCCGCGGCCGCCTCTTCGAGCTTCTGGGCTGCCAATCTACGGGATTCAGTTTCCTTGTTGTCCCATAGCCCACCGAATCGCGAATAACCGATTGTGGTATCGATTGGGCCAAATAGAGGATGGTCGAATCCACGCGGAGCTTCCCATTGTCCATTCTTGCCGCGCACAAATCCAGCTGCCTCCGCATACTCGTCAGCAGCCTTGATCGCAGTGTTCGTAAACTCCGCCTTCTCTGCAATCGTGCCCGCTTGCTTCTGCGCTTCCTCGCCTTCCTTGGATTGGAACTCGCGTTCTTTGTTCGACTGCTCGAGCACGCCACCTAGATTGTAAGAGGTTCGAACGCCCCCCGCTGTAGCCTTGCGCGGCAACATATACTGCGCAGCTTCCGAGGTCTTCTGCGTGCCCATTGCCGCTGCTCTCAGATTGTAGTCAGCCTCAGCAATCTGCTTTTGCATCTGGGCTTTTTGGGCTGCAATATTGGCCTGAATCGCTGGTTGCTTCGCGGTTGCCGCAATCTGGCCGAGCTGAGCATCGGCGAGCCGTAGTTGCGATGCGCGTAGGGCCGCTTTTCCCGCTTCGAGTGATCCGTACTGTTGTGAGAGATCAGCTAGCTTGTTTCGAGCATTCGCGCCGCGCAGTTCAATTTGGCGCTGCTGAAGAGCAATGTCGTTGTTGACAAAACGCTCAAGCATCGACGGCCCAAACTGCCCATGCAATCCCATGCCGTAGCCTTGTGCCATTGACCCCAAGATCGCAAAAATGGAACCGACGGCACCATGCTCTGCGAACCAGCGTTTCTGGTCGGGCTCGGACTTTGATGCATCATCGACCTCCTGTAGCAATCGCTGGTGCTGGTCTTGCCAGGACGCTTCTTGACGCGCCTGCTGGGCTTCCATCTGCTCATGCAATTGCGCAGCTGCCTGAGCCTGTGCCATTGCCGTTTCCTGAGCGGCTTGACCCTCTGCCAACTGCGCTCGTGATTGCGCATCCACGGCTTCTCCGGCGAGTCGTTGCACGTTGCCCCAACGGTCCTCGTCAATGGGCTTGGCGCCTTCCGTGGTGCGCTGCATGCTGGTGCGCCACGGAAACTGATTAGCCTCGGTTCCCGGTGTCATTGCTGGGCTTCCCGGCATTACCTGAGTTTTCTTGGCTGCGAGCAACGTTGGCAGATCTACATTACGTCCCGTCTGCTGCAGAGCGTACTGCGCCGCGACGTCGCGAGGGGTTGCACCGAGCGCTTGTAGCCCCGCACTGAGTAGCGGATTGCCTGGTTCACCTTGCTGTTGCGGCTGCGCGGGGGGCGACTGAAATGCAGAAGACTGGTTCTGCGATGCGTACGGTGCGAAGTCAGACTGACGACCATAGAGCGTAGAGCCATCAGATAGCTTGGCAGTCCCGGCGCCAGGAGTCGTAGGGTCAGGCTCGAATCCAACGAGTTGGTTAGCCATTGGACCCTCGCATCGCGTCGAGCAGGTTCGTTGGAGTGTTCGCGTTTTGGTTGACGTAGTTTTCAGCGTTGTTCATGTCCTGCATGTTCGCCGGATTGACCTGCTGCTGGCTCGCCCATTGGTAATTTGGATTGGCTTGATGCTGCTGCGCAGCCGATTCACCGGCAGTGTCTGCCTGCAGCTGCCGGCTCAGTTGAGCTAGGTTCGATTGCGGTTGCCGTTGCGTCTCTTGTGCTTGGGTCGATTGCGGAGGTGCTTGGTTACCGAGCGATTGTGCTTGATGGAAATTGCTGATTGCTGTCTGCAACGACGACGCTCGAGCCGCGTTGCCAGCCATCTTTCCGGCTGTCGCCGAATAACCGTGCGATGCATCATTGTCTGTCCCGATATTGATCCCCCACGGTTGGGATTGCTGGGGCTGATTGACCTGCTGCGGCTGAGCTTGGATAGGCTGAGCCATAGCTGGGCCAGATTGATTCTGTCGAAATGGTTGCTGCTGTTGCGCTTGCAGAGGTTGCGACGGCCCGCCCTGCGGCTTCACTCCGGCGCCGTAGGCAGAAAACATAGAGCCCATTCCGCCGCCTCCGGCTCCGCCCATCATTGAACTAGGATCCATGCCCATTGTCGTGTCCCTTTCAGAGGAAAGCTAGTGCACCAGCTGCCGCACCAATCATCCCTGAAACACCGGACTGATGCTGATATGTGCTTTGTTGATTGGCCTTGGCGGCATCTTCGTTGATTTGGTTCGTGCTTGTCTGCAGACCGGTTGCAGATTGACTTTCGTTGGCCAACTGTTGCTGCTGCAAGTTGCTGTAGTACTGGTTGTTTTGCTGTCCAGAACTCATAGAGTTGAGCAAGTTGCTACTTGCATTCTGTTGTTGATTGGCTGCCAATTGATTGTAGCTGAGCCCTAGGTTCTGCTGATTCTGCCCGGCACTGGTCATACTCGAACCGATGCCCGCTTGAGCTTGCAATCCCTGCAACTGGTTCTGCTTATAGCTCTGTGTTTCTTGGGCTCTGAGGGTTGCTGCTTGCTGATTCGTTTGCTGCCCAGCATTGGCACCCTGGAATGCCGCCGCTTGCTGAGCCGCAGCACCGCCGCCTTGACCTCGACCGCTTGCAGCCATGGCCATCATGTTGGCTACATTCGTGTCGTTGCCCTGTTTGAGTTGTGATTCTGCGACTGATGGCCCTGCTCCCTGCTGAAGCCAGTTGCCAATTCCAGAAGCCGCCTGTTGTTGAGTATTCAAACCACCTTGAGCCGTTTGCTGACCTTGAGAGTTAGCTTGCTGACCAGTTACCTGACTACCGGTGGCCGCACCTGATTGCTTCGCATACAGACTTTGGCCGGTGGTGACATCAGTGTTATATCCCTGTTGGCCTTGATTACCGAGGTTCGCTTGATTAGCTTGCGATGCAGCGGTGCTGCCACCGTATTGAGTGGTTGAATAGTCCGCTTGAGTCGTCGGGACATCGGCGGCCTTTCCGAACGTGTCGTGCGCCCAGTCCCCCATGGGGTTGTCCATGCTGCCAGTAGAGTTACCCTGACCGGGAAGCATACCATTGGCGTTCTTCTGTGGGGTGTACCCGGGAGCACTCGTGGTCAAGTAATCACTGTATGACATATCAGGACCTCACCGTTGATTGCGTGCGTTCCGTGCGTGGCTTCTGGTCGATCTCGATAACGAATCCAACGAACGATTCTCGAGTCCATTCGACACGCATGCGCAGAGACGATGACTTGATGAACTTGGGGGCCACGCTTGAAGCAACATATTGTGAAGCGTCCGTAAACTCGTGCGGCACATCTATCGGATCGGGCTCGTCGTCACCACGGTTCGGCGCATTGAATAGAGTCAGCGTGACCATTGGATTGCTCGGAATCGTGCAATTTCCAGCTCCAAACATCAGTGAGATACGCGGAGTCGCTCCCCAACCCATAAGACCAAACGAACTGATGTTCGAAGTCTCGAGCAGCGGAGTCCAAGGGACAGTGCCATCGGGTCCCGTCGTGATGATTGCACCGTTGTTGCAGCCTTCATAAATCAGATTTCCGCTCACTATTCCGATGAACAATGAGAAGTTCTCGTCCGTCGCATTCTGCAGCGTCTGGGTTGCTGCAGGCAGATGAGCAACGCAACCAGCGATGGCTCCTGTAAGGCCCGGGCTAACCCAGTCAGTGTCGAGCGACCATGCTTGGATGCGTTTGTCGTAGACCACTGGCGGTTGCGTATCGCGAATGAAGTGGATGGTGTTCTTGCTCTCGTGTGCGATCACTGCGGTGATCCAGCCGTTGGGCAATCCCGTGCCGACGTCGCCCATCAAATCGCGGACCTTCTCGCTCCACCAAACAACCTGGAGCGTGCCGCGCGTGAGCAGATACACGCCTCCATCTTGGCCTTGAAAAAGGACGCCCTCCGGGATCTCAAGGAGGGATCTCGGACTATGGCAACCGAACGAGCGTGAAATGCACCGGGGGGCGTCAAAGCTTCCGTTGGCTCCCGTATCGTCGGGTCCAATGCCATAAATTGCGTAGATGCTCGTGCGGCAGAATACGAGCCAAGCGTCGTCTAGCTGCGCCACGGCAGTCACGTCATCATCAACGTCGTAGTACCACTGTGCAGAACTGGGGTGTGGGAAAGCGACGCCTTCGCCAGCGTAGAACAGTTTTGACCATCGCACGCGCCGCGGTAACTCGAGTCCACCAACAATGACCCGGTCGCGCCCCTTCCAAATCGCTCGGCATGGTGGCACACCATAGGAGGGCACGATACCAGAGATGCCACCAGATGATCCTTGCGTGTAGAGTATTGATGAAGACTGCAGCGCGGAATCCGATGTGATGTCCACGAACGCATTGCTGCTCATTACGCCGAGTCGATAGAATACGGTGCCGTCATGCAGCGTTCGGTAGATTATCCACTGCGCGGTATTCGAGTTGATGCCAGAAATTGGAGGCAAAGGACTCGCTTGAAACGTCACGTTGGAAACGAAGTTTGGGCTTGAGATTGTGATCGAAGCCGGATCACTCGGAGAACTGCGTAGCACTCGACCTTCGGAATCTTGTATCTCGAGCAGCAAAACGTATAAATACGTACCTGCCGCTAGCCCTGCTCCGCTGGTAGCCTGGAGAGTTGGCACCGGAGGAGTGAACAGGGTGCCTGCGCTATCGAGGCGATTGCCAACCGACAATGGCAATCCACCAGATGTCAGATCGGTCGCCTGTTGATACGCCTCTACCGGTGAGTGTTGGTACCCTGGCGAAAGCACCCCTATTCCCGTCGCTGTCGGTGGGTTATTCGGAAGCGCGCCTAGCTCGATCGAAACGAGCTCGCTTGCCCAACGAGAACCTGCATTACCTGACCCTGGTGACGTGGTGTTACTGAGTCGCGATTGCCCAGCAACAAGCAGCGCACACGTCTCTTGATGGTCGAGACCAGATCGCACTGCTGCAAATATATTGGGCGACGGTTGCGCGCCTGTTGAGCCCCAATAGAATTGGTTGCCGTGGAGCGTCGTGAGTAATTGCGCACCTTCCGTCGATACGCTCCACAGCTCCGATGCTGGATCACTCGTCGGCCCGTATTGACACGGTACTAGGACCCCCTGAGTAATCGACGTCAGCGACTCACCAGGCGCGCGCGATAGACGACCAGTGAGCAACCTACCTGGCATGGCTGCTACGAGCGTGAGGGTGGGGGTTACGATGCTCATCGTCCATACGGTAGTGGTCACTAACCCCGGCGCTCCATCGTAGACCTGAAACGCCACCCAGAGACTGCCACTGCCAACACCATCGATCTCCGACAATGCTTGTGCCGGAACACCACCGAATGCCGCATCAATAAGTACATCTGAAGTCAACTGCTTGACTAGTCCGGGCAATCCGTACTCCTGTACGTAGAGACTGATTTGTGAACCAACGCCAACTGGTCCCGAGCCGGCAAAACGAACCATCAGGTTGTTTACGAAGCAGCATGACACCAATCCCGGCACAGCTCCGACAGGTGATATTGCCGGCAGATCAGCGGCGGGAATTGTACCCAGCGTACTGAACGTGCTCGTGCCGTCCCATTTGTACACGTAGATTTCGCCAGTAGTGAGAACTACTGCGCAATACTGAATTCCTGAACCTGCTAGCCCAAAGTTTTCATCGGACCAAACGCTGATGACATCCGTTGAACCACCGGTGATCGGCGAGGCAAAGGAATCGGTGGACGCGTTGTATCGGTACACGCCACCACGAGCGCCGACGAAGCAAAAACCTGCTGCGTAATACTTCGTGCGGTCTGGTGTGGTAGAGACACCAAATTCCATCTCTTTGGTTATTTTTCCGTTCTTCCAATACGTAAGCCACGTGTTGTTCGATATCGTCAACGCCAACGCGGGGTCTGTTGTGCGAATCACCTGCGGCGTTGAATTGAAAACTCCATTGGTGAGTATCGTGTGGCGCCTAGGAGCCTGTGCCGGGCTCACATACTCGTTTCGAAATCTCCAGCCGTGAGCAGGGTCACGGCGAATCAGATGCGTACTCCACGTCGTCCCGTTGTTGCCGCTGACCACTGCCCAATTTCCAGCAATGGTTGAGTACCCCAGTGCAACTAGGTGCTGCGTGTCATTGATGAGCAGCGGGTGCGGATCGTATGCGTAGCCAGGACTGACTGTCACTTCGCCGGGCTGAACAAAGCGAGCGCGTTCAAGTCGCCACACACGAGGCTCACCCAATGCGATCGCAACGCTCTGGTCGATGCCGCCCTGGATAGGGATGGAGACAAGTTCACCGGGCATTTACCACCAGTTCGCCCCGTCGCAGATGAAGGTTGCTTGTGCTTGTGCGGAGTAGTTGAGTGATGCTGATCCCCTCAGTTTTGCGTTGAGCGGGATGATGCGAATCGTTGACGCGTCTGCCGACACGACCGCAATCTGCGCGCCGTCAAGTTGGGGGGTAGCGCTGGGCAGGTTCACGTAAGCGCCACCTGAAGCCACCACGAAGTCCCAGGGCTTCGCTTGACACGTTGACCCATTGTTCACTGATACAACATTGAATCGATTGCTCTTGTTGCTGTCGAGTTCGTCGATCGCGTCACCGGCGGCCTTCTCTACGCGTTGCAGAGTGAGCGCCGTGTTGCTCGGAGTATCGGTTTGCATGGTGCGCTGTTGCCTCATTTTCGACATTAGAATCCTCTGCGATAGCGGTATCGGTCCGAAACTTCAAACACATCGCGTCGCCGCGTTGGGATGGACAGCTCCCGCGTGATTGCTTTGCGAATCGTAGCCTCAACTTGCGAGCGCTCGTTTGAAACCATCTGGTAAAGCCCTTGCGAATCGTTGTCGCGCACCACGAGCTTCAATGCAGCATCGTAGATGAGCCAATCAAAGCCCGTGGTGTCGAGCGTGATTCGCGTGTTGTAATCATCTGTGATGTCGAGAGCTGGCATGCCGTAGATGCGAATCGGGTATGCGCCGTCTCCAAGGTAAGGCATCAAAACGATGCGCAATTCGCCGTCCTGATCTGGTGTCGTAGTTTGACTTATCGGATCGGCTGAGTTCCAATTACTGAGCACGCCCGCGGGGACATTGAAGCCTTGCCCAGTAAGAAAGAATTCCAGCGGGTAACGCGTGTTCTGGTAGTTGACCCACGTATCAGCGCTGAAAATCGTTTGGCGCGGTACGTCGTGCCAGCCCTGCAAATAATTAGCTTCGATACGCCTAAGGTGAGTGAATATCTGAGTGGCGTACGTATTCGTTGTATCGACACGATGAGTCGATTTCAGTGGGAAACTGCAACCGTAATCGAGAAGCACCGGGTTAGATTGATCGAGTACGTAGGGGCCACCAAGGAACATGCTCGAACCAGCGTCCGTCACCCATTCGCGCAGACGCTGGTACGATTCGATCAACCGACGTCGAATAGTCTCGGGTGGATGCCGATTGCGAAATGCAGTCAAGTCCACCCGATCAGCAATGTCAGTCGTCAAATCGCCCAGCGTGCGCGCCCAGACCATGGTTTAGTCCTTATCCTCGTCACGGTCCCATTGCTCGTCGAGACCTTTCCATTCTTCCAACGCGTCGACGAGGGCGTCCTCGTCATCAGCCTTCACGGCGTCGAGAATCTTGCGAGCGACTTCGCGAACTTCTTCTTTGTCGTCGCCTTCAGACTCTTCGTCGTCCTTCTCGTCCATCTCTTCGTCGTCAGGCTCTTCGCCTTTCATGCCCTTTTTTCCGGGCCCGAAGATGAGCGCTAGTCCGTCTTTCGCCATCGGATTATTCCTTGTGACGCAACGAAAGGTTGAGGTGGATGACGTCACCACTCGCCGGATCGGTTGCGGTTCCCGCGGCGTTTGTGGTGACGATTGTTGCGGTTCCAGCGGTTGTGTTCAGCGCAGTGATTACGACATTACTGACCGCTTGAGTTGCTGATATGATGCAGAAATCTAGATCGAAGTCTGCACATGGCGGGTATTTTAGCGCGTAATTACCAGTACTGTTTCGGGTGGTGCTGATGCTCGGATGGTCCGCCGCGTCAGTGGGGGCGCCTGATGCGCCATAGGTCACTACGTTTCGAACATAGGTCCACCCGGAATTAGTGCAGCGAGGATAATAGGATGCCTCCAGACCTGCTGAGCTGCTGAGTGTTGGTGCTGCCATTGCGATACCTCAAAAACTTTCTCGCCAGCGTGGTGAGCCCCAATGCGAGGCCCACCAGCGAGCAATGGAATTAGACTGGGAAACGACCGTTCCAGCCGGGGGCCTTGATCACGAACGCCGGGTAAGCGGCAATGCGGTGCTGGTAATCGTTGGCAGCAGCTGCTCGAACGATTTCTAGTCCGTCCTCGCGAATGATGTGCGGGAAGCCGTCGATAGACTTCATCTGGATGCATGAGCCATCCTTAGGCATCGTCAACGCGTAGCCAGTCGAGAACGGGCAAGCACGGTCACCAATGACATTGACCACGCCACCACCAGCCGCGAGCGCGATGCTGTTGGTGCCGAAGCCGTATTTCTCGTTGGTCTCGAGGACGCGAATTCCCTGGGCTTCCAGTTCGTCAGCCAGGTCCTGCCACTTCTCTTTGTTGAGCACCACGTGGGTAATGCCCGGCGTAGTGGACCGGTTGTTGATGATCGCAACTGCGCGCTTGATTCGCTTGCGGATGCTCATCCCAGCAACGTCAGCAGCGAGCAGACGGAACCCTGCGAGTTTCGCAGCATCAACCGACCTATCGACGTTGTAGAAATTCTCACCAGAGCTCGGGGCTGCCGGAGGAATCCACGACCCAAGGCCCTTGAAAATGACGTTGGGCGAGCTAGTTCCGCCGAAGTCGCCCTGTCGGAACAGGTATATCGTCTGGCCATTCCATCCCGTTGGGGTGCCACCGGTACCAGCGGCAGCATTGGCATCCGATGTGGCAACGACGAACGTTCCTGCGTTGTCGTCCCGAGTCATCACGTAGCCGATATTGCCACTAGTGATCAGCGCGTCCGACGTGGATGCACCGCTGGCAGTCGAGGCCTGCAACGTTGCGCCGATAGGGAACCGGATGATCGCAGTCGGATCGTCGAGAGTGATCGTGCCGTTGCTCGCGTGAATGGTTCCGGAGGCGAGATATTGGCCAGCTTCGGTGAACATGAGATAACTCATGTGAGTCAGGAATGCGCGCCAAAGGCCGTCGATTTCCTCGTCGAACCAGTTGAAAAACGAGTCCTCATTCTTTCGAGCGCGCTTGATGTCTTTGTCATTGATGTTGACCACGCCGTCGTAGTCACCATAAGGGACGATCCATTGCTTGCCCTTGAAGTCCGAGAGTCCGCCAGCAAGACCTGCATTTGCCTGTGCAATTGCGAGCGTTGCCCCGATACCTTCCGGGTTACCGGTTACGACTGCAGTCGTGAAATTGAGACCGCCGCCGTCACTGAATTTTGGTACCTCGTCAAGAAATGGAAACTGTGCATATACCTGACGCGGAATCTTGCCGTTATCGTATTTGACCTTCAGAAAATTGAGTAACGCTTGAGAAGCCATAACCACCTACTTAGGTGGCGCTTTACCGTCCGCTATTCTCTGCTCGCATCTGCGCACCGAAGAACGCAATGCGCTCTTGCGGTGTCATGTCGCGAACATTCGGTGGTGCGCCGCCTTGTCCTCGTGCAACCGATTTGGTTCTCGCACCTTGAGCGGGGCGGGCGCTGGTCTCGTTGGTTTTGCCTTTCGGCGCGGTCGCAACGGAACCGCTGAACTTGGCCACGAATGGTGACCAGGAGTGTGCCTCAGTCACTAGGACTTTGATTGCGCGTTGCGCTGCCTTGCGTACCGAGATGGTTTGATCGCCGTCGAATGCCTTCTGCTGCTCTGTAAATACAGCCTCCAGGAATCGCGGCATATTGGCATGATCGCCAAACTCTGCGAAGTCTTCGTCCTCGAGCAACTCGGCCTTCAACTGACCCATGTATTGTGTGCGTGCCTGCTGCTGTTGACCAGTGAGCTGCTCGTGCTGACGACGCATGTTTTCTTCATCACGTTCGCGTTGCAAACGTTCCTGTTCAGCCCGAAGCTTTCGAACTTCTTTAGCGCTAGGGTCGAGTGAGTTCTGCACGAGTTGCTTTTGAATCTCGTCGAAGCTTCGTCCTGTTGCAGTCTCCAGGAATCCGATCCAGTCCTCATCCTCAATGTGTTTGACAGCCTTGAAAATGGCAGCTTGCGTCTGTTGCAGATTGGCACGTTGTTGAGCGAGAGTCTCACGCTCGTGGTTTACCTGCTGACGTTCTTGAGCGAGCGCTTTGCGTGTCTTCGCTTCATTCTGGCGCAATCGAATGAACTGCGAGTTCTTGACGCGGAAGTCTTTCGGGTCCTGCCCTAACTCTTTGGCGAGCGCACCCATATCACCGGAGCGCAGAAGGTCGAGCACTCTGTCAGCTGCAACTTGTTTGTCTGCGAGTGACGCTACGGGCTTCTTAGCTGCAGCGTTTGCCGTAGGTGCCGCAACCGCAGTGGACTCTTCGTCGTCAGCCTGCATCAGCTCGTCATGGAGCTGGCTCGCGAAGTCTGAATTCTTGACGGACGATGCCTCTTCAACTGAGAGCACCGGTTCTGCCGATGTTGCTGCCGCTACGTTTGGAGTTGCCATCATCCGCACTCCTCACAGCAAGCAAATTCAATGGCAGCCGAAGCCTCTGACTCGCATGGAACCCATGAGCCATTGCAGAGCCATTGCCAGTCGTCTGCAAGCAAATCGGACTGCGTGGGAATCCAAGGCACAAACGACCCTGTGCCAGTCCTGCAGATGATAGCTTGACCCATGTCAACAAATTCATTCTCACCAATGGCGACTGCAACATCCTTGGCGAGCATGACGAAACATGGCGTACCTTCCCAGCTTGATCGTCGAATGCGGACACCGTCCACAATACAGTTGCGAAGTGCGTGACAAAAGTTCTGTTCGTTGTTTGCCATAGATTATCCCTGTGGTGGAGCGACGGGTCCCGATCCCGCGTTGAGCACGTCGCCCATTTGTTGCAGTGCCGCTTGTGCTGGCCCTGCTTGATTCGTCTGACTAAGAGCTTGCTGTTGCGCGCGAGCAGCCGCCTGCTTGCGTGCGTCCTGCGACTGCAGTTCGTTCTCTGCTAAGTCAAGCCACTGAATAAAGAGCTGACGAATATTGTCCGGTGCGCCGTCAATCTCAGACTTCATGTACGCCTGAGCAACCTGCAGAATCGCCTCTGGCATATTGAGCCAGCGCAGTGGAGGCGGTACCAACGAGATCTGCTTGTCCTCGTCAAACATGCCCGACTGCAACTGTTCGTCGGTCGCGTCCAACCATCGCTCGATGTAGCAATCAATGAGTTCACGTTGGTTCGTGTTCGCGTCAGCTGCACCGTGCACATCGAGCGTTAGCTGTGTGATCGACAGGTAAGTTTGCTGCGAGATCATGCCTGCGCCCAGCAACTCCTCGGCACGCTGCATCCTGTCACTGGGCTCGTTCTTCTGTCCAGACACCGGGCGAATTTGCATGACGTATTGGTCTTGCGTGAGCGAAATGTCTTTCCAGTTGAGTTGCCTAAGGAAGCTTCCGCCGCTCCATTTGACCTCAAAGTTTTTCTTTTCTTCAGCGATCATGTGCACAGCATTGATTGCGAGCTCTGCCCATAGAATCATCCAATTTTCTTGCGCATGCGTGAGCACGGCGAATCGGTCCGATTGAATCTCGGACACTGCGCGGATGGCAACGGCGGCAGTGACACCAGGGTCCTTCTGTCCATGCGCAGCCATCTCGCTGACACCGGTGAGCTCGTGGGTCTTGCCGTAGAACAGATTGATCCACTCGATGTGGGCCTGCCCGAACGGTTCGGCGTTGACCGTGATCGGAGGCGTACCACCTTCGTACTCAAGTATGGTCGCATCGCGCGTCTCTTCGAGTTGCGACTTGTCGACGGTTCCCGCTTGCACCCAATGCGTCGCCATGCCGGTGCGTCGAATTGCGTCACCCATGCGCTGGATGTTCCGGTTGATCTCATCCTCCATCGGAGCGATGTCATCGGCTAGCCCCATGGTCTGCACGCCAATGAGAGGGTCGTCCCAAAACATCGGGATGAGTGGGGGCTTATCGAGTAACCATTCTTCGTCGGTCAACGCCACCGCACCATCGTCGAGCAAAAACATATGGCGCCCTGGAGCGTCGGGACCCGCTGCAAGATGCCAGACGTGGAAGCAACGAACGATGTCCGCATGCATCGGCGTTGTGCGCTGCGATAATCCAAGTTCTACTTCGAGCTCGATGTCGCTGGATTCGCGAGCAGCTTCGATTTCAGCCTTTTTTTCTGGGTACCATGCCTGCAACGAATGCTTGCTGACCGTGCACGTGCGAACCCACGTCGTCGGGTGACCGTAGCGCGCGTCGCGTGAATCGGTGAACACCTCCCACGAAAAGCAGGGCTCGGTGAGCACGCGCCCCATGTCGTAATCTGCATCTACCTGCGCCCAACCAATTCCGAAAATGCAGCAGTCGCGTAGGCGATTGACTCGCAACGCGTGCACCGTTGGGAATTTTCCGCAGTCCTGCAGAGCGAGCGCGTCGACGAATTGGTCGAGCTTCTGCCCGCGCCTCCGCACTGTCCACGTCGCGTCACTCGTGACAAATTGGAGCTTAGGTTGTGCCACTGCGCCAATTCTCGACTCGATGGTCTTGACCAGCGACTTCGTCAAATTCCAGACTAGCGGCAAATCGTCGGCAATCTGGTACTTGTTGCGCCAAAGCATCGGGTCGAGTGAGGCGCCGTAATACCGCTCTATTTGCCGCCTGCAACGCTGTCTCTGCAGGCTCGACTGGTCCCAGAGCGTCCGACAGAGCAAGTGGGCTTTGAGAGCCGCTTCTGCACCGTCTAGGTCGAACCACTGGTCTGGCACAGGTCAGTGGTGCGCCAAGTTGTGCCAAGTGTCAAGGAATTTTTGGCACAACCACTTTGGCACACAAAGAAAAACCCCGGCACCCCGAAAGGGGCCCGGGGTCAATCCGGCGAACACGTGAGGCTCGGAATCTACTCGAGTAACTTGGTCGCGTCAACCCAATGCTGCAGCGGCCTTCCGTAATTCCACGACCACATGCCTACGCCTGCGCCAATCGCATTATCACCGCGACCACCACCGGCGTGCTCGATTTGCCTGAGTGAATTCGGCTCGCTCAAGCAAAACTCCACGTGGTCATTGTTGCGCCCCTCGTTGGCATAGTGCATCAATGCACCTGGTGGTGGCACTTCGATAGTTGATGTTGCACGAACGAGTGCTTGCTTGTCGCGTGCAATCTGCAGCACCCAAGCCATCGCCATTCCTATCTTGTAAGGGCCATCGAGCAACTCGTGCTGCACACCAACCTTGCGCCATACCGCCAACGCGAACATGGCGCAGTTCGTTTTGATGAGCACGTCCTGTTCTGGGTCGTCGCCAGGAAAGCAGATGAGTTCCGCGAGCTCGTCGCGACGATTCGATAGTGAGCAGCCGACGTAGCTGTTTACGATATCGATTATGCGTTGCTGACGCTCGTCCATTACGCCACCAAACGCAGGGCAGCCTGCAAATCTGCGAGGCGGAAATCTTGCAGCGTTTGCCCGTTGGTCTCGAACCAACCGGTCGAAATCGTCACCCATCCAGCCTGCGCGCGTTGTGTGACTGCTGCTTGAGTGATGACGGGCGGGGGATCTTCCGCCCAGGTCTCGACATCGTAGCCACCATTGGCATTGACCGATCCGAGCACGATCATATGCCCACCCTCGGGATCTTCGTCGGTCACATCCCAGTTGGTGGTGGTCTGCCACGAACCTGGAAAATCTAGGGCAAGTGCGACTCCGCCGAAATATTCAATCGCGCAAGCGAGATGTGCTGGATTCGTGACGTCGACCTGTCCAAAGGCCAATATAGCTCCCTGTTGTTGATACCATTGCAACGCCACCAACGGGTCCGTTCCGTTGTCGGTATCGGGGTCGCCCTTCTTGAATCCAGTAATTGCCGAGTAGTCTTCGAGCGCCTGATCCTCGGTGCAACTCAGCAGTGTGCCCGTTGAGTTCACAGCCTGCGTGCCCGGCAAATTGCTCTTGATGGCGACGATCACGCAGTTGCCATAGTAGTCGTTACCCAATAGTCCCAGCTTGACGAATTGACCTTTCCATCGTGAATAGTAGTCGGTCGAGCTCGCGAGCAACGGAAGTGCGGCAGAACCAGACGCCGTGAAATCCAACGCGAACGGGACCTTGTCAAGGGTCTCTTTCGGCGTGTGAATGCAGCCATATTTGCGATTAGTCATGGTCGTTCCTTATGGGCAAGCGATGGCGCCGCATGTTTTTTGGGCAGCAGCTTTGGTTGTTTGCGTCATGAGGCATGACATGTTTTGGGTGAAACGCGCATCCGTCGTGTGCAGCCCGCAGAGACGAGCGCATGTGCTCTGATCGACATTGCAGCCAAGTGACTTCGCTTGCGCGCAGTACGACTCGCATGCAGTGAGCGTCGAGGGCGCTGAGGTTGCTCCACCGGTTGCGTTGGTGCCGCCATTGCTAGGTGAACCACCGGTTGCGCGAGTGCCGCCAGTGCTAGGTGACCCACCGGTTGCGATTGAAGTCGCACCACCGGTAGCAACTGGCACACATGCCTGGCACACAAATGCGCCAGTGGTTGCGGTAGCAGCGACCGTCGCTGCAGTTTGCTGGCACGCAAACGCACCGAGCATTGCGACGGTGGCTCGAATGAACAGCGCGATTCTGTTCATTGCGCCACTCGTTTCTGAGCCACGATGCTGTATGTGTTCTCGGGGTGCAGCGCTGCTTGTTTGGCCTGCTCTGTCTGTACCTCGCTTAGCCCTGCACAGAACAATGTATTCGCTTGCAGCGGGTTGAGCTTGAAGGTGACCTCGAGGCAGTACGGAAACTGATCGCCATTGCTTGCAGTTGCTGCCACTAGTTGAGTCGATGCGCACCCACCGAGTAACAATGCAAACAGACTCACTGTTAGCGTTTTTTTTATGTTAGTCGCGCTCGTTGCCATTGGGCCCACTCCCGTGACATTGAAGTCCTTCATGACGAGCCCGAGCGCCATGAATACAATGCCGAGCGCAACCTGTAGCCATTGCACGGGTGTCCCTGCTTGGTACGCCGCGAGTGTCGTTTGCAGGATAGTGAGTGTGCCTGCGATAATTCCGAGTACTGTAGTTTTCCAGTTGACCATTTGATTTTCCTTCCGCCGGTGGCGGTGTAGCTACCGGCGGAAGGATGTCACCGAAAGA
>Ga0265334_10000503_pt1 | contig 20099 bp, 19 predicted proteins | sample 42023metaG_FD_192442 | JGI IMG/M metagenome (GOLD analysis project Ga0265334, IMG submission 192442) | Rhizosphere microbial communities from Carex aquatilis grown in University of Washington, Seatle, WA, United States - 4-20-23 metaG | ecosystem: Host-associated > Plants > Roots > Rhizosphere... | reverse complement strand
GGATCTCGCGGACTTCCTGGTGCTTCAGCGAGTGCCGTTCCGCGAAGCTCACCACGTCGTGGGCGGCCTCGTCGCAGAGGCGGAGCGCCGCGGCGTGGAGCTCGGTGAGCTGCCGAAGGACGTACTCGTCGCTGCTCACCCGGGCCTCGGTCAGGGCGACGTCGAGAGCGCGCTCGACCCGAAGCAAGCCGTCGAACGGCGCGCCGTCAAGGGCGGGCCCGCGAAGGCGCGCGTGCTCGAGGCAATCGCCGACGCGCGCGCGCGCTGGGCGCGGTAGACGAATTCATCAGAAGGCCTCCGGCCGCGAGTAGCCGGCGCTCGCGCGCGCTGGACACGCTGGCATCCAGGGAAGCGCGCCGTTCACTTCGGCGGGACGAACGTGAACGTCCGTCGCGTCGCTCCCTGCCGCTCGAACACGCCCTCCTCCGCCAGCACGAACCCCCCGATGATGACTGCCGCGACGCCGGCAACGGTCCAGGGCATCCACGCGCTCGTGCTGCGTGGCCTGGGCGGGGGGTGCATGGGTCCCTCGAACTCCGCGCCCCAGGCGCGGCTCCACGGTAGCCACACGCCGCACGACCCGCGATGGCAGAGAGAGACCTCGATCCGTTCGGCTCCGGCCGGCCTGGCCCTCGCGTAGTCTTCGCAGAGGATCGACTCGCGCGAGCGGTCCGTGGCTGCAGGTGAAAGATCCGTTGCGGTGCAGGGCATGGGCAAGGGCACCGGCACGTGAGCGGACCCCTGGTCCGGCGTGATCCACCCGGCCCACGCGAGGCGCTCACGCCGCAGGACGCGCACATGATGCGCACCGTCGGGAATGGTACGCGGGACGGGCACCTCCACACCATCCACGTCCACCTCGTCGGTCGGCAGAGGGCCGTCGAGGGGCATGACGGAAGGAGTGCTCTCCGGCGCGGGTGCGTTCTCACCCGTCGGCTCCTCTCGTGCCGGCGGCTCCGGCCGCGACGACGGGCGCGAGACGGGCTTGGCGGTGGCGAACTCCGCTGCTCGCGCGCCACCGAGCGCGGCAGCGCGGCGCTCGTAGGCGACTGAGCCGGACGGGTCTCGCGAAGCGACGACGAGCGCACGTTCGTGCAGGATTTCCACGGCGAGCCAGGCAGACTCCGGTAGCTCGGGCGAAGCCCGGACGAGCGCGTCGGCCGAATCGAGGGCGGCCTCCGCCTGCTCGGCATTGCTCGAGTACGCCTGGGTGCGGGCTTCGGCGAGCAGCCCTTCTATGCGGTCCGCGGCGGCGTCATCGTGGCCGGCAGGCGGGAGCTCGGGCTCGGCCAGAGGCAGCTCGATCGCTCGCTCGCGCGACCGCGCCCAACCGGCGAGATCCGCCTCGTGGGCTCGAAGGCTCGCCGTGCTCCCCGCCCACACCATGATCAGCGCGCCGCTCATGTCAGCTACCGGGCGCCCTCCACCCGGCGAGCTGCTGCCCCCTCGCACGGAGGGTAAGCCTTGGACGGGACGCGCCGTAAGCTAGAGTGATGGTTTCGCATGGCGGCCCCTGACATGGTCGCCCCAAGGGGCCCGAGGGCCGCGGAGATGACCGGTGCAGCTTGATTTTGCGGCGCGAGAACTCACCGTAAAGCTCGTCTACTATGGTCCCGCGCTCAGCGGGAAGACAACCAACCTGCAGGCGCTTCACGACGCCACCGATCCCGGCTCGACGGGTCGCCTGATGACCCTCGAGACGAAGGACGATCGAACGCTCTTTTTCGATCTTCTCCCGCTCACGTTCAAGGGCAAGGGAGATCTCTCGGTGCGAGTGAAGGTGTTCACCGTCCCCGGTCAGGTCATCCACGCCTCCACGCGGCGGCTCGTCGTGCAGGGCGCCGACGGCGTCGCGTTCGTCGCGGATTCGCGCGTCACCGAGACACAGCACAACGCGGACGCATTCCTCGACCTCAAGCAGAACCTGAAGGCGAACGGCCTGAGCCTGAAGGAGATGCCCCTCATCATCCAGTTCAACAAGCGGGACGTCCCCGGTGTGCGCACCGACGAGGAAATCGCGCAGCTGGCAGCCCAGGGCCGGGAGCCCGTCTATCTGGCGGTGGCCACGAAAGGGAAAGGCGTCGTCGAGAGCTTCATCGGGCTCCTGCACCTCACCTGGAGCACCCTCGAGGCCGAGCACGATCTCGGGCGCAAGTTCGGCTTCGACTCGAGGGCGTTCCTGGGAGAGGTCGCGTCCAAGCTCGGCATGCCGCGCCCGATCAACGAGATCCTGGGGGCGTGCGTGGGCGGCGCCCTCGAGGTGCTGCGCCCGGAGGCAACGCCGTGACGACGGCCCCGGAGGTTCGCGAACGGACGCTGGACGAGCTCACGCTGGGGTCTTCTCTTTCTCTCGAGGAGCTCGTGGAGCGCAGTGCGCTCAGCGAGATGGCCAAGAGCTTCCATCAGCTCTTCGGAGTCCCGCTCCGGATCTTCAGCGACGCCGGCGTCCTTCTGGCGGACGCGAGCGCGCAGCCGGCCATCTACGAGTACCTGAACGAGAACCACAGACGCGCGAAGGCAGCGCTTCAGGAGGTGGTCGCGGCCGTCAAGCGCGTCGACCCCGGCCCGAAGGGCGAAGCGGCCTACAACTGCTTCACTGGCGGCGTGTATCACGTCACCGCCATCCAGTACGACGGCCGCCAGCTCGGCCGGCTGGTGCTCGGGCCGTTCCTGCCGGCGAACGTGAAGGAGGTGCCCCAGACGCTTCTCGCGGTCGAGCCGGAGGTCGACGTCGCGGTCGCGAAGGACCTCTTGCTCCGCATGCCGCGCGCGCGCGAGGAGACGGTCCGCCAGATCGCGCGCCATCTCCGGGGCACACTCGATCTGATCCTCTTCAGCGGCCACAAGGCGCTCCTCACCAGCAGCATGCACCTCGCTTCCGTGCGAGAGAGCTTCCGGGACCTTCAGGAAAAGAACGGCAAGCTGCAGGAGGCATACGACCGGTTGAAGGAGCTCGACCGACTCAAGAGCAACTTCCTTGCCACGGTGTCGCACGAGCTGCGCACGCCGCTCACGTCCATCATCGGGTACAGCGAGATGCTCGCCGAGGGAATCGCCGGCGACATGACCGCCGAGCAGAAGGACTTCGTCCGGACCATCCACGAGAAGGGCGAGCAGCTGCTCGAGCTCATCAGCGGCCTCCTGGATCTGTCGAAGCTGGAGAGTGGAACGCTCGCGATGCGGCGTGGCGACGTCGCCGTGGACGCCCTCGTCGCCGACGTGCTTCAGACCGTTTCGCCCACCGCGCGAAAGCGCGGGGTCAACCTGGTCAGTGACGTCGATTCCGCAATGCCGAAGCTCTGGGCGGATTCCACACGCCTTCGTCAGGTGCTCCTGAACCTCACCGACAACGCCCTCAAGTTCACGCCCCCTGGCGGCACGGTGACCATCGGCGCGCGCGCCACCAGCATCGACGTCGCACCGCCCGACGATGACGGAGGCATCGTGCTGCTCCGCTCCAAGCAAGCCGCCGTCGAGCTCCGCGTGAGCGATACCGGTATCGGCATTCCCGACCCGGAGAAGCCCAAGGTCTTCGACGCCTTCTACCAGGTCGACAACAGCTCCACGCGCCAGGTCGGAGGCACCGGCCTCGGGCTCTCCATCGTCAAACGCCTGGTCGAAGCGCATGACGGTCGCATCGCGATCACTGACAACAAGCCGAGCGGCGCGGTGTTCGTGGTCACCATTCCTTGCCGGCGCGCGACGCTCTCCTGAGTCGCGTTCCCGAGTCCCGTGGCTGCCCCGCAGCCCTGTGCCCCCCCTCCGCTCGACGCGCTCCCCTTGTTCGCCCGCCCGGAGCAGGGCTCCGTGCCGCGCAGCGCGCCTTCGCGAGTCGTCGCGAGCTCAGATCATCTTGAACCAGGACTGCATCGTCTGCGCGAACATCATGTCCCCGGCGAGCTTGAGCTTGCCCTGGAAGAACGCCGTCTGACCATTCAGCTTGCCGGTCACGAGGCGAAGGAAATCCGGCGCAGAGAGGGTGAGCGTCACGCGAGCGCTCTCGGGCGACCCCTTCACGAGCGCTGCCTTGCCGTCGGCGACCTTCAGCTGGTACGAGTGCTTTCCGTCCGGAGCGTTGACGTCGTACTGGATCACCGCACTCTGGCCGGCGGCCTTCGCCGGGATGAAGGCGTCCACCATGCCCTGGAAGACCTGGTCGAGGGCCTTCGCCGAGCCCGACGCGCTGAGCCCTGCGTTGATCTCGTCGTCGGACCTTCCGTCGATCAGCGCGCGGAGCTCCTCTGGAGTACTCGCCTGGAATTCAGCCATGTCTTTCTCTCCCTTGTTCTTTCACTGCCGGGGGTCGGTTCGGGCGGCCGGATCGCGAACGACCACTGGTTCTACCAGCGATCTTCGAGAGCGAGCAAGACCGCCTTCGAGCCGCGCACGAATACGAAGGGCGTTCTCTGACGTCAAGCTGAACGACGCGGCTCGCCGAGACCGGAACCGCATTTGAGGTCGAGGTCCCACGTCCGGAGACGAGTTGGAGCAAGCGGCTCCATGACGCACTGATCCGAACGAGATCTCGCGCAACACGGTGCGCCAAAATGCGACGAGGGCGGCACCAAGGCCGCCCCGTCTCTCGAATGTCGACTGCGGAGCCTACTTCAGCTGCTCGCGACCGTACCCGAGGATGCGGCGCGCGATGATCAGCATGTTGATCTGCTGGGTGCCTTCGAAGATGTCGTTGATCTTGGCGTCGCGCATCCACTTCTCGAGCAGGATGTCGCGCGAGTAGCCGAGCGGACCCATCAGCTCCACGGCCTTCTGCGTGAGCTGCGTGACGGCGAGACCCGCCTTCGCCTTGCAGATGCTGGCTTCCAGGTTGTTGTGCTTCTTGTTGTCGCTCATCCAGGCGGCCTTCAGCGTGAGGAGCCAGGCGGCCTTCAGGTTCGCCTCCATCTCCATCACGTCGCGTTCGCGCGCGGTGAGCTTGTGGGGGTTGATGCCGTAGCGGAGCTTGACGCCGGCCTTGTCGAGCTCTTCCTTCACGAACTCGAGCGCGGCGCGACCGATGCCGATGGCGCTGGCGGCCACGGCCGGGCGTGTTGCGTCGAACGTCGCCATGACGCCCTTGAAGCCCTTGTTCAGATCCACCTCCGCGCTGCCGAGGAGGTTGTCCTTCGGCACGCGGCAGTTCTCGAACACGATCTGGGCCGTGTCCGAGCAGCGGATGCCGTGCTTCTTCTCGAGCCCGAGCAGCGTCATGCCGGGCGTCCCGGCCTCCACCACGAAGGACTTGATACCGGCACGGCCGGCGCTCTTGTCGACCGTCGCCCACACGACGACGAAGCCGTTCGAGTCCTTGATGGCGCGCTTGCCGCTGGTCACGAAGATCTTGTGGCCGTTGAGCACCCAGTGATCACCGTCGAGGCGCGCGGTCGTGGTGATGGCCGCCGAGTCCGAGCCGCAGCCGGGCTCGGTGATGGCCATGGCGCCCCACTTCGGGTCGCCCTCGTTGAAGCGCTTGAGGAACCGCTCCTTCTGCTCCTCCGTGCCCGCTGCGGCCACGGCGGCGCCGCCGAGCCCCGCGACCGGCGTCGCGAGATAGATACCGGCATCGCCCCACGACATCATCTCGATCGAGACGGCGCCGAGGACGTTACCGAAGCCCGGCTTCTTCGGGGCGTTCGGATCCTGGTCCTTCTTCCGGGAGCCCCCGGTGAACTGCGTGGCAGCCGCGCCGCCCGCGCCGCTCTTCATGACGTCGTACATGAAGTTGATGTACGCGACGGGGTCCTCGTGCTCGTGCTCGTCCATCTCGCGAGCGACGGGGCGCATCATGCTCGCCGCCATCTGATTGATCATCATGGCCGTCTGGGCAACGACGGGGTGGTGCTCGAAGTCGATCATTTTCGTGTTTCTCCTGTTCCTCAGACCAGCGCCATGCCGTCGAACGTCGCGAAGCCGCGCGCGTGGCGCAGCCATCCCTCGACCGGATTCTCGCGGATGTATCCGTGGCCGCCCATGACCTGGACGGCGTTGTCCGTGACCTTCAGCGCGATCTTGTCTGCGTACATCTTGGTCAGATACGTCTCTTGCGTACCCTTCTCGCCCTTGTCGAGGTGCCACGCGGCCTCCCACAAGAGAACGCGGGTTGCGTCGATCTCGAGCGCCATATCGGCGATCATGAACGCGACCGCCTGGCGCTGACCGATGGCCTCACCGAACGCGGTACGCTCCTTCGCGTACGTGACCGAGTGATCCAGCGCTGCGCGCGACACACCGACGGCGAGCGCCGAGAGCGCGATGCGCGAGAACGACATGATCTTCTCGAAATCGATCCCCTTCTCGCCGCCCAGGCGGGCATCCGCGGGGACCTCGACGTCCTCGAGGGTCAAGCGCACGGTGTCGAGCGCCTTCACGCCCATGTTCTTCTCCTTCTCGCTGACGCTCAGGCCCTTCGCGCCGCGGGGCACGATGAACGCCTGCACGTTCTCGAAGCCGCTTCCGCCTTCCCGTGCGAAGACCAGGTAGAGCTCGGCCGAGCTGCCGAGCGGCACGAGGCATTTCTTGCCGCTGAGCACGTAGCCGGCTCCGCGCTTCTTGGCCGTCGTGGTGAGCTCCGTCGCATCGAAGTCCATGCTCGGCTCGACGAGGGCCGCGGTCGCCTTCGGGAACGCGCTGCCCGTGAAGAGCGGCAGGTACTTCTTCTTCTGCTCCTCCGTCCCGTAGTCGACGATGGGGTACGCGACGAGCGCCGGCACCAGTGTGGCGATGCCCATCGCGACGTCGCCATACCCGAGCTCCTCTGCGAGGAGCGCCCCGGTGATCGCGGAACGCTCGATGCCGCTCCCGCCGTACGCCTCCGGGATCGCCGCCACGGCGAGGCCGAGATCCCACGACTTCTGGAGGAAGCCTTCCGGAAGGGAGTCCTTCTCGTCGGCCTCCATGCTCTTCGGGCGCATCTCCGTCTTCGCGAAGTCGCGCACCGTATCGATGATCGATTGCTGCTCTTCAGTGGGCTCGAACGAGTACATGCGAACCTTTCCTTCTTTTCATGAGCGCCGGGTCGGCGTCCGAGATTGGATCGCCGCCTGCACCCGGATCACGACCGAGCTTCGCCTTTAGCAGACGCTAGCGTGGGCGTCTCACAAATATTGGCTCACTGGCCACTTTTCTCCAGCACGAGCAAATTACGCAACGCGCAACGAAGCTATCGCACTGCGACTTACGTGGTTGCGGCACGCGACAGGAAGGCGGGTAACGCGCGCGAGGGACCCGTCACTCGTCGTCGTCGTCGTCGTCGTCGTCGTCGTCGTCGTCGTCCTCGCCGGTAGCCTCTGGCTCGTCGGCGTCGTCCTCGTCGTCGTCCGCCTTGGCAGGCCCCGGCGTCTCGTCTTCGTCGTCTTCGTCGTCTTCGTCGTCTTCGTCGTCTTCGTCGTCTTCGTCGTCTTCGTCGTCTTCGTCGTCTTCGTCGTCCGCCACGGCAGCCCCTGGCGCCTCGTCGTCGTCCTCGACGACGGAGCCGCGCCCGCCATTTCCCGGTCCTTCTTCCGCGTCGTCCGGCGTGACGTCGACCTCGCCGGCGGGGCCGAAGCCCTCGGCGTCGATCTCCGCCGCGCTGCCCTCCGAGGCGCTCGCGTCGGGCGCTTCCTCGTCGTCGAAGACGCTGGGGTCGGAAACGGGGTGCACATCCGCCTCGAGGTGCGACAGATCCACCGGCGCCTCGGGCGCATCCTCGCCGAGCTGCTCTTCGAAGCGCACGCGAGACTCCTCGGACAGCTCGGTGAACTCCTTCAGCGTCGGCAGGTCCTGTAGCGACGTCATGTTGAAGAGTGTCAGGAAGCCGGCTGAGGTGCCGTAAAGCATGGGCCGGCCGGGCTCGTCCTTCTTCCCGAGGATCTTCACCAGGTCGCGCTCCAGCAGCCCCTTCAGGACGGGCCCCGAGTCCACCCCGCGGATATCGTCGATCTCCGGCCGCGTGATCGGCTGACGATAGGCGATGATGGCCAGCGTCTCCAGCTGCGGACGTGACAACCTGACTGGCCGCTGCGACAGGTGACCGCGCACGTACTCCGCGTAGGTCGCGCTCGAGCGAAAGCAAAACCCGCCCGCGACTTCCTGGATCTGGATGCCACGCGGTTCGTACTCCGCCCGCAGCTCGTCGAGCAGCTCCTGCGCGCGCTTTCTGTCTATCTTCGCCGCCCGCGCTATCTCCTTCGGCGAAAGCGGCGCCTCCGCGACGAACAGGATCGCTTCGACGAGGCCTTTCAGGTAGACGCGCGCCTCTTCGCCGTCGAGCGCACCGGCGTCGACGGCGGGCTTCGTCGCGTCGTCGCGGGCCGCCACGCGGCCGTCGCCCGTGCCCGCCAGCCCCGTCGAACCGTCTTCCGGCTGGTCCGGAGCTCGCTCGCCGAGGAGCTCGGACTCGTCCACCTCGAGCGTCTCGTGATGCGCACCCGTGGACTCCCGCTCCGCCGAGTCGGGAGCCGGTTCCTCGTCCCCGACGCTCTTTCGTTCGCGCTCGCTGGAGCCTTTCTCGAGACTCGCCTTCGCGCCCCGCCCGGCTCGCTTCGGCGCAGCGCCCTTCGCCGCAGCTTCGCCCTTCGCCGCCGCTGCCTTCGCCGGCGCCTTCGTCTTCGCGGCTTCCTTCGACGCCGCGCTCTTCTTCCCGGGCGCCGCTTCCGGCGCCTTGGCGGCGCGCTTCGACGCGGCGCCTTTCTTGCTCGAAGACGCCGCGTCGTTCGACGGCGAGCTCTTCTTCGCTGGCGCCACCTTCGGCGACGGCGCCCCCTGCGAGGCCGCGCCCTTCTTGGACGCCTTCCCCGCCTTCTTCTCCGGCGCGACTTCCCTTGCGACAGCGCCCTTCTTCGCCTTTGCGGACTTCTGTTCCGGCGCTGGTTCCTTCACAGCCCGGCCCTTCTTCGTCTTCGCAGGCTCCTGTTCCGGCGCTGGTTCCTTCGCCGCCCGGCCCCTCTTCGCCTTCGCAGGCTCCTGTTCCGGCGCTGGTTCCTTCGTGGCCGGGCCCCTCTTCGCCTTCGCTGGCTTCTGCTCCGGCGCTTGCTCCTTCGATGGAGCGCCCTTCTTTGCCCTGGCCGGCTTCTGCTCCGGCGCGGCTTTCTTCTGCGACCGCGTGGTCGTCTTCTTACTCATTCCTGTTCACCTTCGGTCGGGGCAGCGGGGAGCTCTTCGTCCTCGCGCACCGCGAGCTCGATGTAGATCGTCGCGTAGGGGCTCTCTTGAGAGATGCGCGTCATCTTCAGTCGCGTCATCTCCAGCAGCGCGAGGAACGTGACGATGACGTCGGCGCGAGTCCGGTCGGCCGCGAACAGATCGTCGAACGCGACCGACGGTCGCTCGCGGAGGATATCGCTCAGCTGGTTGATGCGATCGGTGATGCTGATCCGCTCGAAGTCGATCTGGTGACCCTGGTGCTGCTGGACGCGCTTCAGGATCGACTCGAAGGCGTCGATGAGCTTGAACAAGCTGAGCGACGCCAGCGGCGCCGGCCCCTCGTCGACCGCCTCGGTGCTGCCGCGCACGAACACGTCACGACCGAGCACCGATCGGCCGCCGAGCTGCTCGGCCGCGAGCTTGTACTTCTGGTACTCGAGGAGCCGGCGCACGAGCTCGGCGCGAGGATCCTCCTGCTCCTCTTCCGCTTCGTCCTGATCTGCAGGAGGCGTCGGCAGAAGCATCTTCGACTTGATGTGGGCGAGCGTCGCGGCCATCACGAGGTACTCGCTCGCGATGTCGATGTTCACCTGGTCCATCATGAGGATGTACTCGACGTACTTCTCCGTGATGAAGCCGATGGGGATGTCGAGGATGTCGAGCTCGTGCTTCTGGATGAGATGCAGGAGCAGATCGAGCGGCCCCTCGAACGCCGGAAGCGCGACGCGATATCCGGTCGTGGCTCCCAGTTCCGGCACCGCGTCCCGCGGCACGACCTCGGAGACGCGCGCCTTCGCGATGCCCGGCCCCCCGGCGCCCTCGCTCTCCGCGCCACTCGCACCGGGCGGGGGACGGCTGTCCTCCCCATCACCCATCAGGCGAGCCCCACGTCGAGCCCGAACACGGCCTGGAGCGCCGCCCCAAGGACCCCGACCGGCCAGTAAAGGAGCCGCCGGAAGCCCCCGACGTTCAGGACGACGAGCATGATGAGGAACGAATACGGCGCGATCGCCGCCTGGAACCCGTCGAGCCGGCGGGGCAATAGCCGCGCGCCATCGAGCGGCGGCAGCGGCAGGAAGTTCAGCACGCAAAGCCCGAGATTCACCTGCACCATGGAGGCGAGCAGGAACGCGAACGCGCTGGCCGTCCCGCCGCCGCTGACGAGCAACCCCGTCCGTACGAGCGCCGTCAGAAGCCCCATCGAAACGATGGCGAGCAGCAGGTTCGACAAGGGGCCGGCCGAGGCGACCAGCCGATGGCCATTTCGCATGGAGAGACGGCGTGTGTACTTACCCGGATCCGTCTGGACGGGCCGGGCCCAGCCGATGAAGGGGATGCCCCCTGCGAGGATTGCGATGATCGGGATGAGAAATGTGCCCCACAGGTCGTAGTGGGCCAGGGGCGAGAGCGTCAGGCGCCCCTGCCTGCGGGGGGTGTCGTCTCCGAGGCGATCTGCCACGAGCGCATGCGAAAACTCGTGGACGGTCAGGGAGAGGAGCATCGTCACGAGGTAGAGGACGAGCTTCCTTCCGATGTCGGAGTAGCTACCGTGCACGGCCCGGAGCGTAGTACCTCGAGTCCATTGAAGCGATGGGTAATTTCGAGGCCCCCGACGGGCGAGGGCCTCGAAATTACCTGCGCCTGGGCGCATTCTGACTCGAGTACGGACTGTCATGACGTGCATCGATTCGAATGAATCGATGCACTATCCTTCGGCCGGCAAATGCGTACCCCGATGTTCGGCCGAGCCGCGAAGCCGACAGGCGCGCTCGGGCTCGTGAGTGCTAGCATGTGTCGGCATGGGCGAAGCGCGCCGTACCTGCCCGACTTGCGGCGAGGCCTACGGCAGCGAGGCGCTCTTCTGTCCGCGGGACGGCGCCCCTCTCGCCGCGCGCAAACCCGAGGCGCTCGGCGACCCCTATCTCGGCTTGCACATCGGCGGGAAGCTGCACCTGCAGCGGCTCATCGGGATTGGCTCGATGGGCCGCGTCTATCGCGCATCGCAGCCGGACATCGGACGGCCCGTCGCCGTCAAGGTTCTGCACCGCGAGCACATGAAGCGGCGCGACCTGGTGGCGCGCTTCCTGCGAGAGGGCCGTGTCGCCGGAGGCCTTTCCCACCCGAACCTGGTCACCGTCCACGGCTCGGGTGAGCTCGACCCGAGCCCGGGGCAGTCCGCCGCGGAGCCCTATCTGGTGATGGAGTTTCTGGACGGCCTCACGCTGCGCTCCGCGCTCGCGGCGACCGAGGGCGCGCTTCCGCTGCCGCGCGCGCTCGCGGTCGTGCTCTCCATCTGCGACGCGCTCGGCGAGGCGCACGCGAAGGACATCGTGCACCGCGATCTTAAGCCGGAGAACGTCATGCTCGTCCATGTCGGAGCCGACCCGGATTTCGTGAAGGTGCTCGACTTCGGAGTCGCGCGCGTCGGCGAGGCGGACAGCTCGATCGCGACACACGCCGGCGCGATCCTCGGCACGGCGCTCTACGCCTGTCCGGAGAGCGCGCGCGGCGATCGAGTAGGGCCGCCGGGTGACGTGTACTCGATCGCGACGGTGCTGTTCGAGTGTCTCGCGGGCAGGCCGCCGTTCACCGGCAAGGGCCCCGTCGACGTCCTGATCCAGCACGCCCAGGCGGCGCCGCCCGACGTCCGCTCGGAGGGCCAGGGGCGCGGCGTGCCGGAGCCTCTCGCGCGCCTCCTGGAGACGAACCTCGCGAAGAGCCCCGGTGAGCGCTCCGCCGATGCGCGCGCCTTCGGGCGGAGCCTGGTCGACGCGGCCCGCGCGAGCGGGCTCGACGTGGGCGCGCTCATGCAGCGCGCCACGCTGCTCGGCGCGCCGAGCGTGCGCTCCGACGGCGCGCCCACGCCGCTCTCCAGCTCGGTGACGCGCAAGACGCTGCGCGATCTCGGCACGAGGACGTCTTGATGCGGCCCGTCGTTCATCTCTCGTCCGTCTTGTTGCTCTTTCTGACGGCAGCGACGACCGCTGTGGCCGGCGAGCCCGATGTGCTGCGCGCTGACCGCGACGAGTCGGGCGTCACGCACGGCATGGCAGAGTTCGGCGTGGGCTACCTCACCCTGCCCGGCGCGCGGGTCTGCATCGAGAGCCAGGCCGGCTGCGGCAAGGGCGACAGCAGCCTCGTGGTCAGCGCGTGGCCCATGTTCCGTCGCGGCAACTTCGCCGCGGGTGCCGGCGCGATGCTCGGCATCACGTCCAGCACGGACGCGCCGCACAACGATCCGCCGGATGTCCCGCGCGATCACACGCGGCGCTATCTTTCCATCGAGGTGACGGGCCGTTACTTCATCCCGATCCGCGACCACTTCGAGGCGTTCGTCGGCATCACCACCGGCCTCGGCGTCGTCAACGACATCTTCCAGGTGCAGAAGGGCCTGGGCGACTTCGCGATGCCCGGGCCGCGCAGCGCGGTGCTGCTGACGGAAGGCTTCACCATCGGCGCTGCAGCAGGCCTTCACTACGAGATCGCCGAGCACTGGGTCCTCGGGGCCTGGGGTCGCTACTCGAACTGGTTCTTGCCGCAAACGCCACTGCGCGGCCCCTTTGGCGACGAGGCCTCACTGAAGGGGCGCATCACCGCGATCGACGTCAGCTTGACCATGGCGTACCGGTCGCGGCTGGTGTTCTGAGATCAGGGAGAGCCCGGCGCCAGCAGCACCACTGCTTCGAGCATCCGGTCGAGCAGCGCGGCGGTCGCAACGAGCACGAAGAGCGTCCGGAGCGGCGGGAAGAAATGCTCCAGCGACAGAGCCGCACGCTCTCTTGCGACAATTCCACTTGCCACATCCGCGGCGAGGGCCGCGACGAGCACTGGCGCGCCGATGCTCGCGCCGAGCCCGATGCCCGCCGAGAGGTCGAGCGCGGCCCGCTCGAGCGCGCCCGTCGTGAAGACTCCTTCGCGCCCGAGGCGAGCGACGAGCCGCGCTGCGCTGCCGTTGCCGAGGAACACGATGGCCGCACCGAGCCCGAACAGCGTCGCGAGCGGCGTCGACCGCGGACCGAAGAGACCGGCCTCGGCGGACGGCCGCGTGCCGCGCCCCGCAGCGTCGACGACGCCGCCCGCGACCGTCGCCACCCACAGCGAGATCGCCGCCGAGAGCGCGATCGGTACTCCGCGCAGCGCTTCCGCGGCGAGCAGTGCCGGCCACGGCGCAGCCAGGGCGGCTGGCGCTGGGACGAGCGCGGGAGCGACCCCGACGACGAGGGCGAGCGCCATCGCTGCACGCAGCGATGGCGGCAAGAGGCCCAGCCCGAACGCCGGAACGATGAACAGCGTGGGCAGGACGCGAGCCCACGCGACAGCCCATCCGAGGAGCGACTCGTGCTCTGCGGACAGCTCGGTGAAGAGCGCGTCCAGGATCCCCTTGTGCACCGTTCGTTCCGGAGAGCCTCACACGGAACCGACCCCGAGAAAAGCGAGAACCTGGAGCCATACCGCCGTTGACTCGTCGGTGGACGCCCGCTAACCGTGGCGCCTGCATGACCTTCGACGCTTCGTGCACGGGGCTCGTTTCCTCGCCCCACGAGCTCTCGTATCGCCCGCGCGACGTGATCCTGTACGCGCTCGGGATCGGCGCGAAGGTCGACGAGCTCGACTACCTGTACGAGGGCCGGGGACCCAGGGTGTACCCGACCTTCGGCGTGGTGCCCGCCTTCGAGCCGGTCTTCGAGCTGCTGCGAAAGAGCGGCGGCAACATCGCGTCGATGGTGCACGGCGCGCAGACGCTCGAAGCGGTGAAGCAGCTTCCGCCGGAGGGCACCTTCGTCACCACCGCGCGCATCGACGGAGTGTACGACATGAAGCGGCTCGTCCAGATGCTATGCAGCACCGAGAGCCGCATCGACGGTGACCTCGTGTGCCGGACGGAGTGGCAGCTCCTGTTCCGCGACGGCGGAGGCTTCGGGGGACCGCACCCGCCGAAGTCCTCGACGCCCAGGGTCCCGGAGGGAACACCGCCGGCGTTCGAGCACCAGGAGACGACGCTCCCTGAGCAAGCGCTTCTCTACCGGCTCTCTGGGGACTCGAACCCGCTGCACGCCGACCCGGAGTTCGCCAGATCGGTCGGGTTCGCGGGCGGACCCATCCTGCACGGTCTTGCCACGTACGGGTTCATCGCGCGCGCCCTCATCCGATGCCTGTGCGCAGGGGATGCTGCGAAGCTCGCCTCGATCACGGCACAGTTCAGGAAGCCGGTGTCGCCCGGTGAATCGCTCAGGACCATCGGCTACCGAGTCGCCGACGAGGTGGTGTTCAAGGCGTACGCCGGCGGTACGGATGCGCCGGTCGCCACCGGGCACGCAACGCTCGTTTGGTGATAGGGTTCTCGTCGATGAGCGGAGCGGAGACGAGCAAGGGCAAGGATCCTTACTGGTGGACGCCGTGGGCCGTGCTGGTGGGCCTGGTCGTGTACGGGCTCCTCGGGTTTCTGGGCGTTCTGTCGCCTAAGCACAGGGGCCCCACGGCGGCGGACGTGCCGGTGACGACGCCCGCGCCGGCCACGTCGGCGCACTGAACGCCGCTCAGCCCGCGATCACGTGCCGGGCGATCACCATGCGCTGCACCTGGCTGGTCCCCTCGCCTATCTCGCAGAGCTTCACGTCGCGCAGGTGGCGTTCGACGGCGAATTCGCGAGTGTAGCCGTAGCCGCCGTGCACCTGGAGGGCGCGATTGCACGCGCGCGTCGCAGCCTCGCTCGCATAGAGCTTCGCCATGGAAGCCTCGCGCGAGTAGCGCGCGCCGCTGTCGGCCAGGACCGCCGCCCGGTAGACGAGGAGCGCGGCCGCGTCGAGCTCCGCCCGAGACGTCGCGAGCAGCTGGCGGACGGCGTCGAATCGACCAATGGGCTTGCCGAAAGCCGCGCGCTCACCCGCGTACTTCGTCGCCATCGCCACCGCTCCGCGGCCGAGCCCGAGCGCCATGGCGGCGATGGACACGCGCCCCCGGTCGAGGATGCGCATCGTGTCGTAGAAGCCCGCGTCGACCTGGCCGACTCGCGCCTCGTCGGGCACGCGCACGTCGACCAGCGACACCTCCGCGGTATCGCTGGAGCGGCAGCCGTATTTCTCGAGGTCGCGGCTCGCCGCGAAGCCGGGCGTCCCGTGCTCGACGACGAACGCGGTGATCCCGCGCTGGGCGGAGACGGCCTTGTTCGTACGCGCGAGGACGACGCAGAAGCCGCCGACTGACCCCTGCGTCACGAACATCTTCGTGCCGTTCAGGACCCAGCCCGCGCCGTCGCGCACCGCGGTAGTCTGCACCGCAGCGCTGTCCGAACCCGAACCCGGCTCGGTGAGCGCCCACGCCGCGAGCCACTCCCCCGCTGCCGCCTTCGTCAGGTAGCGGCGCTTCTGCGCGTCGTCCCCGAACGTCAGGATGTGGCTCGTCCCGAGGCCGTTGTGGCTAGCCACCGTGAGGGAGAGCGACCCGTCCACGCGCGCGCACTCCTCCACGACGAGGGCGTACGCCAGGGTATCCATGCCGGCCCCGCCGTATTCCTCCGGGATGCGGATGCCGAGCAGCCCGAGCTCGGCGAGCCGGGGCACGAGCTCGCGCGGGAAGCGCTCTTCCTCGTCCCATGCCTTCGTGCGTGGCGCGACCTCCGCCTCGCAGAACTCGCGCACCATCCGCTGCAGCGTCTCGTGCGATTCCGGGAGTGCGAAGTGCATCTCCTACAAACGTATCACCCGATCCTCGAGCGGCAAGAGGCCCGCGCCCGACCGGGCGCCGCTCTCATTTCCCCAGCGAACCACGGACTCGCCACACTAACCGGAGACGAGCTTCTTCAGGATGGCGAGCTTTTCGTCCCGCGTCTCCTTCGCGCGCGACTCGTCCTCCTTCGATTTGCCTTCGCCGAGCACGAGCTCCTCGTCGCCGACGCCGAAGACCTTGCTGCCCCGCCGACCGAATACCCACTCCGTCTTCGGGGAATCGTCGTGCTGGGCCGACGCGACGACGGCCGGAAACAGCACGTCCTTCAGCACGGTAGCGTGGTGCGCTTTCCGGAGCGTTTCGAGGACGTCGCTCGCGGCATCATCGTCCGTGCGGACCAGCGAGACGACGCGCCAGCGCTTGCTGCCGTCGGCGTAGAAGCCCATCGCGCCGCCGCCGACCCCGGAGAGGCGCAGCAGGTCGTCCACCGCGTAGGAGACGCCCATGGGCAGCCGGTGCTCGGCGGGCAGGAGCAGCACCGCGGCAGGCAACGTCGTGTCGCCGGGCAGGTGCTCGCCGATCGCCTTCGCCAGGCCGGGGAGCACGCGCTTGCCGCTCTCGCGCATCTGATCGGGGCTCTCCGTTTCGTTGGTGTACGAGAGCTCCGCGAGGTAGTCGCTCCGGAAGACGTAGGCGACGCCGCTGCCGAGAGCGGCCGCGGCGCCGGCGGGAAGCGCCGTGAGCGTGACGCGCGCGGGATCGCCGTCAGCCACGACGCGCTTGGTGTAGAAACCGAACGCGCCCTCCTTCGTCGCGAAGCGCGACAGCGTGATGGCGACGGCGCCCGGCGAGCCCGCGCCATCGACGTACCGGATGCTGACCAGCCGCTTCAGGCCGTATGACTTGTAGACGTCGCATTCGCCGTCGAGCTGCTGCGTGCAAACGTCGTCGAGGGTCCCCTTCGCCCCTTCGCCGTAAGCGCGCGTGTCGCCGTTCGGATCGAGGCAATAGGCGTCGATGGCGCGCGGGAAGAACGCAGCCGAAGCTGTGTCGGTGTCGGTCCCGCCGCCAGCGGCACACACCCCGGGCTTCGCGCTCGCGACGGGAGGAGGCGCTGCGCCCTTCTCGCCCTCGTCGTCGCGCTTGCAGCCGAGCACGACGAGACAGGGAAACGCGACGGCCCAGAGCGACGAAGAGCCCTTCATGGCTCGCCCGAATAGACCGCGCCCGGGTCGGATCGCAAGGACACTCCGGGACGGGTTCTGCGCGACTCGAGAGCGTCCCCGCGCGACGGTGTCGGCGTCCGTAGGGAGACGTCGGCGAGCTCTGCAATCATTTCAGACCGCCGCAATCCTTGCTACCAGCCTGGGGTCCAGGCATATCGAAATCAAAGAGGAATTCGAGATTGTCGACCTCCGCAAAACGGCACGGCACTTGCTGTGCGAAGGGCAAGCCCGTGAACCGCCCGAAGCCCCCGTTCGCCCCCTCATCGCCAGGCGCCCTCAGCGTCCGTGCTCGAGAGAGAGGGTTCACGCTCATCGAGCTCACCGTCGTCGTGATCATCATCGGCGTGTTCGCCGCGATGGCGATGCCGCAGGTCACGATCCAGCTGCAGAACCGGCGCATCCACGAGGCCGCTCAGCGCATCGCCCTCACGTATCAGCAGGCGCGCATCCGCGCGATGGGAGAGGGCGGCGCGATCCTGGTGCGCTTCGACAAGAGCAGCGGCGCGGGCCAGGGCACCTTCATCACGAAGGAAGGCCTCGTGGGAGGCACGCAGACGAGCCCCTGTGCGCTCGGCCCCGTGTCGAACTGCGCGTTCGTCGACTGGACGACTGCGGGCACCACCCAGAACCGGACCATCGAGTCCATCGATATTGGCAACGAGCCGGGGCTCGGCGATGTGTACGCGCGCCTCACTCCGGAGGTCGGGTCTACCGCATCGGACTCCCTCATGGACCTCTGCTTCACGCCGCTCGGGCGCGCATATGTCCGCTACGGCACCTCCGGCCCGTTCACGCCGATGGCGGGCATCCCGCAGTTCCAGGTGTTCCGCTCGCTCGGTCACAGCGGCAGCCCGGCCGCCGACGCCCTGACCCGCACGGTGCTCGTCCTCCCCACGGGCATCGCGAGGCTCGCCCTATGATTGGCGTTCGTCTCCGGCGCGCCGCACGGCGCGGCTACACGATCGTCGAGCTCGTGATGTCGCTCGCGGTCCTGGCGATCGGCGCGAGCGGGGTGATCGCGATGCAGAAGGTCGCCGTCTCGTCGAACCGGCACGCGAAGGATCTCGCGCTGGCCGCCCGCATCGCGGAAGGCTGGGCGGATCAGCTCGCGATCGACGGGTCGACCTGGACACTCACCCAGACCGGCGCGCCGACGCTCCCCAACACCACGTGGATCAAGCTCGCGACTCCGGGCACGACGGTGGACTGGTTCGTCCCCGACTACAGCGCGCTGCGGAATTTCGGACCCGGGTTCGGCGCCCTCGGGGCTCCCATCGATCCGAACGTGAGCCCCTCGTTGATCCGATTCTGCACGCACCTCCGCTTCGCTTACCTCCACAACACGACAGGCGGCAACGGCGTGATCCGCGCGCAGATCCGCGTCTTCTGGCCGGCCGAGAACGCCACCACGTCACTGCCGGCAACTGCCCGCGCAAACCTCTGCGCCGTGACGGACGCGATACTCGGCCCGAACCTCGGCGCCTTTCACGTGGTCTATCTGACGACCTCCATCGCCCAGGCCCCGGCGGGGTTGCTATGAGTCGCCTCGCACGCCGACGCCGGGACGCAGCCGGGAACCGTTCACGGGGGTTCACTCTGGTGGAGCTCATGGTCGCGCTCACCGGCGGGCTCTTCGTCTCCGTCGCGGTGTTCATGCTCGCGAAGCAGGCGACGGGCCTCTACCAGTCCGAGGCACGCATGAGCAACGCGACGCTCAGCTCGGTCGTCGGCTTCGAGCGCCTGCGGCTCGACCTCGAGCGAGCGTCGTTCCTGACGTCGCCGAATCTTCGGCACGACCCGAAGCGCTGCGGGGCGTGGGATGCGACCTGGCCCACTTACCTGACGCACCTCGCCGGTATCCTCATCGAACCGACCAACATCGCCACGCTGCCCGTGCAGCAGGCCAACGGCATCGCGCCGGATCAGATCACCCTGGCCGGGAGCTACGCCTCGTCGGATTCCTTTCCGACGCACGCCATCTTCTCGAACGGGACGAACCACGTCGTCCAGCTGGAGACGAAGTTTGGCGGGCTCGCGCGGCTCGGCTACTCGAGCATGGTGACGCCGGAGACGCAGAAGGCGCTCCTGCTCACGGTCTTCGGAAAAGGCCGGGCGTTGCGTATCGTGGACCCGGAGGGCAACGAGCAATACGGCACGATCGAGGACACCGCCGGCGGTGACTACCCGACGATCCTCCTGAAAGCGACCGCCCCGGGCCTTCTTTATCGCGGTTCGAACACGAACCTGAAGTGCGGCGTGATGGGAACGGGCGCCCTCCACACGGTGAACGTGGTGAACATCATCCGTTACTCGATCAAGGACATGAGCGCCGAGCCCCGGTTCGCGCCGCTGTTCCAGGCAGGAGCCGGGCCCGGCGCGATCCCGACCACCGACGTCGGTCGCACCGAGCTCGTGCGCGAAGAGCTCGACACCGGCGGCAACCCCATCACCGACTCGGCGGAGATCGTCTCGGAGTTCGCCGTCGATCTGAGCTTCGGGATCACCATCTCGCAGGTCGCGGCCGGCGCCACCGGCGACCAGCTAGAACAGCTGGTGTCGCTCGCGCCCGGAACCACGACCACGGCCTGGGCCGGCGACACGACCTCCATGGGCCCGACCTACGGACCGCAGCGCATCCGCGGCATCCGGGCTCGGCTCAGCGTGCGGTCCCGCGAAGCGGATCGCCTGGCTGACACACCGGTAGCCCTCATCGGCCCGGGGCTCTTCCGCATCGGTCTCGGCGGCGCCGGCAAGGCCCCCTTCGCGCGCGTGCGCACCGTGCAGACGGACGTCGCGATCCGCAACCAGCGAGGCGTCGCATGGCTGTGAGGCGAAGAACGGACGAGCGCGGCGCCGCGCTATTCGTCGTCGTGCTCGTGGTCACGCTGCTCACCGCGATCGGCGTCTTCGCGATGCACGCGACGAGCCTCGCCCAGCTCAGCTCCGGCTACAGCCGGCGCGCGGCCAGCACGTTCTACCTGGCGGAGCTCGCGACGAACCTGCGGATCGCGACGATCGCGGACGACACGTCGACCTACCTGCAGGCCGTGACCACCAGCGCCAACTGCCTCGCCTCGAAGCAACTGAACC